>Ga0206682_10000730_pt1 | contig 34491 bp, 17 predicted proteins | sample M240m12015metaG_FD_155444 | JGI IMG/M metagenome (GOLD analysis project Ga0206682, IMG submission 155444) | Ammonia-oxidizing marine archaeal communities from Monterey Bay, California, United States - M2 40m 12015 | ecosystem: Environmental > Aquatic > Marine > Intertidal zone | place: USA...
CGTCTATGGAGACAAAGAAAGTGCTGAGCTGCAAAATGTACTCGTCTGGAGTGACTCTGGATGGACAAAAGTGCACCGCGTGATCCGCCATCGGGTGACCAAGAAGATGTACCGTGTTGCAACAGAGCACTCCCTTGTGGATTGCACTGAAGACCATTCGCTGCTGAAAAGCGATAAGACGCCCGTAAAGCCTACTGAATGTACGCGCGACCTGCTTGAAGCCGACTACCCTCCAGTTGAAGAAAAGTACAGTGCGCTTACGTACTGGCAGGCTTTTGAATGGGGAAAAAGTCTCGGGCTGCGCAAATGCAGCTACGGAGTGCATTATGAAGATTGGAAGATACCAAATTTCGTCTTGTTGGGACCTCAGCGCGTGGCGTTTGGTTTCTTTGAGGGTCTTTGCTCAGTTGCAAAAAATAAAGAGCGCGCCCGAAAGCTGATGCGCTCCAAAGAAGATGTACTACGATACCAGTTTCTTCTGCATAGGCTTAACATGCACACTGGACTTGGCAGTCACAAAAGCGGCTTCCGGATTTCGTTTCTCACATGTGCTCCTAAAGCCAAGTTCTCCTGCACGGAACTGCCGCCGCAAGAGCAATATGTTTACGATTTAACTACGGACAGCCATCATTTTCACGTGGGACCCGGTAAGCTGGTCGTGCACAACACAGATTCTTGCTTTATTCGGCTAGGCCCAACTTTTTGTAAGGGCGACACAGAGGCTGAACTTATTGCGGAAGCGGAACGGAAAGGTGAAATTATGGCGAATGCTATTACCAAGAAGCTGTACCTGGAGCCGATCTTGCTTGAATATGAGATGTGCTTGACCAAGATGTGCCTGCTAAAGAGAAAAAAGTACTTCGCGGTGAAGCACGAGCCTGGAAAGAGCGCAAAGCACTATATGAAGGGCATCGAGTGTGTTAGACGTGACTTTTGCCAGATGGTGGTGAAGACGCAGCAGGAAATGATTGCTTTGATTTTTCAAGACAAGATTGAGGAGGCTGTGCGGTACGTCCAAGGCGTTATGAAAAAGCTCTACGCGGGAGAGATCCCTCTGGATGACCTGCTCATGACCAAGAAGCTGTCGCAAGCCGTGGAGGATTACAAAACGACTGCGCCTCATGTGGAGCTTGCCAAGCGGTTGAACGGCAAGTATCAGGCGGGCGAGCGCGTGGAGTACTTTATTCGTGCAGGAAGAGAGGATTTGAACCAGCGGGCGGTGACGCGTGAGGAATTGGTGAACCACAGGCTAGACTACGATTATTATGCCGAACGGCAACTGAAAAAGCCCATTCAGCGAATCATGGATCTTATTGTGAAGCGCCAAGTTTTTAAACGCATGCCGGTCACGGCTCCAATACGTGCCAACTCGGGCGGGCTTACATCTTTTGTGAAGATTGGCGAGAGGCGCAAAAAAAAAGCAAAAACAACCACTGTGGATGCTCCAAAACCAACAATGCAGCAGAAAATTCTGACTTTTTTCGGGTAAACAGACGAAAAAATACAATACTATAAGCTAACGAATTTTTTTTTAAATCTACGCACTATGGATACCGAGGAGGAGTTGCTGATTTGCACAAGTTCTGAAGAAAGCAGTACCGACGAAGAGTTCGAGGCAAGGCTGGAAGAATCAAAACGCGCGCAGCAGCGGGATGCAGCACACGACGCGTTGTGGGACCTTTTCAGACATAACAACATCGATTCGAAACTGAACGGTCTAATTGACAATTCTGTCATTGAAAACTGGCTGCGTGCAGGAACCTCCATGGAAAATATTATTAGAGGTAACCGCTTAAAGAAAGACAATTCTACAGTTTTGTCTCATCAAATTACAGATAACCGCATTGCAGAGTTCAGAGAAGCTGCCAAGGCAGTTATCCAGTTCTATCGTCCGGGTTTTGTACGCTTTCGGAGTTACATTGACGACGTTTGTGCCAGTATGATTAAGTACCATTATAAACTATAAATTTTAATTAAAAGCGCAACACTGTATTAACCAGCACTGGTACTCCTGCTCCTCCCGCTCCTCCCGCTCCTCCAGCTCCTCCCGCTCCTCCCGCTCCTCCCGCTCCTCCCGCTCCTCCCGCTCCTCCCGCTCCTCCGCCTATGCCAACTTTTTGCTCTCTACCTGGCGCATTTATTTTTTTCTCCACATACTCAGCGTCACTCACTAAATCGTCCCATCCGCTATTGTTATCCGGGTTAGAAATTCTGATTGTGCGCTGCACAGTTGTAGCGGCAGGAGGACCAGGAAACACAGCGGTGAAAACAAGCGATGGAGGCGATTGAAAATGCTGTACGTGAGTTACAACCATGTTTATGCCAGACATGTCTCTAAAATGCACATCGGCAATGTCCCCACCGGCGTTGTATGGGATGGGCACGATTCCAAGGGCGCCGCCAGGGCCTTCAAGCTGATAAAAGTAGCTGTAATCTCCGTCGGAGTTTGTAACTGTGTACCCAGTGTAAACCCACTCTTCCATTTATGCGCATATGCAAGAAATAAATACAAAAAAATGCAAAAAAAATGCGGTGTATTTTCTTTGTCCTAATTTTTATAAAAAGTCTAATGTCGGCATTTTGCAAAAAGAAAAGGAAAATTCTCGGCGCGGGCGAGTATGGAACGGTCAAGCTCATAAAAGTTGCAGGGCAGAAATTTGCTATTAAGACGTCTAAAATAAGCACCTTTCCAATGCACGTGGAAAATACGATGGCGGCTTTGCGCGAGGAAGCAATGACTTGCCAGCATCCCCACATCATCGACAGAATCTGGTGTCGTTTTTATGACTCTAAGTTTTCCGTGTGCATGGAGTTGGGCAAGCCTGTCAAAAAGGCGCCTGGCAAGCAGGTTCTGCAAGAAATCGGGCAAGCGCTTCAGTTTATGCACTTGCACGGGTTCCTTCACAGGGACGTGAAACCGCAAAACATCGTGCGTGTCGGAAACGTCTTAAAACTTATTGACTTTGGTTTAACTCGCAAAGGCAACGCTTCTGGCGCTGCTATTACAGGCTACATGTGTTCGCGCTATTATCGACCACCAGAGCTGCTCCGTGCGAGTGCTAATTACGATTTGGTACTATACGATGGACGGGTCGATATGTGGTCACTGGCTCTCACGGCGTACGAGCTGCAGAACGGCAAACTTCTTTTTTATGGCGATATTGGCATGATTTTGTCACAGTACGCGAAATATAAGACAGTGGCGGAGGGATTGTTTTCGCACCTTTTGTGCGACTACGATGAGCGCTGGACGGCTCAGCAGATGCTAGAGAGCCACAAGATCCCGCTTGTACCTGGTACGATCACCGAAGTGGAGCCGCGAGAAGGTGTTGTTGGCGAATATGTGAAGCTCCTGCTCGAGGGGGACGAAGACGGAGTGGAAGCTATTGGCTACCCTGGAATTAACACGCTGCTATAAAAAAAAGTTAAAAGAGAGTGATTTTTTTAATTAGCGAAGCCACAAGCACGTATATTACCCTACTACTATTTCTGTAAGTTTGTTTAGCTTTATATGGGTGTCAAATGCTTCGAGCACATCTGCGTGTGAGCAGGCCTGGATTTTACTTTGGTCCAGGAAGGTATGCTGCGCTTGCACGTACATTTTTGCAGAGTCACTAAGCGTAATATGCATCAGCTCGAGGCGTTTTTTCTGCAAATCGACTTCTTCTGGTGTGATGCCTTCGCGCCACACCTTGAGCACGTCTCTGATATCTTTTTTGCCTTTCTCTAAGTTGCGTGGGGGAAAAGTTGCCCCGATACGAAAAGCTCCAGGTGTCACGTGGCTCTCGATCCCATAAGTTAATCCGTCTTGCATTCTAACCTTTGACATGAGCATCCCATGAAATCCGTAGCCTAATATACTAGCTGCAATATTTAACGGGATGTACGCGTCGTGTTCGCGTCCAACTCCAGGTAGAGCTTGTCCGAGGAGCACTTTTGCGGACGTTTTGCCTTGCGATATAGTTTTTCCGCCGCAGGTGTTGCACGCGGGTGCCGGGATAAATTCGTTGTACGCTTGGTCGTTGGAAAAATAATTTTTGATTCCTTCCAGAATTTTGTTATCTGGGGCGACTGCAACGACCTTGCAGGGAGCTTTTTTAACGGATTCAACCGCGTCAGCGAATTTGCAGTTGTATTTTTTCACGTCAAAAATTGCTTCCCGCATGAGCTGCTCGCTATATTTATTAATATCATACGTTAGTCCTTTTTCCATCATCTTGCCCTTTTCCCCGGATGCTAGGTATGTGTCAGGGTTTCCCCACATTTTTTCGAGCATTTGGGGTGTGAAATCATCCGCTTGACACTCGAAAGTGAGCCTAATTTCGCCGTGGGAGACTGCTTGCCACTGCACCTGTGGATCTTTATTCGCGTTCATCATGCTGAGAGCAAAGTGGTCTGTATCAATCTTTGGAGTGAACGTAACACTGCAGTGGACCATGCCGGGTCTTTTCCACAGCACGTGGTGGCTCTCGGAGGTGGCTACTTCGTCAGTGGGGGTTGGCGCGAGGTGTGGATTCTGAAAAACAGAGATATGGGGTGTCAAGTGAGGTGCATGGAGCACCTCTGCGGTGGAGCGAGTTCCTACTGACGTGAGTGCTGGAATTGGCATTTCTGCCTCCCTGCATGGCTGCTCGACTGCGTAAGGGTACATTAGCCCGAACGTAGTTCCCGTTTCAATTAAATATTTTTTGGCAACCCCTTTTAAATTGGAGGGTGTGACTTTGTTTAGTGCGTCGAATTTAGTGTTTACGTCATTCGTGTTTCCCATGGCGACAGCTTCTGTGAAGGCATCTGCGACTCCTTGTGAGCTTTCCAGCTGTGATTTCCATGTATCAAAAAGCTCTTTCTTAGCTTTCGCCAGTTCGGTTTGGGTGATGGGCTTGCTCTGTAACTCGGCAACTTTTTGAAGAAACGCGCTTCTGACAGCGTCAGGGTTTTGAAACCCGACGCACCATGCCGAAAAGAGACTAGACTGTCTGGAGCGGTCAAACATCACTTCTGTTTGCATGCAAACCTGTTTTTCTTCTAAATCTTGCAGTCGGTACTTGAGGCAGCGTGACAGAACCTTCATAGGTATGGCGTCACTGTGCGTGCCCTTTGGACCTTTAAACCCAGCTACAAACATCGTCGATTGTCCAGGGATGGTAAAGGACCGGGCTCCTTTCTGCTGTGGTTCAGTTTCGTAATTATTCGCATCTGTTGAGGTGCCGCCAATTGGTCCAAACGCATTTTCAACATGATCGTGAAGATCGTCTATTGTGATCGTATTTTCATTAAATGGTCCGACTAAAACGAGAGTGGCATTGTCTGGGGTGTACGACCGCTTGTGGTAAGCGAGCAGGGTCTTTCCCTTCGCATCAACAGCCGCAAAGAGGTATTTTTTGTGACCTATAGTGCTGTGCCCGTTTGGAGCGAGTTGATAAGCGCAGCGGTTAAGCGCGTTCATCATTTGGCGCATGTCCTGGGTCTGACCGATCTCCATCTCGTTAAGAACGACTGTAGCTTCTTTTTTTAAGCGCTCAGCAAAGATTTTGACATCTAAACCGTCCATTCTATCGGCTTCGCGATTGATCACGTCAGGGATATATTGCACCGGCACGTTCAAAAAATAGTTGGTACGGTAGAAGGACGTGGTGGCGTTTTCAAGGGCTGCTTTAAGCTCCAAATCCGTTATGAGCCCACCTGGTGTGTTTGCGTTATAGTGTTTAGACCCAAAGTGCATCGAGTGCTCGAGAAGGTGTGATAAACCATACTCGCCAGGCTTTTCATTCGCGCTGCCAATATTATACACAATATTCGACGTCGCCGACCCGGGGGTATTTAGAGGTACGTACAGAACGGTAAGACCGTTTTTTAGTTTTTTCATCTGATACTCAATCTGAGGCATTTGTTAATTTTTTATTTGTATTTATAATATGATTGTTCGATTGCTATTAATAAAACTCTTGCCCATACGGTTTGTTTTTAAGATGATATTTTAGCTCAAAAACGGTTATATTTTTTCCCCATGCGTTCCCAATTATAGCTTGCACATTTGTGTGCGGTTTCATGGAGATAATTGTGTTACCGACTAGCACTTGGTTCGGCAGGATGTCTTCGTACGTGAGAATTGTGCGTTTAGGAAAAATTTTCTTAAGTTTGCGTTTGAGCAGCTTGGCGTCTCCTGCGGCGTGTCCTGAGCAGCCTGTGACGATCGTGGCGTTTGGGTGCTTTTTGATAAAATCCAACTTTTTACCCCATTTTTGGTTTTCTGGCACTCTATAAGGAGCACCTTCAAACATTTCGATTTTCCCGGGTGTGTTTTTTTTCGAGAGTTTTAAAAAGTTTGGAATTTTCGCGCGGCACATTGGGCATTTTATCTGGCGCACTTGCAGCTGTTTGAGACACTCCGTGCAGAAAATGTGCCCGCACGGCGTGACTGCTGCATCGCTTATGTCTTCAAGGCATACAGAACATGTTTCTTTTGCGCGTGCGTTGAGCATTTTTTCAGAGACTCCGAATTTGTCTGAAATATTTTTCACCGTTGCCTCGACTGCATCTAGTCTTTCTCCGCGGAAATAAACCGGTACGAGCTCTGGGTGTTCTAAAAACCCCGATAGCCTGTCTCTTTTGCGGTATTTCTGGTAATGACGTTCGTTTTCGGAGATCGCAATTGGCGCATATTTTGCGTCCCGTTTCATGAAATCTTCGTATGAGTCTTTCTCTATATTGAAGATGACCGGTTGGGTTTGAATTTGTGGAAAGTGCACCCCCATTTGTTCCATTTCGTCTTTATCAAGATCGATGTTGAGTGCGTCATTTTGTTCTGGATTTTTGAAAGCGTGTGAGTTGGCGCCAGTGTAGCCTAAAACCCATTTGACTTTGCATGAGAAGCGACGCACCCAGTTGCTGAATGCGGTTTGGTTCTGCGTGTCGACTAAGACGAAAAGACGCTCGGTTAGCTCAAAACTTTTGGCGTGTTGTAGCATGTTAAACATGGTTTTAGTTGTGACTGTGATCGGCTTGAACCCGCGATTGCGTCCGTAGAACTGGTTAAACTCGTTCCAGAGTGGCAGTGCAGCCTTTTCCACGACAACTAGTGTTCGCATGGGGCTCCTTTTCATGAGCTCTTCGACAAGCGTAGGATAGTGGATGCAGCGCGCATTAATTTGTCCGCCGCAGATTTTCATTTCTGGATGACAAATTCCTGTTTTTAGATCAAGCCGCAATTCCGAGTTAGGAATTTTCCGCGTGCTCAACAGTTCCACGGGTGTTCTTTCCATTCCGAGCATTCGCGAGAGAATAAACTGCAGCTCTGGCGTTGCGTCAACAGCAATTTTTTTTGGAGCGTAGATCATTGGTATGGAAATCCTTTTGAGAATATAGCTGATGCCTTCGTTGATTTTATTTGTGTGGATTCCTGTGAAAAACAGGTGCACTTTGAGCATTTTCGCTTGAACTTCAAACTCTGCATGTAGATATGGATAGCTTAGATGTTCGCGAATGAGCCATTCGTTTCTGTGAAACACACTTGCGTGTTCACCAACTAAAAGCATTTCTTGTACGTGACGCGCATCTTCGTTATTTAGAGCCTCGCTGAGATAAAACTCCAAGCCGTAATGATTGCGTGCGTATGGGTAAAGTGGCATTCTTCCGTGACAGTATTGTTTCGCAAGATGGCGAAGAAACTCTGGGTGCTTGGAGTGTTTTGAACAAATGTCTGTCATTATTTCGAGTGTTGTCAAGCTGTTAAACATTTTTAGTGGAAAACCACCAGTGTCGTAGTGTTCGTATGAAATTGTCTTGAGCTTGGTTCGTGGAGGTCCACCTACTTCCACGCGATCTGCGCTTTCGGAAACGTAAGTCCATGGAAAAAGCAGATTGTGTGCGCGCTCTACACGACACTCTCCGTCAATAACAACGTGCTTCACTTCGTCTTCAACCCAGAGTGGAAACGTGTTTTCTCCCTTTGCAATAATGCCTGCATTTTTTGAAACAGACATTGTAAAATTGCTCAGACTTGGCTGCACCTTGATTTTTCTGCCTTTTACTTCAAAAACTTTAGCGTCAGTCCACGAGCCGCCAATGTACAGTTTTAGTGAGTCACCCCTTTTGAGATTCTGACGCCAAGTCTGGTCAGCGTAAGATTTAACACGTTTTCTTGGAACAACAATTGGGACTCCTGTACTAATACAACGAGGAATGAGACGGAAATTTACGTCGTTGCGGTTAGATACTACCCACTCTTTGCCTGCGTAATTCACAAAATCGCCAACTTTGATTTTGCGACACTTGACCATGATTTTGTTCTTATAAAATTATGATTCATTGAAGTACACCGTATTTTCAAAACCTATTTACCTCAAACTGTAGTAACAAAATGGCATATTTACTAGCAATACCAGTTATATACTACGGAACTAGTCACGTAGCAAGTAAAATTTTAGACATTTCATCAAGCTATGTGTTAAAAAACGAGTTACTTCACGACGATTCAGAAGCACTTTTGCTTGCTGTGACATCTATTTTGCGTAAATACAAGAACATGGATAACAATCATGCTGCGTTTAAAAACAAATTGCTTGTAGAGGAGGGAATTGATTCTTTGGAGTATGCGTCTAAAAGCACTTCCAGTACGTGGTACAAGCGTAACTATGCAGAAGAAAACGCTTTATTACAAAGATTACAAAATGATTTAGAACGAAGGTTGCGCTTATTTCTGCTAGTTGTAAATGAGCTTTAATTGTTTACAAAAACAAGTTCTTCATTCTTGACAATGACGTCTTTGCCTCTCATCGAGTAGTGCATAACCATCGATTCTGTTAAATTAGCATTAATGTACATTCTTGTGGTCATCACTATTGTTATGCAAATAATTAAAACAGAAATTATAAAAAACCATCCTTCTTCAGAATCAGTTTTTTTTGGTTGAACTTCTTGACTTTTTTTTACTTCTTGACTTTTTTTTTCATCTGCCTTCATTTAAGTATTACGCCAATGCTAAATACTCTATGTATTTATTCTAGATAAAGCTTGTAAATGTGGCTAATTAGAAAACATTTAATTAAAAGAGGATCGTACACACAGGTAAAGGAGCTTTACATTTCCAAAATTGAAGAGGGCTACCTACCTACTAAGGCATCTATTGACGAATTGCTGCATGAGAACGCTTTAACAGGACCTCTCCAAGCTAATTTTTCACTAGAAGTCTCCAGTGAAATTGGGGAAGCGGCTGTGCGCGAGGAAAGTATGGAGAGTTTTTACGATGATTTAAAAGCAGGTGCGCCTGTGCAGTGCATTGGGCGGAGAACTCGCAAAAAACACAGATGTGCGATTTGCATGCGCAAGAAGAAAACAAAAATTAGATTGAAGTGTGGACACTGTTTCCACAGACGTTGCATTGACGAGTGGGCTAGATGGCGCCCAGTGTGTCCCACTTGCAAGGATGCACTCGACTTGAAAGAACCAGATGCACCAGATTAGAACCGAAGTCTCATAACACCATCCGTGTACATTTTTGTGACCTGCCCACGGCAATTGGGGCAGCGTGCACGGCTCCATTTCGAGGCAGTTGACTGGTGTTTAAGTATGCACTGTTTGTGAAAATAATGTCCACATTTTAACATCACCACTTCGTTTTCGCCACTGAGTGATTCCAAACATATTGAACAGACGTCATCGCCGGTGATTGGTTTCATTTTTGGCACAGGTTGGGGTGGTGTTGGTTCCTGTTGTTCCTCTGGACTAGCTAACTGGCTAGCAAACCAAGCCCTTTGCAAATCAGATGACACCGCGGGAGTTCTTCGTTCTCCTGAGTCTGAATATAAGAAATAGCGATTAAGAAGTATGCCTCTGCCAGTAGATGAAGTGATTCTGGGCACCGCCATTAATATATTGCGTACTTGGTCTACATGCAGTCTTCGTACTTGACCGTACCATTTCTGAATTTCGTTTTGTCTAAAAATGCGGTCTGAGCCATCAGTGCCATTTATTCTGTAAAACAGGTTAGTAGGGGCGTTGCTTCTGTTTGGGATTAAACGCCCAGCAGTAACTACAAAGAATACGTTGTCTTTAAAGAAAAAATCTCCAAGATGGTATCTCGAGTCTTCAGATGCAACAATTTGTCTCACTTCTTCTGCTGCAGATAAATTTTCGAAAAGCATTAATAAATCCTGTCGTCCAGCCGGGATGTGTGAAGCGAGTTCGGCTCTCATCCTGTTTCTGACTGCTGCGACTCGAGAGTTCCGCGCCGCGCTAATGCTAATTTGAATCATTTCTCGATGTGTGTGTAAATTGCCCTCTGGAGTTCTTCTAATGTATCTTTCTGTCAGGAGTTCTGCATATAGAGTTGGATCGTTAGGAAAATCTATAGTAGATAAGAGTTGGGACGCTCCATCAAATGACATTGCGGTCGGTGATCCATATCGATCTGTGATTTCGTCTTCTCGACGCACTCTAATTGTGCCATCCAAGCCGTGGATTCGGTAAAAAAATACACCAGAACTGGTTTTTTTCCCAGCAGTTACTACATAAAATTTGCCATTTTCTGTCCTAAAAATGTCACCAAGATGAAATTGTGACGGTTTTATTGCTTTAATATCCATAATTGCTTCACTAATGGGCATAGAATCGAACTGCCTTAGCCAGGATCGCTCACTTGGTTGGATACGATCCTGCTCTTCCATTTGCTTCGAAGCGCCACCGGACATTTTTTAAATGTATCAGCAAGTATATATATCAAAAATTCAATTTTTCTAAGCCAGCTCTGCACAGTGGGCACGAGAACGGCACTTGTTTGCTGGTGCACGTTGACTCCCAGCGTTTTAGACATTCCTTGTGCATAATTTTCGAGCATGTAGAGCAAATAATAGCGTCAGAGACAAGAATAACACCGAGGCAAACTGCGCACTCGTCATTGAGACGCAGGTTATGCAAAAAATCTAGCGTTCGGCTCTTTAACAAAACTTTTTTTTTTCGTTTCCAAGGAAAACACATTTTTTCTAAATGCTTAAATCTGCTAAATAGCTATCTGTATTTAAGAAGCGTGACTGTTGAAAAATGCCTCTTTTTGAGCGTGTGTTAAATATTGAAAGAGAGCGAGCTATAGAACTTTCTGAAAGTTTTGAGAATTCTACAGAGACAGTTGAAAATATGGAGCATTATTTGCTGAAATTTAACGAAATGATTGATATTTTGAGAGAAACTAATACACCATCCATCAAAAAACAACCAATGTTTGAGTGGAATGCGCGAAATTCTTCTTCGTGGATGTTCGAGAAATTCCGCATTGAGCACACGTTGCATAAAATGCTAATGAAGGAGGCTAAGAAATCTTTCGATTCCTGTGACTACAAAAAAGCACACGTGTTGCTCACCCGCGCAGTTGTGCTATGTAAAGAAATGCTCCAGGCGGATTTTGTTCTAACACCCTACGTGCGCGGGATGCCTGAGTTACAGAAAGAGCACGCGCTGGCATTGTTGCTGCGTACGAAAGCTACGTATCTATACAACATGCATATGCAGAAGACAACTCCCTCAGTTTGTAAACAAGCTTTTCAGTTGGCAGAATTATCTAACCAGGTGTGGAAACGCGGCGCGAACAAATCTTACGCTCAGAAAATAAAGGCGCATTATCATTATGCGGTTGCGTCTACGAGTGAGGATCCGCAAAATGCACTTAACCACAGTACGTTAGCGGTGTCTCTCCATGACGATGCGAATTTTACAGAGCTGCACGCGAATATACTTGAGAAAAACGAGCAAATTCATTTTTTGAGCGCAGAGCCCGTTGATGTCCCCTTGCTTAGCGTGGCTCAGGGACTCGCAAAATGTTGAGCAATAGTATAAATAAAGTAATTTTTTCTCTAAATGATTCGAGTAAAAACAAAGTGTAACAAGACGAAGGTTGCTCCGTCGGTAGAGTATATGCGTCTTCCACGCCCGGGCGCACATCCAGATCAGTCTCTTGTCCCTATGGAGTCGAATTTTCTAGTCCAGCACGCATTTAACGTACACGAAGTAGAAGAAACCGCCGAGGAAGCACCTGCACTTACACTAGATATTGCACTAAAGTTTTGAGTATAAGTCGAAAAAATGTTTGATAAATGCAGAAGCGTAAACGGGAACGATCGGATTCGGTTTTGCGTCACGCGAAGCGCTTCAAAAATCGTTTTGGTAAGCTGGACAAGCGTCTAGAGGCTCTTGAGGGTCTGGTGGGCATGGATGACGTGAAAAAACAGGTAATGGGGCAATTAAAATTTTTGCTGTGTAATGACGGGAAGACAGACGATCATTACTTGAACTGTGTCTTAACAGGTGACCCTGGCTGTGGCAAAACAAGCTTAGCAAAGGTGCTGTTTAAGCTGTGGAGCTCACTAAGTGTGTTTTCAGAGGGCGTGGGGTTCAATATATTAAGCAGATCCCACCTCTGTGCCCAGTACATGGGGCAAACAGCTGCTAAAACGCGCAAAGCGTTGTACAAGCATAAAGGGGGGTGCATACTGATAGACGAAGCATACAGCCTGATAAACGGGGACAACGATAGCTATGGTTTGGAGGCTCTTACGGAGCTGAATTCGTTCATTTCAGAAAACCCAGACACTGTTGTGATCATTGCGGGGTACAAGGCAGAGATGCAGAAACTATTTGACGCTCAACCGGGACTTTCACGCAGATTTTCGTGGCGGTTTCATATAGAAAAATACTCGCCGGAGCAGATTTTCAGCATTTTTAAGATCCAGCTCGCAAAATTTTCGTGGAGGGTTGAAGAGTCAGCAGTGGAGCTTTTTAAAACCAAGGACTTCCAGTATTCGGGCGGAGACACCGAAAACATTGCTCTTCGCGCGAAAATCAGTTACGCAGAGAGGAATTGGATGTCAGGCGGGGACAAGTTGTTATTATTTTCCGACGTCGAGAAAGCAATTAATCAGCATTTTAAGAAAGATAATAAAGACAGTAGCATAAAAAATATGTATCTTTAGATATTTGTAACTCGCATCCGTTTAACCGGCTGCTCCAAAGTGGGCTGTCCCGGCGCGCCTGAGTATTTTTCGAAAAAAAAGTTCAAGTGGCGCTTTTTTCGACCAGTTATAACTTGTGAGATACATGTGCGTGAAAAATTCATGCCAAACAGTAAGCGAAGGTCCTCTGCACCTATTGTTTGACTGGCATGATAAATTAGCTGGTATTCTTTGATTGGATTATTTCCGCTAATAAGTATTTTGGAGACAACAGGTTTGCTATGTTTTGCCCTATATACTGGATCAGTCCAATTTTTCTTTGTCGCCGCACTTCTTGCCGCCTTTGCTTCCGGACTATTGTGTACCTGTCTAAGATAGGCACGTTGCTCTGGAGTGGCTTTGCGCCCGCTGGTGCCATCCCCACCTCTTGTCAAATTGTAGCCCTTGTCACGATTGCTAAAGGTTTCAAATTCTGCAATCAAGGCGATTTCCTGCTTGTTTAGCACGTCGTCGATGTCTGCACGCGTTTCGTCGTGTTTCTCAAAGAGGAAGAGCTCAAACCGATCCCACCCCCATTTTCGGATTGCTCGGTACAGAGGCTTGTTTTTTTTCCACTTGCCGTTCTTTTTCTTGTTATACGCATCCCACCGGTGTTTTCCCATGCGGTTTTTGTACTCAATGCTTTTACCTATATACATTTTTCCGTGGGGAGACAAAAGCCCGTATGTTCCGCCTCCCTTGTGGTTTGCATCCTTGATAAACATGCCTCTTTTCTTTAGCCGCCTAATGAGGTGTTTTCTGTACTTCCGCTGCTTAGGAGTTGGTTGTGGTGGCATTACATAAGGCATAGCTGGTTTATTTTAAAATATATCATACTTATAGTGTCTCGTTTTTAATTTATTTACCTCCCCCGTGGCTTTTTGGAAGCCAATTCTGGACGATTTCGGTTGCAATCGGCGAGAGATCTGCACAGGGCAAGTTATAACTACTGAGAAACTGCTTAACAAGAGTTACCGTACACCCATCCAAATTTGTCCATTCCTGATACCGAAGGATTAAGCCTTCTACGCTTCTCACCCCCGCGGTTACCAGCGCGTTTTCACACGCGGCACCAACCCACTTGATGTTCTGAAGAGGCGTTAAGTACTTGGGGTACGTGTATAACCCATGCGGCGGCACGAGATCCAGTATCTCCTTCAAGCCTTGTGCGTCCAAAAGTGCTGTGTGAGTAGAGTTAAATACCTTTCCGGTTACCGTCTGATAAACATCCGCCAGTCGGTACGAAAGACACTGGATCTGCGACCGCAGAAAGAGAAGTGAATCGTAGAATTTCCAACCGGCGGGTATCGTCACACTGTGCTTGATGCACTCGCTCTCCAGCACCGGCTTGTCCGAGCGAAACGCGTTGTGCGAAATGAGGACAGCTTGTGGTCCAACCCAGTCAACGAACCGCTGAAACGCTGTGGAAAAATCCACTGCGTTATGTTCCCGTAGGTACTCTTCAGTCACTTCCACACATCCCGGGTGCGTCGGATAATGGGTGTCAACGTTGATATACGCGTCAAATGTCGTGTCCCCGTTTGGCTTCACAGCGCCAATGTTCCAGATTTCGCAGTTGTTTGCGCCCTTGGTTATGTCGCCGACGAATTCATAATCTGTAAATATGTGATTGTACGGTGCCAAAGGCAGAGCCATGTTTATTTATTTTGAGCCACCTAAATAGTCGCGGTGTTTTTCCTTTTGCATGCACAAAATGATAAAAAGCATAAAAAAGTAATGGCTAAATCAAACATAACTGGCTCCCAAAACCCGTTTTGCCAGCTTACAAGCACGCTACCAATAGTTAAACAGAGTTTCCAGAAAGTTACAGTTTGCAAAATAAAGACTCTGCGCAGTACGCATAATGTTGCCAGAACCCAGATTACGTTGGACGTAAAATAGACGTCAGTCAGCGTGAGATTGAGAAAATAGGTTATCGGTGTAATTGGTATCATCAGAAAAATGCCGATGCACAAAATCAAATTGTCCATATTTTTTGTAGGTGCAAAAAAGTATTCCTGCTTGGGTTCTTTCACTATTATTATGTACTTATAATGGCAAATTTCACAGTCTCGTCGCTGAGAAACTTTTAGCCATTTTATGAGACATTTTTTGTGCACGTTAGCAGTAGAACCAGAGCAATTGCATGGCTGGATAAGATCGTCTGGTTCAAAACAAATCCTGCAAGCTGGAATTTCATCATCTTGCATTTTTTTTACAGATTTTTTTTATCTTAAGTAGGGGTTCAGAAAATTATATACGTGTCTAAGCTGAAGCGCCATTTGAACCTGCCTCTTGCTGTGAATTTGGTGGATAGCACCACTTTCTCCACAGATGTGCAGTCCCTGTTGTCCATTCTCCGGAATAGTCGTTGTCCTGCTTAGCCATTGAGTTACAGTCATTCGAATCTCCAGTCCAGCACTTGCGCCGCATAAAAGCACCGTTGTTTCCTTTCCACGCCATGTTGTTTATACAGTCGAAATTGCTTGGGTGTCCAGCTGGTGTTGGTCCATACCATATGGAATCACATGCTAGTGTTATTTTTGCTGGATTTCGACTTGATGTCGGATAGTCCCATCGTGAGAGATCATCTGCATATCTCATAGAATATGGGTATGCATTTCCGCACCCGTTACAAGTTGAATGACTTTCATATTCCTGGTAGTAACCAGAAGGACATCGGTAACATGGCGATCCGTAACCTTGTGAATAGTATCCGGCAGCACATACAGCACAACTAGTTTGAGCCCTCACTGGTGAGTACGTTCCGATTCCGCAGCCTTTACAGTCTATCGACCCCACTCTGTCCTCGTAGTACCCTGCGTAGCACTCTTTACATTCTGTTTGACCGTAATCGTCTTGAAAATATCCTTGTGCGCAGCCGGTGCAGTATGGTCGACCAGTACTTGGACCAATTTTTCCTGGCGAACAGGATTTACAGCCCGTTGCAACATTCTGGTCTTGGTATTTTCCTGGCGTGCACTGCTTGCACGAAGTGCTGAATAGTTGTGCCAGCTGCGTTCCATACCTGCCTGTGCCACATTCTTTGCAGTCTGACATTCCAACGTCATTGCCGTATTTGCCCATTTCGCAGTCGGAGCACTGTATACTGGCTTGTAGATTTTGAGTTGATTTACCAGTGCCACATAAAAAACAGTTTAAACCTTCGGATGCGTCAGAATCAAATTGTCCAGCTTCGCAGCCTTTGCAAATTCCCTGCCCGATATCTCTGTTAAATCTTCCTACAGGACAGATCTGGCACGTAGTGTCCATGATAGTCGCGTATTTGCCGACTCCACATTTCTCGCAGTTTGAGGCAATGTCGACGCGCCCAGCTGGACACTGTGAGCAGCGAGTCGATCCGATTTCTGAGAATTTGCCTGTGGGACATTTTTCGCATTGAGAAGTGCACAGTCCGGAATTTTTAAAGGTATTTTGTGGACAGGAAAAAGCTTCCCCTCCAGAAATGTAATAACCCTGGCATTTACACTGTTTGGTTTGCCCGACTTGTTGATCTTTGGCAACCATTAGTCGTTCGGTGCTGGAATATGCAGAGTTATATTTGAAAACTTTATACTGAGGAAAAGATGATCTGTCTTTTAGAGGACAGTCATCGTAGACTGTTTCTGAACAAAAACATTTGAAAACACCATTTACGATGTCTGCGCGCGAAAATATGAAGCCTTCTTCTATTTTTTTGCGACATTCTTGCATGCAATAGTGCGGGTTTGCGTGGCTGTGAGTCTCGTCTTCTTCGTATTCTAAAATTTCGCCAACGTCACAGTACCGATTGAATTCTGTATCCAGAAGCTGCTTCCTGTACCGAGTGAACATAACATTTTCTTCGTATCCTGCCTCCTGCAAGAGCAGCCACGTGGTGAATTTAAACCCCGGACCAGCATCGATTGCGTCATATGGGGAGTCAGCACTTGGAACGAAGTTGCCATTATTGGTGTTATGAGGCTGTGAACATAGATCTGGCTCTAGTATAGGATTATAATAGTTATCCATATATCCCATTAGACCAGGTAAGCCAACATTTGTAGCACATTTGTAATCGTTGCTGTTCATCCCAGTCGGATTTCCCCAGTTAAAATAAGCATTTGATGTTCGTATGTCCGCTTCGGAGATATCATTAACATAGTGTGGTACATTGTAGGATCCTTCTTGTAGAATTTGGTTGTCTTGAATTAAACGTAAGCACTCTTCTATACTGGTTACAGGGTCTTGTTGTAGCTCTACATAATTTGGGTTGTTAGAGCCAGCCTGTGGACCACCAGTCATGTAATAATTCAGGTTATAGCAGTGAGCGTCGCTAATTTTTTTGTATTTCCAATCCTGCACAGCATTATTATTGTAAAAATAATCTGAAGTGATCATTATCTGGCAATCTGATCCGGAATGTGCAATTTCCGTACAGTCTGTAGTCTCGTCACAAAGAGCTTTGCACTCTGACAGAGTAAGAGCAGCTGGAACCTCCAGACGTTGGTTGTACTCCAAGTTTCGGTCAACCCAATTTTGTCTGAAAACAGAATTTCCTACATTAACATAGTTTGTTGTATCTTGGTACATGAGAATGAAATCGTACAGTGGGCATTCGCACTCTCCTGAGTCTAGAATCGAGCCATAATTTAAGTAAGACTCTATGTTGCAGGCGAGAAGGTTTGGGTGTCTGTTTGCTACTGGTTCTGTGTACAGTCCGGTCTCCATTTCGAGCATAAATCCGTCATGGCTTGCACACTCTGTTCCAACATCAAATGCTTGATAATCAGAGTCTGGTAAAAACTTACAATAGTTAACACTGCAAGAACACGAGCTGTCTGAATTTTTTACGTGAAATGCTTTGACGTTTGGATCAAAATCAATACATCTTGCATTGCACTCATCGATTTTGTTTATCTTGTAAAGAAGGTCAGTAGATGCAAGAGGAGCACCAAGGGATGTGGCAGCTTCGCATTTGCCACTTGCTCGTTGAGTGTATTTGTTGCAGTCATAATCTTCGTCATGCTCTGTGCATAGGCACTCAAACGTGTTTAAGTACTTATATTCAGTTGGTGCACATACAGCGAGATCACTAAGTGAACCTGCGTCAACTGTACCATACTGGTCTGATAGTGTATTAGGCTCTCTGCAACCAAAAACACCTAAGTTTATATCTGGGATTACTGTTTGGCGGTCTGTGCATGTTAGACCAGGCTCGCAGTTGCCTGTGACGTGACTACAGTCTCCCCAGCATCTTGGCAACGGTACGTCTTTCGTGCCTCCTCCTGCGTCCATGTACACCATATCAATTGTTTTGTAAGCAGGTTGGAAAATAAAACTGTTGACTTTTGGTTCAGATTTTTTTTTCTGTGAACACACAGCAAAACACGACTGTAAAGTTGGTGCACTTGAAGAGGAAAAAATAGTTTTTGCTCGTATAAAGTTTGGTTTTAGTGAGTACGGTGAGCCAACTTTATTTTGTGTTCCGTCGTTGTTGGTCACTCCATTTAATCCCTGTATGTCCACATGCTTGAGATTTTCATCTGTCTGTACACACCCAAAATTGTCATTGTCCTCTGGGTAGACTATATCGTATCGGTCACCAACAATAGAAACGTCGTTCTCGTATAGTGCTGGAGGTAGAAGTTCGTATATGTCTAAATAAATTCCAAGTATGCCTGACGGAGTAGTGAGTGTGCATGTTTTTCTGCACGAGCACTTTTGGTAAGAGTCGAGCCAATTAAGATATGTAAACCCATTGAAAAAGCATGCTGACGCGCACGCGTCCTTTCTATCATTTGTCGAGTGAATGCTACAGAGTTTTGCGCCCAACATTGAGTTTGTAGTATCTGCTCCAGATTGAACGCACCGACAAATAGACGCATGTGTGTAAAACATATCAAAACCGTCTCGAGCACACCTCTGAGAACACTCTAAATCTGCGTCTGCGTTAGGAACGTGCCCTGCAGGAGTTTCGGATGGTGGCGTTCCGTCTCTCATTCGGTCGTTTTTGCAATTGTGCACTCCAGGTACTCCCGATACGTAGTTTAAGTAGGATAAACTCACATCGTTACGCCATTCCAAATCATTGGGGTAACAGTTTTTGTTTGTACCATACAGTTTTTTTCTTGCTTTGTTTTGTTTTCGTAAACTGTGAGACGGATGCATAAGACTAGGTTGCTCAAGCATTCCTGTGTTACCAATGTATGCCACAGCGTCAGTACACTGGCATTTAAACCCGTAAAACATGTCGTTAGACTCTCCTAACCACCCAGTGGTGTCTGTAGCAATTACAGTAGACAAAAAGAAACCCTTGGAAACAAAATTCAATGTGCACTTGTCAAGACAAATCCTTTTTGCATTGTGGTCAGAAAAAACTGCAATTGTTTTGTCTGCAAATATGTAATATGGTGTGCCTATTGCACCTGACGAATTGCTTGCCGTGTACTTGTAGATAGATTTGTACATAGAAACCTCTCTAGCATTATCCGAACAAGAGGCGGACATAGTAACGTCGTGATCTGTAGTACTGAAAACATAGTTGTTTTGTTTGCGCGCAAGATCGTCTGTTTGAACCTGATAAGAATTTTCACTTGCGGGTTTACAGACGAAAGCGAGAGCTTCTTCATAGAATATGTTGTCTGGTATTTCTCGAAATTCTTGTAGCGGTGAAAACCCACTGTATCGGTCTTGATTCCAATAAAGCCCAGATGTACAACAGCCTCTTGGATTTTGTTTCTTAGTGTCAGAACAGTCGCAGCTTGTTCCGTCTGTTTCTGATCCACCCAGAATGCACATCATGCGATTTGTTTCGCACAGAGGTCCTGTGAATCCAAATTTGCATTCGCAGTTTTGAATAAAGTTTGAAAGAATTTGATTGTCTGGTTTACAAACATAATTACCATTGCGCAAACATGCAAAATTTTCATAGATTTCGACTTCTCGTTGTATGACAAAGTTTGTTGGTTTGACTCCTGGAAGATTGAATGTGTCAGCACCTGCGCACGTATCGCAGTTTATGCCACCAAATCCTGTATCGCACGAGGTGCACGTGCAAGCACCTGCTACACCCCCAATTGTACCTCCGTTAATGCAGTAAAACACCCCCACGCTGCCATCATCAGAAGGATCTGAAGAGGCTGTACACTGCAAAGGTGTCTGACAGTGTGCGCCATTGTACCCGGGATCACAACTGGTGCATGTGCATGATCCAGTGGTGCCACCTATAGTCCCACCATTAGCGCACCAAAACATGCCATTCGCGCCGTCGTCATCTAATGAGTTAGTACTTGCAATGCACTGGCTTCCTATGTGGCAACTGAACCCCTCGTACCCAGCATTGCAACCTGTGCATGTGCATGCTCCAGTGGTCCCGCCTACAGTCCCACCATTCGTGCAGTAAATCGTCCCGTCACTGTCGTCCTGATCGAAGATGTATAAAGCTGCAGTGCATGGAAGTGCTATTTCGCAGCTTGACCCACCATACCCTGTATTGCAAGTTGTGCATCCGCACGACCCAGATGTGCCTGTAACCGTCCCGCCATTAATGCAGTAAAACGCACCAGAACTACCGTCATCAAGTGGGTTCGAACTTGCTCCGCATACCCCTGGTGTATGACAGTTTGCACCACCATACCCTGTATTGCAAGATGTGCATGTGCATGACCCAGATGTGCCTCCAATCGTCCCGCCATTAATGCAGTAAAAAACACCATTTGATCCATCATCAGATGCGCTTGAAGAGGATGTGCACGGGCCTGGTATTTCGCAGTGAGTCCCAAGGTATCCAGTATTGCAATTAGTGCACAGGCATGAGCCCGAAACACCCGAAGCTGTACCTCCGTTTATGCAGTAGTAGTTTCCCCCATAATTATTACCATCAAAGACTGGATTGTTCGCTGCTGTACATGAAGGAAGTGTGTCACAATGAGCCCCTCCATATGGATTATCACACCCGTTGCAATAACAAGAGCCTACGCTGCCGCCTACTGTCCCACCATTGGTGCAGTAATACGCACCGGCACCACTGCCGTCGTCTGATGGGTTTGAAGAACTAGTGCATGGATTCAAAACGCTGCAGTGTGCGCCACCGTAGCCAAGATCACATGCTGTGCATGTACAGGCGTCTGTGACACCCCCTACTGTTCCACCATTAATACAGTAATATCTACCACCAGCAGAGTTAACAAAACCACCACTGCCATCGTCCAGGGGGTTGTTAGACTGAATGCATGGGTCTGATATGTGACAGTTAGTTCCACTATACCCAAGTTCACACGTAGTACATGTGCAAGAACCTGCATTTCCATTTGCTGTACCTCCGTTGATGCAGTAAAATGGTCCGGTACTACCATCGTCTGTAGGGTCTATAGATGCAGTACATGGTGTTGCTGATTGACAAGTGCCACCAACCCCAGCAGAGTTAACAAAATTATAAGTTCCAACACCACAGTCAAATGACATAGCCTCGTATGTCCCCCCTCGGTTTCCGCCAGTGCACTCTGCAAAAGGCACCATTTCACACCAACATCTTCCACTAGTTTGCATTGAAAATCCAATTGCTTTATTCCACCCTCCAGTTCGAAGAGTGCTGCTACTGTCTATTATATACTCCCAAGACACCGAACCCGATTGACCAGAGTGAACAGCTTGGCGTGAAAGACACGCTTCTGCGCACGCTACCTGTTTTTGTGCATATGTGCCACCAGGATTGCCAGATGAACTATACATTTCTGGACCACGACCATCAGGGTGAATTCCCCAACATACACCAATATTTCCTTCTGAAACCAGTGTGACACATACCCCATCATATCCCTCTGCTTGTCCTGAGCTACATGTAGACATGCACATTTTCATTTGAGTAAAAAAAAGTAAAATAGAAATTAACTTGTTCATTTGACTAACTTTAAACCTGCTAAATACTTCATCAGATTCATGCACTGTTTACACCACCGTCCAAGCCACATCTGCATTCGCTATTTTCTTGGAGAATAAAAATATTAAAATACTCAAAATTAAACCGCCGCATAGCAGCATTACCAATAGTACAGTCATTCGAAAGCATTTCGCAGTAGCATGAATTCGCTGAGTAACTAAACCCAAGTGCTTCTCCATTCGTGCTCTGAAAAGCTTGGCACTGTCTTGCACAGTTTTTAATTTGTTCTTCGGAAGATTGGCTCGCAGTCGTAAGTGTCACTTGTTCGGAGTTTAGTAGGCACTGCCCGCCATCCACTTCTGTATATGGAATAACGTACTCAAAATATGACCAATCTATGTCGAGTAAGACAGCGCCGTCTTCCTCACAGTAGCACTCGCCTGTACTACTCAATGAAAACCCAGTCAATTGAAATTTGTCAAAACTACCACTAGTAGGGTTTTCCTTGTTCAGACATAGAAATGCACAATTTTGGACATTTTCTTCAGGTGTTCCTGATAGGCTGCGCATTAAAATACCACCAATTTTTCCATTAGTTTTAAATTTAAAGTGCCCAAAGCAAGCAGCAGCGCACTTAAACTTCTGATCATTTCCTTCTATAACCAATTCTCCACTAGCACTGACTCTTTCAATCGGGTAACTAAGCCCACGAAAGCTCGCACAGACGTTTTCTGTAAGCACATACTCTTGGTCCGCGACGATTTTCGCTTCTAATGAGAGTATATTTCCTGTTTTATCATCAACGCATTCTTTTTCGGTAACTGGAGATAAGCCCTCAAAGCATCCTGTCGAGTTACCTTCGAAAATGTCAAGTGTATCAACATATAGTGGAACTCCATTGTTCATAGCATGTAACATGATGTCTCCTGCATGGTTTCGTGGTGCCGTTGCATAGGTCGTGTCTACGGAGGTATCGCCACAAAAACAATCTGAAGAAGAACCAATCACTGTGCCTAAACCGTCTACAGATCCCCAATCACATGTCCCGCGCCCATTACATGGCAAACCATTAATCATTCCGGGGCAAGAGGTTTTTCCATCTTGACCAAAGTATCCGAGTGCTGGCGTTCGACAGTCATAGCCAGTCCAGTGTCCTGAACTTGAGGATGCTTCACAGACACATTCACCGCAAATTATAGTGTAAGCTGTATCTAAACCCCCTGGTAAAAGTGAACAATCTAATAAGACGTCATCTGTTGTTCTTTCTAAAAGTGGATGCGTAGCCTCCTCACGTTTTAAAGAAATAAAGTCAGCGCAGGGCATGTAAGGATAAGCACTGACTGTCTTGTAAGGTTGTCGAAAAGCATTTCCCTTTATGTAGAAATCGTCGATTGTTGCATTCCTGATTTCAAACGATGCGCACTCCTGCACAATAAAAGCTCCTGTTAATTCAGGGTTTGATGGGCAGAAGTAAGTATAATGACCTGGAGAAACAGAAATAGTTATCTGGTCTGTAGAGCTCCAATTATAAATCACATAATTTCCATTATCATCAATTATTGAGAGTGGTGAACCTTCAAAGGTTTTTAAAAGCGTTGCTCCCTGACAAACAGTTATGTCAGGGTCGTTTTGAATGTCTTCACTATCAATTTGCACAATGTAATCAAGATCAGTTGCTGTGGAAAAATCCACAATGGTTAAAACTTTGGATCTGTAAAACTCAACCACTAGATCTAACCCATCTTTATACATGTAATAATACCCATTAGAAACTTCTATTACACGGTCACGTGCAAGGTACATTTCCTCTGCTTCGGAGCTGCAATTTAGAGACCTGAGTGTGTCGAGAGCTCTGTACGCTGGTGTCTCTACAATGTTGCAAACCCCGTGTCCGCTGCATGTCAGAGCCTCGACCGTCTTTTCGCACTCTAAATGACATTTATACCCAACGTAACCTTGGTCGCACGAGCATCTTCCGTCAGATTCGCATCTCCCATGCCCACTACACACACTTTCCATCGACCAAAGATCAAACCCAGGGCACATTATTTCACACCCCTTTCCTCTGAAAGGGGTCTGACGAAGATTAGGCAACTCAAAAGTAAGACCGATCCCTGTGTCTTTTATTTCGAATTGTTCTGCATAATCACACGCACACGAGCCTCCAGATAAAAACCCATGCTGGCTACAAGGGATTTGAGACGCTACACCTTCCCCAATGCCTGGTCCTAAATTGTGACAATCTCCTACGCGATAAGATGCACCTCGAGCAAAGTGTTTGAGAGCGCGAATCCAATCGCATCGAACGTTTTCTTTGTGTGCCAAGTCTTTGTAGCAAACGAGATTCGGGTCGTAATCTTCCCACCTCTCAATAAACTCATCTCTGTTCATTACTTGAAAAGAATTTCCAGACCCATAACGAAAAGACGCATACAAGTGACTACCTTGTGGATCTGGGCAACTTGGAGTACATTTGCAAGAATCCCTTTTTACAGAAAAGTAATCAAAAGACCTGCAGTTTTTTTGGCAATGGTCAATGACGTCAGACAGAATCATTGAACTATAATCTCCTGAAATATCAATTGAACCATCACAATATCCAGTAAAATCCGAAACAGCATACGAGTAATTTGATTGTATATTTTTGATATACTGTGTCCAGCCAATTTCTGTCGTTGAACAAGATAATTCTTCAGAATAGATACAGCCGTGGGTGTCACCGTTCTCGTTAAAAAATGAACTTTTAACATTAAAAGACTCTCCACCCCCACAGATTGCACAGCTCGCGTTTGAGTCAAACACAGTAACTTCAGTGTCTGAGTGACAAATACAAGTTTCTGTTTCATCGCACTCTGATGCAGAATGTTTGCAAAGATTAGAACAATCTGGTTCAACTGTAGCAAATAGTAACTTTGCAAGCTCACATTCGTTTGATCCGACTTCGTCAAAACCAGTCCCACATGGGCTCTTTATTTCATACTTAGAATCAACTCTCACCACATATTCCTGAATATCGCGCAAAGCGTAGTGAGGCAAAACAGATTCTGTGGGCGACTCAGTGAGCGAACATAAACATGGGCGTCCTGGAGTGCACATTTGATCACCAGTTGTGCTAATTGAAGTGAAACCAGTAACCCAATATTCGCAACCGTATCTTTTACTTTGGTCATAAAACGCCTCGTAAGACGGGTCAAAAATCGCAACAAGGGGATGAACTCCCCCTATAGGAAGCCCCATCGATGTAGCAGCACTGTCGCACCGGGCTTGGTCTAAAATTTTGTAAAACCCATGCTTAGAACAAACCTCACCAGTCAAATCTGTATCGTCAAAAATTATTGTGTAATCATCTGATGGGTAGCGTGCTTTCCGACAGAGTACTGTCGCGCCCGAAGCAGAACCTTCAGAACCAAATGACCAAGTTGGTGGGTAATGGAAAGTAGCACCACCCAATGCGTTGGCAATACATCCACTAAATGTGGGGTCGCTAACATAATTAATAGACGAACCTTTTGCTAATTCCGTATTCGCTGCAAAACACTCCTGCATAGTGCGGATTGGGTAAACGTTGTTAGATTCACAACCACCTGTAAACTCAACATACAAACTTGTTTTTTTGCAAATACACGTCTGTGTGACTGAACAATCAACTGCACCATCACCAAAATATGGACGCGCACCAACAGATGCATGATATGTTGTAGTACTATCCCACACACACCCTAATGGTAGTTGTGGCATCCAGAATGCGGTATCGTAAACAACTGCATCATCATACCAATCTTGTACCTGTGTTTGTTCGTATCCTAACTCTAAAACTGCATTGTAACACTCGCTTCTAGATCCAATTGGAGTATAGCCATTTGAAATGCATGTTCCCATTGTAACTTCGATATAGTCTGGTTCTACAATACCACCCCCATCAATGCAAATGCAATCACTACACTCTACTTCAATTGTCTTATCTGTAAAATAATCCATCGAACAGCCGCGTGATGTTATAGGAATGCTGGTGTAAGACTCGTAGGCATCAGTCAATGGTTGGTGAATAACAAAAGGAGCAGTGCTAGAAACAGACGTAAAAATATCTGTACACCAACAATCAGCAAGCTGCTCATTCAAAATTCTTGTCTGGTAGCCTAGTGTTGATGAACAAAATTGTGCGCAGCCTTCACTCGACCATTGTGCGTTGTAAAAATTAGGCGCTTTTTCAATGCCATGATTTTTCAAAAATTTAATATCAGAACCATCTACTGATACTAAATCAATGACACCGTCCCCGTCTAAATCTCCAAAAGCATGATTTCCTGTCGGAATAAGTTCATCTAAGAAAAATGGATCCGACACTGAGTATCCGACATTGTTCACTAAATAACCCGAAGTAAAAAAAAGTTCCCATTTACCGTCAAAGTCTAAATCAGTGAACGATGTTACGTATGAAGACACGCTGTCAAAAGGGGTGCTATCCCCCAAAAGACTTGACCGCTCAACAAAAAAACCATTGCCTACGTTTTCATAAACTAACATTTTCTCTACCTCATCAAGGTAACTCTTGTCTTTTGATACAATGAGATCAATATCGCCGTCGTTGTCGTAATCCAAAAACATTGGAACTAGTGAGCGTGGACTACAAGATGACGTACACGCCCCACCACCCAAAGTTATGCCGATAAAATCATTAGTAAGCAGTCCAGGGAACGGCTGAAGTACAAAAATTGGCACCGTAGCAGTCCCGACATTACGATAATAAAGTGTGCATCTCTGTTGATTAGTAAGTAACTCAACAAACAGGACGTCCAAGTCTCCGTCATTATCCACGTCACCAAACGTAAAATAGCACGTGCTGGCGACTACCGACCCTCCTGGTCCACAATGTACTCCATTCAGTGGATTCCCTGCGCCACTTTTCTCAACAAAAAGAGGTACTGAGGGGGTTCCAAAATTTTCCCAGTATCGCACTGCCACATTATTGCTTGTGATAAACATATCTAAATCTCCATCATTGTCGATATCGACGAGTTGTGCAAAAAGTAAATTATTGTTCATTGTAATATCATTATGCAGAGGAAGTGGGTTTGATATTGTGCTTGTTAATGTAGGTGTTGTTTGTAATTCAACACCGAATAGGGCATCGTGACCCTCGACTAGTTGGCAGTTTTCAGAGCACGCACACTCCATTACCTCATATTTGAATTTTCCTATGAAAGGAACGGTTGGGTCAACTATACAAGACGGCAAGAATCTACAAAGATTTGGAAAACTACTTGTGTCAAATATATACACATTGCAGTTCCTGTCTCTTGTGCAGTAATCCCCACATTCAAAATCTAGTGAAGCCATTACGGTGTACATAGTATTTTCGGGTGAACACCTTTGCATTGTAGGTGTCCAGTAAGAGTCTTGTCGTTTCACAGAAAATTGTCCTCCGCACGTAGTACTGCAGTCTAAAATGTTGTTAACTGGAAAAAAATTAGTAGCATCTTCGCACTTTCCATATTGATGATTATGAAAAATATCAACTGGCTCGCCACCAAATTCGGCAGCTGCACGATCGCAAATGTCTTTGTCAACAATAGTACGGTGTCCATGATGCTCGCAGCTTTTGTCCGAAATTCGTGTAAACGTGTAATCTTCCTCTAAATTAGGCTTGATACGATATGTGCTGTAGAAGGGGTTTGACTGTCGAGCAACACAATTGTCAGAAGAGCACGCGCAGTTATCCTGACTAGTGTATACGTCAAACGCAGTGTACCCGTTCCCTCTGCAAAAATCAGCACATTCGACCAATCCCCATATACCAACAACTGGCACGTAATTCTGGCAAAATACGCCGTCTTCAAGAGGTTCAAAAAAGCAGTCGCCACGTGCCCATAAGTAGGACGTTGCTGACGTGTCTACAACGCGGTCAGCACAATTAAACGGGTCACAAAAACATTCACCAGCAACAGTATGGTAAAATGCTGAACCGCAAACTTCTGAGCATTGAGCCGTGCTGTAAGTACCGGGGTGTTGTACGCCGTTAGTGCACTTCTCCCCAATTGCCAGAAGTTTGTATTTGCAGTCTAAAGGCACGCTGGTGAGCACTGTAGGCATGAAATCATAAAATGTGACATGGTTGTTTTTCATTATACACCCTGACTTTTCAGTACTTTCAACTACATCTGTTGTGCTGATTAGTGGGTTGATTTCGATAGCATGCAAAAGAAATTGATTTGTGTGAACAACAAAATTCAAAAAATTGCTTTCAATGTGGTCAAATGTGAATAACTCCTCGTAAACACATTTTTTTGTCATTAAATTTGGAACCTCATTATTGAATACCTTAAAGTAACCATCTGGAGCATTGAACAGCGACGGTACATAAGAGAAGACATTATTTTCTGTAACTCGTTCCAAATTGAAAACAAAGTCGTCGAATTCAGGAAGACTTGCGTCTACACTTATATATTCTTTGCTGCAGGACATTTCAACCTCCGCAACAGCCTCCACAAAAGTGTCCAGAATGAAATACGTATTGATTTCATAATTAAACGTATTCGTTCCGTCTGACCAAGTTGCCGGGCTCGTGGCAATCCGACTGAAGCAATAGTGACTGCAAAGGCAACGCTCTTCATCACCCTTTGTAATTACACTGAATTCGATGTATCCCTCGATAGAGCACCTACGAGCACATTCTTCAGTTTTATCTGGCATTGAAAGGTGGTGCATAGGATCTAGTTCGAACGCTTCGTCGAAATCTCTCACTTGCATGCCCATTGCCGCGCTACCAAAGGGATATTTTGAATTTATAGCGCGCCCTATTGGAGCGCCTGTGCTCGACGAATCACACAGCTGCGACGAAACCCATTGGTAAGGTCTAACGTTTTCGTGGCATTCGTATTTAGGTGTGTAAAGAAAAGAAGAACGACTGAACAAAATCAGACCATAATCAATCTTACGTACGTACGGTGCGTAAAAAGAAGCATCCGCAGCAATAACTTCTTGACCTTCACAACATCCTGCACCCTCTGCTGTACAGAAAACATTACAAATACCTAACAAGTGTTCTGCGCAGCTTTGGACCTCGGAGAGCTGTGCATAGCATTCTTCTTTACTCACAGTAAGACTACAGTGAGCACCTCTGGTATTATCTTTATTTGTACATTTTCCCATTGCAAAATCATATTTTTGATTTTTACGCAATTTATAATCTTCGAAAACCCAGTCTCCCTGTAACTCAGCAGGAGTTTTTTCAGGTTCAGTCACTTCCTCGATAAGATAAGCCGCATAACCAGCCTGAGATAAAACCACGCTACAAGCACCGCACTGACATGCGTTCGTATTTAGATCAATATTAAAACCATCCGCACCGAGCACAGTTTCGCATTTCCGCATGCATTCCTGTTCAGGATTTATACTATATAAAGGGTCGCCTGGACTTAATTTTGGTGTTTCAGAACCATATGTTCCTGCGCACCAAGCGTTACCTTCTTTAAAAACATATCTTTTCTCTGTTTTTGCAGCGCCTGCTTCGTAGGAGCCTGCACATGTTCCACCTATGGTTAATATTGGAGGAAGATCAGGTTTTAATTCAAAATCTATATCTTTCACAAAATTCCAGTCTTGAAATTCAGCAACGTCCAAGTTGACGTTTTTGCTGTGCTCATAAACTGTCACGCGAATTGACGGGTTTTTGAACCCACCATGGAGACGCTCATGTGGGGTTAGGCTATCACCTGGTCCTGAAACGCGTCCGTTAGGACTTATTTGGTTTAAGCTAGTTTTTATTTTAACTGCATACACATTTTTATTACCATTCAAATCCCATGTCAAGGAATTGCCTGACTCGAGAAGAATAATATTTTGATTTCTTAAAACCGATTTTTCGTACACGAAACAGTCGCTCATCAAAAAACCGTCGCCCGTAACTTCTGTAAGAAAAAGTTTAGATTCAAACTCGCTGTATTGGACAGCGGTGCACTGTGGGCAATCTAAACCGCGAACCAAACTCTGTGAATCTAAATAGAAATCATCTTTTTTACAAATTGACGTGCGAGTCGTAGATGAAATTTCAGTGTTAAATCCACCGAAAGGGTTGAAATATAGTCGCCCCGCCTGAAAAAAGCACCCTTTGAGCCCATTTGGATCACTTGAAATAGTATAAAGCTCGTCCAGAGATATACCCTCAACTCTTTTCAACATTTGCCCTGCTGCGGCACACTCATCAGAAGTTTGAATAGGGTATTGGCACGTCCCCGATAGTAAAATAGTGTAGGGTATAGTATTGGCACTTTGCTCACAAATAGCCGCACTAGGGTCACAGGAAACGGGTGAACAACGCCCATTTTCTTTGCGGATAAAACGCTGCTCTTTGGTTTTTGTTATGACAGAAGAAAGTTGACTTCCGTACTCTAAACAACTCTGTTTATCAAGAATTTCCTCTTCGCACGGCTCGTCTTTTGGTACAATTGTACTATTTCGAATTTTACCACAATCTTCAATGCTGTAATCCTTGCAGCGCTTGAAATCTTCATCGAATGTCTGATCTGTGTTTTTAAGCGCTATTTCAGCACTACAGACTAAAGAATCAATTACTGGATACACAAATTCGTCTGTACAAAGAACATTTTTTTTCGCAGCTATTAAAAAAGCTTCACCAGGGCTGTTGTATAACGCAAAGGGTGCGTACTCGTCAATCTCGTAACCTTGCATAAGCGCAACCCGAAAATTCTCCATATTATGGTAAATTGGGCGCTCTAGACTAGAGAAAACTGTATACGGCGTCGCACACTCACATCTCCCACGGAAAAAATTACACGTGCTGTCACGCAGATTTACGTGGCATCTGAATGGTAAAATGCTTTCTGAATCTAATTCCTCGACTAAATAAACGTCCGAGTAATCGGAGCAGTTCTCGGCAAGGAAAGAAAAGGGTGTATCTACATTTGAGCTACAGTCCTGTTCACCTACACAAACAAGGGCACACCCAAGGTTGGGGTCGCCACCGTTAAAGCAGTTGCATTCTCCTTGTTCCATACCAAACGCCATTACACCTCTGTGTTCCTCGCACTGTCCCCACGGCGGGTCAAGATCAGATCCACACGCTGCTTCTGAGTTTACAAAACGCGGGACGACGCACTGGAGGTTACACGCTTCACCCCCTATTCCGTAGCCCTCGCACTCGCACTTCGTGTACGCACATGTGCCTGTCTGTCGCTTGCTGACATTAAGGTAATCCTCGCAAAATCCGTCCCACGGAGTGCAGGGGGGAGGCATGGGGGACGGGTACTCGCTCTCTAAAGGCAGGTTTTCGCAGCCCTCCTGCCAGTTTTCGCAGCCTGCGCAAACTAAAGACTGGTCGTAGCATCGCTGATCGAATCCGCCAGTGGTCCCAAGAGTGTCTCTCCAGTCGCAGAAATCGTCCCAGTCGTACTCAAACTCGTAAAAGGCGTACTGCTTGCACTGAGCAAACGTTGAGGCGCTCCGCCGCATCAGATCAACGCACGAGTCTGTGGTATAGTTATAGATGATTAACTCCACATCACCTCTGCCGTAAAGCGTAATGCTATCGATGTACGCATTTGTTTCGCCAATATACGCGTCATCGCCTTGCCCAAGTCTCCCAAACGCAGCTGTAGTCGTCGTATCGCTAACCAACTCTATGCGCTCTGCCCAGATGGGTGACGAAAAGTTGTAAATGTAAACACCATTCACGTTTTGGATTATGTGATGCTCAAGTTGGCAGCTGTGGAAGGACGGCATATGCTCCCACCCGCTCACAAACTTATGTGTAGCGTTATATATTGTTGCATCTGGCGGAATAAGTGCGTCCCGGCAGAAGTTGTACCCAGAGGGACAGACATCGTCTAGGGAGGCGGTGTTGTAGAAATCGCGCACGTTGTACGGGTCTGCAAAATGAATAGGGAACTTCCACGACTCATTCATCACACTTTGCATACTCTGAGAGTGATCTACACCCCACAGGTCTTCCCATCCAGAGGAGTTCAGCCCTGCGTCGCATCTGTCTTCACAGAGTACGGGATCGGCACATTCCCCGTTCTTCGTGCAGCCCAGCTCGACACTTGTGCACCACTCGAATACGTTAACCTCCCCCTCGAGTACGCGTTCATTGCATATATCACTGACTAAATCGCCAGAACAAGGTGACTCCATCAAATTCGCCGCGTCGCATTTACCATCCGCGTTGGCGTCAACGCAGCACCCCTCCGTGTCTCTGAGTTCTATAGGAGTGTCTAAACGATGACAGTACGTCGTCTCAGTGCGTCCGAATTGATTAGCTCTAAATGCAACTTGCTGCCTTGCAATTGACTCGTAATCGTCACCTGCTTCAGTATCGATAACAGTACAATCAGTATCCGTCTCGCAATTAGCCGTTTCAAACTCCACAACTGAGCTGTATCCGTTACATACCTTACCATCAAAAATTGGAGCAGAAATGCTGCAATCGTCGCCGAAGTAGCCTGGATCGCAAATGCAGCGCCCGTCAACGCACTCCCCACCACTGCAATCCACATCCCCACCGCATAATACACACTCACCGTTCACGGAGCTCATACCTCTTGGGCAAGAACACCCAGTAGTTGTGCACTCACCGCCGGAGTTCGTGCATAAAACGTCACAAAAAATTGTGCAATCCTTCCCAAAGTACTTTGACTTGCAAGCGCCACAATCCTGCGCTGGGTCAAAATTTTGCTCGCAGTTACACATGAGTCCCGTGCCTTGGTAGGTCGATTTCACAGTCCCCCGGTTGCAGAGAGAGGCTGGAATGACGAACGAGCACATTTCACTGCCGTTTTTGGGGTAGGCGCTCGGCGTGCACTCCTCGCAGGTGCTACCTTGAAAACCGGCGTCGCATTTGCAAGCGTAATCGCCGCGAGTATTGATCGCAACAAATTGACCGTTTTGAACCTCTCGAGAAGGGCACTGGTACCTATCGTACTGACAGAAGGGCCCTATGCGTAAATCATTACACATTTCGCAACGCGCACCCTGAAACTGTGGCTCACAGCCACAAAATCCTGTATTATTAATGCAGACGCCGCGCCCGCCACAGGTCGAGACGTCATTGCAGTCGCAGTTGGGACCGCTCCAGTCGGCGTCGCATATACAGCCCCCAAGGGGGTTACACTCGCCGTGAACGCGCCCAATCGCTGTTCCGCCGTCTCGAATGCAACAGTCTAAGCTACAGTCTACACCAGTAAAACCGGTATCACAATCGCATAGCCCATCGTCCTGGCACACTCCATTATTTCCACTGCACCTCCCGGGGCACGTTAGATCGCACAGATCTCCGTAATAGCCTTGAAAGCAGTCGCATGTTCCGTCTCCGAGGTTACAACTCCCGTAAAGGCAATCCAGACACTCGAATTCACAATGCTCGCCAGCCCTCCCGGGATTGCACTTCACTGAGCCATCGTTGAGGCAGATGCCGTGGTTCTCAACGAAAAAATTGTAGGTGCCGCCTGCCTCAGCATGTGCAAACCCCTCTGCGTCACTCGCCGTGCCTCCCTTGCACATTGTATCGCACCGAGCACCGTAATAAGTGTCTTTGCAGGGGCCTGAGCAGTCCTGGGGGTATTTAGCGGTGCAATTCGAGCAACCATAACCCCAAAACTTACTCTCGCAGGCGCAGCCATATTCGCTGTCGGGGTTTGACGTAGTAATGAGCGAATTCTCGAACAAACTATTTATAAGTCTTCCGTACCCACAATTTGCGACCTCGCAGTGAGTACCCACGTAGGGGTGGACGCATTCGCACGCCCCGTCTACGTACGTTCCTAATCCACAGGCGTTCAGCTCAGCATCAAAACGGCTCGCAAATTCATTGATGAAGACGGCAAGTCCGGCAATTACTAATGCCGAAATAAATGACGTAAAGAGCGCCATTTTTATCAAAGAAGTGCAAGCCTAAATAGGAGCAAGAAAAATAAAATCAACCAGTCGACTGAGGAAAGACGAACACCACAAATAGTGCAATTATGAAAACCTCTAAAGTGAAGCGTCATTAAGCAGGAGGGACACAGAGGGGCGTTACATGTGCAGGGTGACACTTGCTCGGTTTCCGCAAAACAAACGTAACACCTCATTTTTTAATTTTTCTGCCTAATTTTATAGGGTTCTACTTTTTTTAAGTCATCCCAATAGAGACAAACTTTTGAAAACCGCAGCGATTCAACGGTTGGCTCTTTGAAGAGCGGAATCAAATCAGACATCGCATATGGTCCGTGCACCTCACAGGTGCAATTCTTCACGTTGATCATAACAAACATACAAAGGCTTTCTTGGTCTTGAAGCACCGGATCCGAGTGCCCTCGGTGCCCATGCCCGCCTTTTTGAAAGACCCAGCTTTGACCGTAACGATGCGCACTCGCATCATCTTGGGTTTTACAAGCAATTTTGTGCTTTTCGACAAATAGATCCGACTCCCACGATTTGTCTGCGTTCGAGTAGATTTGAAAGTCAGGAGCACTACAGTCGTGTCCAAAGAACCGGAGGTAGTCGCACGCGAGAATCTCCCCCATTTTACCGACAGCAGCTTGGTGCTTGATGCGACTAGCATTGGACTGCCCGCGTTGGCGCCGGCTTGTGGTGACCGAACTAATTTCCGCATTGGCATAGTCTACGCATTTTTGCCAGTCGGTATCCCATTTTGTGATG
>Ga0206682_10000732_pt1 | contig 34438 bp, 25 predicted proteins | sample M240m12015metaG_FD_155444 | JGI IMG/M metagenome (GOLD analysis project Ga0206682, IMG submission 155444) | Ammonia-oxidizing marine archaeal communities from Monterey Bay, California, United States - M2 40m 12015 | ecosystem: Environmental > Aquatic > Marine > Intertidal zone | place: USA...
CCATTTCCAAGGCTTCACTCGTCCGTTTTTGCGGGTTGGCAATATCATGGATTTTTAACGGGCTAGCGATCAGGCGGCCCACCTTATGACGCGGGTTCAGAGATGACATGGGGTCTTGAAATATCATCTGGAATCGTTGTCGGTGGTGTCGTAATTCTGTTTCATCCGCATGTGAGATGTCTATTCCATCAAAATGGATTGTGCCTGCGTCTGGTTCCAGCAACCGCACCATCGCACGGCCAAGCGTGGATTTGCCCGAACCTGACCCGCCAACAATGCCGAGGATTGCACCTTTGAACAAATCGAATGATAGCCCTTTAAGAACCTCAACCCGTGGCGCTGAGCCAAAAAATGGTTTGTTGACCATATCTGGAAAAGACAGCCTGAGATCGCGTATTTGGTACATCACTGACTATGCCTCAGATCATGTTCGATGACTTCTTGTTCAACAGCTTTGATAATATCGTTAGAGACGGGTGTAAGGGTCGCTTCGGGATTAGTATGGGTTGGAGTTGCAGCCAGCAATGCACGCGAGTAGGCGTGTGTTGGTCGCATGAAAAAGCGTCTCATCCGGGCTTCTTCTATTACTTTTCCTGCGTAGAGCACCGACAGTGTGTCGCAAACTTTGGAAACGACGCCGAGGTCATGGGTCACAAAAAGCAGCGTGGTGCCGTGGCTGCGTTGCATTTCGGCCATTAGTTTGAGTATTTGCTTTTGAACCGTCACATCAAGTGCAGTGGTCGGCTCATCAGCAATGATCAACTTTGGCTCTGCGGCAAAGGCTGATGCGATGAGGATGCGTTGGCGCATGCCACCCGATAGTTCATGTGGATAGCTGCGCATGACGCGATCTGCATCGGCGATGCGGACCTCATCTAAAAGTGCGCGTGTGCGGCTAATGGCATCGCGGCGTGCCCAGCCTAAAATATCAACAAGACGTTTGGTGATCTGAGGGCCGATGCGTTTTGACGGGTTCAAAGCCGTGAGAGGGTCTTGTGGAATCAAAGCGGCTGTAGCTCCGATTATTCTGCGTCTTTCTTTGGCTGATAAATTCAAAAGATCAACGCCATCTAGTATTATTTTTCCGGCGGTTATTCGCAGGGCGCGGGGTAATGTGCCCAGAACGGCCTTGCCGATCATAGATTTTCCAGCACCTGACTCACCAACAAGGCCATGGACTTGACCCACGGCTACTTCCAGTGAAATGGAGCGTAGGATTAAGGGGCCAGTTATAAGTTGGATGGTTAGGTTTTGAATAGATAGGTAAGATGTCATCGAAGCACCGGATCGAAACGGTCTTTGAGGCCTTCGCCAAGTTGTGAAAAGCTGAGGACTGTTAGAAACAGTGTGAACAAGGGGAAGACAAGAACCCACCACGCCTGATGGATCGATGTGCGTCCTTCTGCAATCATGCCACCCCATGTAGGGCTGTCAGTTGAGATCGATAAATTGACGAACGACAGGATTGTTTCAACTATGACGGCGATACCCATTTCGAGGGTTAACAATGCGATAATTGTGGGCAACACGTTTGGTAAGATTTCAGCGTGCAATATACCAAATTTTGTGCGCCCAGCCACTTGGGCGCTGGCGACATAATCCATTGCGCCTTGCGTCATGGCTTCAGCGCGGATTACGCGTGCGAAGCGAGTCCAATCAATGACTATGATTGCAATAATTATAGAAAATAACCCGGTTTCGAGAACTGCGATCAGTAGGATTGCAAACAAGACGGGCGGAAAGGCCATCCAGATATCAACGAGACGGCTGATAATTAGATCAGCCCAGCCACGATAAAAGCCAGCCATCAGTCCAAGCGTTGCACCAACGATGCACGTTAGCGTTCCAGCCACCAATGCAACAGTAATGGCAATCCGTGACCCATGCATCAAGCGTGACAGCACATCTCGCCCCAGCGAATCCGTGCCCAACCAATAGCCTGGCTCGGCCCCACTCATCCAGAATGGGGGCAAGCGGCCTAGAAAGAGATCTTGGGTCAGGGGATCATGTGGGGTAATCCAAGGCGCTAAGGTGGCAATGATAGCCAGTAAAGCTAGCCAAGCACTTGAAAGCCACAGGCGTATCCCGAGTGGGCGTCTGATATTACTACGCGCATCATGCATGCCGTAATCTTGGATTCATAACGACGTAGATCATATCAACTAATAGATTTATCGCCGTAAATATGGCAGCAAAAAGAATAACAATTCCCTGTATCAGTGGTAAATCGCGGTTGATCACCGCATCGATAGCCATGTTCCCGATACCCTCATAGCTGAATAGCCGTTCGACAATGATTGTTCCGCCAATGAGGAAAGTGAATTGTACACCCACGAGTGTCAGTGTTGGGAGCACCGCGTTTGGCAGTGCCTCGCGTAAAATGACGTGGTTTTCGCCGTAACCTTTGGTGCGGGCCAGCGTCACGTAATCAAGTTGCATTGTTTCCTTTAGTGATTGTTTCAGAAGTTGCGCTATAATTGCTGCGAGGGGAATGGCTAATGCTAATGCAGGCATGAATGAATGCGATAAAATGTTGCTGACAACATCAAAGCGTCCCCGTAGGAATGCCTCAAAAAAGAAAAAATTTGTGGTGAAATCAATATCAAGTGAAGGAGATATACGCCCAGAAATTTTGAACACAGGCCAAAGCACACCAAACAATAGCATTAATACTAGGCCCCAAAGAAAATCTGGGACAGACAGTGCCATGCCTGAAGTTACATCTACTGCTGCTTCGGTTTTAGTATGGCGATAACGTGTGCCGAGCAGGGCTAAAATTCCGCCAAGAAAAATGGCAATCAGCAAGGCAATGGTTGCTAGTTCCAGCGTTGCTGGGAGCCGCCCGAGTACAAGACTAGCGACGGGTTGGCGTAGTGAAATTGATGTTCCAAAATCCCCTTGTAAAACACCTTGTCCCCATATCAGGAACTGATAGAAAATCGATTTATCAAGGCCATAAAGGGCTTGCAGGCGGGCAATATCGTCTTCTGTCGCGCCGGGTGGCAACATCATGGCAATCGGGTTGCCTGGCACAACTCGGATAACCACGAACACAATTACCGCCGCACCAAACAGAGTGACTGCTGTCGACAGCAAGCGATTTAGAATATTGCGCAGCATAGAGTGGAGAGCTTTCCTAATTCTGGGACAGCAGATTGCAGCCCCAGAATATCTACTCGGGTTATGCCCGTGTCATCAAGTGAGGCAGTAATGCACCTGAACGATGCGGCGTTACCTTTACCCCAGAGGAGTGCAGGATCGGCTGCACATACTGAAGCAAGGGAATTACCTCAGCGTTTTCTGCAATATGACGGTCAACTTCTTTCCAGCCAGCAATTCGCTTGGCTTCGTCAGTTTCACTCCACAATGGCAAGATTTTGTTAAATGTTTCCTCGCCATCCCAGACAGAGTGCGGTGACGGTCCAAACATTGCAAAACCAGTCGATGTGGTTGGATCGCCAACCGAGTTCCCCCAGTTGTAGAACGCAGCTGGAGCCAGTTGATCGGTTGCCCTCAGTTCAAAGTGCTTGGCAATCTCATAAACTTCGATTTCGGCCTCGATGCCGACACGACGCCAAAGCCCAACAATTGCTTGTACAATCTCAAAATCTTTGGGTTTGAATCCGCGTGTTGATTGGATTTTGAACCGAACGGGGTTGTCTGGCCCATAACCACTCTCAGCGAGCAGAGATTTGGCTAATTCGGGATCGTAAGCTACTTTGATATCCGGATCATAGGCCACATAGTCGGGTGTTTGTAGGGTATCGATGGGGATGCCATAGCCAGAAAGTAGACGGTCAATAATGGTCTTTTTATCAATTGCATGGGCCGCAGCTTTGCGAACGTTCGGATCTTGCATGACCTCGATATCATTCAAGAAAATCATGCCGATATCAGAAATGGGCGAAGCTGTTCCCTCGATGCCGACCTTGCCCTTCAGACGGTCGAACTCTTCGTAAGGGACTTCGAGGGTGACATGAGAGTTTCCTGATTCAACCTCGGCCACGCGCGAGGCTGCGTCAGTTACAAATTTGATTGTCACCGACTTGAATTCGGGGACCCCACCCCAATAAGCTTCATTGGCTTTCAGACGCACAAAGGCATTGCGTTCGAACTTTTCAACTTTATACGGGCCAGATCCAATTGGGGCGGCTTCAAAGCCTTCGGCGCCAACCTCTTCGTAATATTTTTTAGGCAGGACATATCCAGTAAGGAAAGACATCCATTTAAAGAATGTTGGCTCGTACTCGGGCATATCAGCGGTAACGCGATTGCCATCATGCTTAATGTTTGTGATCTTGCCCCAGATGAACTGAATCGGTGATCCTGTTTCAGGATTGGCGACACGTGCCAATGACCAAGCCACGTCTTCTGCGGTAAGTGGGTCGCCATTGTGCCAAGTAATTCCGTTGCGGACGTCCATCCAGATTCCGGAATTATCGTCGTTCCAACCGTAGTCCGTAATGATACCTGATCCGAAGGTAAGGTCTGGGTTTTGGGGGATAAAGTTGTCAAAAATAGTTTGATAATAACCTTGCAGCGTTGGATTAACCGCCGAAAGACCTACGGTGGGGTCCCAGCTGGGCAAATTGACATTGTAGGCGATAACTAATTCGTTTATCGCAGCAAATGCGGGCAGGCTAACAGTTGCAAATGCAGCTGCTGCAGCCGACGTCTTCAATAAGTTTCTTCTAGATAATTTCATGTTTTCTCTCCCTTTTAGTGTTTTTTTATTATGTGTTTCCGGCAAGTTTTTGAGCCAGAAGTGTGCCGGACGTGGCCCCTGTGCCCCCACCAGGCCAGACTGCGGCCCCGGTGTGATAAAAATTCTTGATTGGTGTGGTTCCATCTGCATGACCGCGTGCAGGACGATTCATAAAATGCTGGTGTAAATGATGGCTACCTGACACTTGATCCCCGCCAACTAGGTTTGGATTGTCAGCTTCTAACATTTTAGGTGTTACGATGTGTTTGCCTAAAATATTTGTTTTTGTTCCCGGAGCGTAGCTGTCAAGAATATTCAGAACACGGGTGGCAAAAGGCTCTGCTGCATCTTCCCAACTCGTTGCAGAAATTTCGCCTTTCACATCACCCTTGATCGTTCCTGGTACCATGCGGACTTGGATCCATAACACATGTTTACCGCTTGGTGCACGGCTGGGATCAACGACCGTGGGCTGCCCGCAGACGATCACTGGCTCATCGGGCAATAAACCGGCTTTGGCCTGTTGGTAGGTCCGCGCCATTTGATCCAAGGAAGGAGCCAAGTGCACGTAAGCAAACTGTTTCAACTCTGGATCGGACCAATTTGGTAATGCATCCATTGCTAGATGGATCATCATTGTTCCTGGCGCGTACTGGAAACTCTTTAAACTCTGGTCATAACGCTTATCAGTTGTGCCACCCGTCAACTCAATGATCGCCGGCGCGGCAACATTTGCGATCACTGCTTTTTTGGCTTTAATCGCAGAACCATCGTTTAATATGATACCCGTCGCACGGCCGGCCTTCTGCTGAATGCTAGCCACAGTCTTACTACAATGCACTTTGCCGCCATGCGCCTCAATCATCTTTACCATCGCGTTGGTCATCGTATCTGCACCAGTCTTACCCAGAACCATACCAAAGGCTTGCCCAGCCATTGCTTCGAGATACGGAAATATTGCTCCACCAGCGATGTCAGGTGCGAAGTCTAAGTGCATACCCCAAGCCGCCAACGTGGCTTTGACCTGCTCGCTTTCAAAAGTGCCATCCAGCCAAGCGCGTGGGGACATCACAAGGAAACGCGCGAGGTCCAATACTCCTGAAGTGCCACTCTTCCACCACAACTTCCCAATTAAAGTTGAAATTGCACGGAAATTCATTGCAGAGCCCAGCACGTCAAGGATTGCTTCCGCTCTCAGTGGAAATTCTGCTGTTAATTCGTCCCAAGCATCTGCGTCAGAATCTGAAAATTCTCGAACACGTGCTCTTGTGATTGCCGAATCATTGGATATCCCGAGCCAAGTTCCTTCAGGAAATACAGAAGCAAATGGATTATTTGTTTGGACGAATGTCAGACCGTATTTGGCCAATTCTGTAGCATTTTGTTTGTAAAAATTTGATCCCGCGAAAAGAGATAAATTCATAGCGCCCCAATCATGCCGAAAGCCAGGTATGGTATACTCACCTGTCTTTACTGCGCCGCCTGGTTCTCTTGACTGCTCGTAAACAGCGACTTTCCAGCCCCGCGCTGCTAAGTGACATGCGCAGGCTAGTCCGTTGTGACCAGCACCTATAATGATCGCGTCTGCGATAATGGCATACTCCCTGCTGGAAATTATATTTGCAAACGCAATTAAATATGTTTAGCAATAAAAGTCAACATAGCCACGATGGTTGTTGCTCAGAAATCAAAGGGAGATAAAAATGGGTGCCATGGATGTTGTAACCAGTCTAGGGGCGATGCTTGCCTCAGGCAGCGTAGAAATCGTAGATTGTTCTGGGGTATTAGGTCCGGACACACCAATCCTTCAGCTACCCCCTGACTTTGCTAAAAACACGCCAAAAGTGGAAATACACAAGATCTCTGAATACGACAATGATGGCCCGTTCTTCGCCTGGAACTGGATGGTACTCGGCGAACACTCCGGCACGCATTTTGACGCGCCTCACCATTGGGTTACCGGCAAGGACTATGAGGATGGTTATACCGATAGCCTGGATGTACAGCGGCTTGTTGCTCCAGTGAATGTCATAGATTGCTCCGCTGAAACCGCCCACAACGAAGATTTTTTGTTGACTGCTGAGGGCGTAAAGGCTTGGGAGGCAGCACATGGTGAAATTAATGCTGGAGAATGGGTTGTTATGCGTACCGACTGGGATAGCAGGGTGGATGATGAGGCTAAGTTTCTGAACGCTGATGAAACTGGGCCGCATTCACCTGGACCGACACCTGATTGCATAGAATATTTATTGAGCAAAAAGATTGTTGGTTGGGGAACGCAATGTATTGGTACCGATGCAGGCCAGGCGGGTGGTATGGAGCCACCATACCCGGCGCATAACCTGTTACATCGCGATAATTGCTTTGGATTGGCCTCCCTAGCTAACCTCGAAAAGCTGCCAGCCAAAGGAGCAATTTTGATTGCTGCACCGCTGAAGATCAAAAATGGTACAGGATCACCCGTTCGGGCCTTGGCATTGGTTCCTAAGGGTTAAATAAGTGGCTGATCTTGATCACTTGATCATCGGTTCGGGCATCAATTCATTGGTGGCCGCAGCGATGCTTTCCAAAAAGGGTGACAGCGTTCTCGTAATCGAGCGAGAAGATCGCGTTGGTGGGTGTATGTACACCTCTGATAAAGTCACGCTCCCCGGGTTCCATCATGACGTTATGGCTGCAACGTTTGTGTTGTTTATGACGGGCCCCGCTCAGGAAGCGTTAGGCGATGATCTTGCTAAGCATGGATTTGAGTATTGCCATAGTGCTTATCCTACAGCAGCATTGCGGCCGGATGGGACGGCGCTTGTTTTAGGTATGGATCGTGCTGCCAACGTGTCAGCGTTCAATGCTCGGGCGACTGGAGATGGCGATCAACATGCGGCAGACGTCAACGCAATCGAAAAAGATGCTGATTTTTTATTTGGAATTCTTGGGAACCCATTATGGTCGCTACAAATGGCTTGGGTGATTGCAAAGCGAGCCTGGAAGTTGGGTCTTGGTTCGTTAAAGGCATGGTTTGGAGAAGCGATGGAACCCGCAAGGGCTTGGTTGGAAACGCGTTATCAATCCCCTGACGTACAGGCACTATGGGCGCCATGGTGCTTACATGTGGGGCTAACACCAGAATCCACCTATGGTGGACAAATGGCGCGTGTCATTGCCTTCGCGCTGGAATCTGCTGGTGCCCCAATTGTAAAAGGTGGCGCAGGGCAGGCAGCGCGCGCGTTTCAATCCATGATTGCTGAAAATGGAGGTGAAATACGTACGGGTGTTGAAGCCACGCGGATCCTAATCGAAAATGGAAAAGCGGTCGGTGTTTATACCAATGATGGTGAAAAGATCGCCGCAAAAAACGTAATTGCGAGCACTGCGCCAGGACAATTATATGATAGTCTACTTTCAGATCAACCGAAGTCCAATGTAACAAAGAAATACCGACATGGACGTGGAAACTTCCAGCTTCACTATGCGCTTGATGGTCCAATTAAATGGGCATCCGACGGATTAGATGATGTTGCCTTGATCCACTTAACAGACGGGATCGATGCGGTATCAAAATCATGCAACGAGGCTGAACGAGGTATGTTGCCGGAAGTGCCAACAATTTGTGTTGGACAACCGCACCGTTTAGACCCGAACCGTTGTCCCAAAGGCAAAGCAATTCTTTGGCTTCAAATTCCGGATGCTCCCTCGGTGATAAAAGGAGATTCTGCAAACGAAATTGAAACTGAAAAGGATTGGACACCCCGCATGCGAGATTCTTTTGCTGACCGCGTTGAAGGAATTTTGTCCAAACATATTACAAATTGGGATGCAATAAAACTTAAACGGCGTGCATATTCGCCGAGCGATTTGCAAGGCATGAACGTCAATCTTGTTGGAGGTGATCCTTATGGTGGTGCTTGCACTTTAGATCAATTTTTCGTTTGGCGGCCTCATGGACGTCAGTCTAACAACGCCACTGATATTAAGAACCTGTTTCATGTCGGCGCATCCACCCACCCTGGCCCCGGCCTTGGCGGTGGGTCTGGCTTCAATATAGCGAAGAGATTAGGGGCATGAAGGAAAAAAGCCGCAAATCTTCAACCCAGACACTTGGCGAGATCGGATTAGACAATTTCGCAACTTATCTTATGAACCGCATCGCGGCTCGATATAACGCGCAGATGAGCGAACAGATCAGCAATCTCGGCCTTAATACTCTTAAGATGCGTGCTTTAGCAGTACTTTCCATAATCGAATCGCCGTTGATTAGCGAATTAGCTGTTTACTCGGTTACCGAAAAATCAACGCTTAGCCGTGCGCTTGATGCGCTTGAGGAAGATGGTTTAGCCCAGAGAAGCGTTGATCCTTGCGACTCCCGAGCTGTCCGCGTGAAGATTACAGGCGCAGGGCGGGACGTTTTTGATGGTGTTTGGCCGCATATGTTTGAAGCCTACCAAACAATGTTTGAAGGCATAGATGATGATGAAAGACACGCGTTTATTGGAACGCTAAAGAAATTGCTCCGCAATACTAAAGTCCATGACTTTTGATGGATTAAAAGCATAAAAATTTACTTTTAGAGGCATTATAGATGGCTGAACGGTCGTTTAAAAAAGAAATCGAACATCTTAGGCTTAGTGATGGTGACACCTTCACCGGTGAAGGTATTCTGGCAATCACCAAAGCTCTCCTTGAATCTGGTGTCGGGTATGTCGGCGGGTATCAGGGGGCTCCGATTTCACATTTGATGGATGTGCTAGCGGATGCCGAAGACCTTTTGGATGAACTTGGCGTACGTTTTGAGGCAAACGCATCTGAGGCCGCGGCCGCAGCGATGTTGGCAGCTTCCGTCCATTATCCGATCCGGGGTGCTGTGACATTCAAAGGTCCAGTTGGTGTAAATGTAGCCTCTGACGCGTTGGCAAACCTGTGTTCTTCCGGTGTCAATGGTGGCGCCTTGATTATCGTTGGCGAAGACTATGGTGAAGGTTCCTCCATAATGCAGGAGCGTAGCCATAGTTTTGCGATGAAATCGCAGTTTTGGCTGCTGGATCCGCGCCCCAATCTGCCTTCTATCACTAAGGCGGTTAAAGACGGTTTTGAGCTATCTGAAGCTAGCAATACGCCTGTGATGCTGATGGTGCGCATTCGCTCCTGTCATGTCACGGGTACCTTTGCGACATCCGAAAACAAGAGACCAGCGTTAACAATGAAAGATGCCATCGCCAATCCGCAATCTGATTTCAAACGGGTGGTGTTGCCACCCTGGAGCTATATCCATGAAAAGGAAAAGATCGAAGATCGCTGGCCCGCAGCGGAAAAATTTATCTCTGACAATAAACTAAATGAGTTCTTTGGCCCCAAGGATAGCGAGCTGGGCATTATTGTTCAGGGTGGTATTTATAACAGTGTCATTCGCGCGCTCCAGCGCATTGGCCTAGCTGATGTGTTTGGGGAAACGGCCGTACCTATCTACTGCCTTAATGTCACGTATCCGATTTTAAGAGATGAATTCGATGCTTTTTGCGAGGGCAAAGACCATTTACTAGTTGTGGAAGAAGGACAGCCTGAACATATCGAACAGACGCTAGGAAATTTCCTGTTCAAAAGTGGGAGGAGACTAAATCTGCACGGCAAGGATATTTTACCGATGGCTGGTGAATACACTGGACAGGTTGTGCTGGATGGTCTGACGGCATTTCTCAAAAAAGCTGCGCCGCAGATGCTGCCGGACAAGGTGCGTGCGCCTAATCAGGAAGCGCCCAAGATACCCGATTTATCCGAAACTGTCCCAATCAGGCCTCCAGGGTTTTGCACCGGCTGCCCGGAGCGGCCCATTTTCGCTGGTATGAAGTTAGTTGAGCAGGAATTGGGTAAACATCAAATCACCGGGGATATCGGATGCCACCTGTTTGGTTCGCTTCCCCCCTTTGAAATTGGCGGTGCAACAATGGGCTATGGGCTTGGGCCCGCAGCGAATGCGGCTTTTGATGGTGGTGGCGAGCGTCGTGCGATTTCAATGCTTGGTGATGGTGGGTTTTGGCACAACGGGCTGAGTTCCTCGATCGGGAACATGGTATTCAACAAGTCTGATAATGTTGTTGTAATCGTCGACAACTACTACTCGGCAGCAACAGGAGGGCAAGATGTTCTCTCCTCTCGGGCGCAGAACTCAACTAAAGCCACAAATAATCCGATTAGTGCTGCATTGAAGGGTGTTGGTGTTGAATGGATTCGGCAGATTGATCATACTTATGATGTCGGAAAAGTCCGGGATACGGTCCGCGAGGCGCTAACAACAGAATTCAAAGGGCCAAAGGTAATAGTTGCTTCATCCGAATGCATGCTAAATAAACAGCGGCGCGAAAAGCCCATCCGTAATAAGGCAATCAAACATGGCCGGCGGGTTGACGTGCCCCGTTTCGGCGTTGATCAAGATGTTTGCACTGGGGATCATGCCTGTATTCGCCTATCCGGTTGTCCCTCACTATCTCTGAAAAAGTTGGATGATCCACTGCGTGATGATCCTATCGCTCATATTGACCAAACATGTGTTGGTTGTGGCAATTGCGGTGAGGTGGCGGATGCCGCGGTGTTATGCCCTTCCTTTTATAGAGCAGATGTTGTGCATAATCCTGGTAGATTTGAATTCTGGCGCTCGCGCGTGAGCGCAAAACTGATCGCAGCATTTCAATCCCGCAGGGATTCAAAGCGACTGCGCTTTGATAAGGCCCCGTTGTGAATAAATTGCTTCAACCAAGGCCTCCAGACCAAAAGCTAGATCAGATCATCAAAATCGCAGTCACTGCGGTTGGTGGACAGGGTGGTGGCGTTTTGACAAGTTGGATCGAAAGTCTTGCGCGATCTCAAAACTATGTTTGTCAGGCGACTTCAGTGGCAGGCGTGGCGCAACGAACAGGCGCAACGATCTACTATATCGAAATGCTGCCTCACTCAGACAAAACTCCCGTCTTTTCTTTGGCTCCGGCGGAAGGCGACGTTGACATTGTAATCGCTGCCGAGATGATGGAAGTTGGACGCGCGATTATACGCGGCTTTGTCACGCCAGATCGCACCACGCTTATCGGCTCAAACCACCGAGCGTTTGCTGTATCGGAAAAAGTAGTGCCCGGGAACGGCATGGCAAATGCCGAAGAAGTTCAGGCGACAGCCGAGATTGCATCTCGAAAACTGATCCTTGCAAATATGGATGATTTAGCAACCCAACATGGATCTGTAATATCCTCATCCTTGTTTGGAGCGCTGGCCGGTTCCGAAGCGCTGCCATTTGAACGGGCTGCTTTTGAAGAAGCCATTCGTGCAAGTGGAAAGGGCGTGGATGCGTCGCTGAATGCTTTTGATGCGGGATTTTGGGTCGCAAAACATGGTGAAGAGATACCAAAAAATGACCAAGTTGCTAATTTATCACCTAAAATTGTGGGTCCTGAATACTTGCTGGGCAACTGGCTTGAATTGTCCAAACGTGTAGATGCGCTGCCCGGCCCAACACACAAAATGGCGCATGCAGGTTTGGCTAAAGTTGTTGATTACCAGGACTGCAGCTATGGCGAAGTTTATTTAGATCACTTAAGCGCATTTATTGATTCGGATGATGACACCAAGGGCTGGGAACTGGCTCAAACTGCAGCAAAATATATCGCTAACGCGTTATGTTATGACGACATTATTCGCGTAGCAGATTTAAAAACCCGTGCACCAAGAGGTGCACGAATTAGAAACGAAATGTTGGCTAAATATCAAAATATTGTGAAGGTCACAGAATTTTTTCATCCCAGGGCCGAAGAGATTGTAAGTCTTATGCCGGAGAAAATGGGAAAGAGATGGGAGGAATCCGCGAGTCGGATGGCCCTGTTACATTGGCTTTTCAGTAAAGGACGTCGGCTCAGGACTGATAGGTTGCTTGTCTTTGTCTTTCTAAACACGCTGGGCGGTTTAAAACGCTATCGTCTCAGGACTCGAAGACACGCCGTTGAAACTGCACATCTGGAAGATTGGGTCAAGGATTGCGTTACGGCCGCCAAAACTGATTATGCGCTTGCCATCGAATTGCTCAAGAACCAAAGGTTGATTAAAGGCTATTCGGATACTCACATGCGCGGGTTGAGCAAATTCGCAACAGTCATGTCGGCCTCAAAGCTTCTCAAAGGGCGCAAGGATGCGGCTGAATGGATGGCAAGGCTTCGAACCGCCGCGTTGCAAGACGAAGGTGGCCTTGAGTTGGAGGGTGCCATTCAAACAATCAAAAGCTTCTCGCGAATTTAATAGATGAAGGCAAGTAGTCTAACTTGGCTATTTGTTTGGTGGCCCATAACGCCCGACCTTAAACGTTACCATTCAGCGAGCAATTGAGACATTCGCGCCAATCCAAGTTCCAGCTTGGCAGCGCGGCCTCCACCAACCCCCATCCGAATGTGATTGGAATGCCCGTACGCGCTACCTGGAAGTAAAAAGGTTTTATAAGGCTCTGCCAGAAGGCGTTTTGCAAAACGATCCCCATCGATACCCTCTGACAATCGAGCCAACCCAATCAACCCGGCCTCTGGCCGATGCCACGACAATTTTGGTTCAGATTTGATGTAGGTATCCATATGTTCTAATGTCGCGATGCTGTCACGGCGCACACTGTCCATTGCCTTATCCAATCGTTCCGGGCGCAGAGCCACTTCGGCAATCACCTCACCCATAACGTTCATGATCTCACTGCTGTTTTCGCGTAAAATGATTGCATCCATCATCATATTTTGATCCTGGCAAATTAACCAACCAGTGCGTAAGCCCTGTAATCCGAGTGCTTTTGAAACACTGCCTGTAGTGATGCCACGTTCGTAAATGGCAACAATCGATGGGGCTCTTTTTGCTGACCATTCTAATCCGGCGTATACTTCATCGATGATAAGCCAAGCACCCACGCTGTCAGCAATCTGAGCAATCTGGTGCAGTTCCTCGATGCTCAGCAATTTTCCAGTTGGGTTATTGGGATTGGTTAGAAAAATTAGCCGGGTTTTGTCTGTCACCAAATTTTCGAGTTGATCCATTGGAAAATCCCAACCATTGGCCTCATCTCGTTTTACGAGATTTACCTTTGCTTGGCGCGCTTTTGCTAAAACTTCAATTTGGGGCCATCCAGGGGTTTCGGTGACAACCTCGTCACCTGGTTCGACCAGTTGCATAAATGCTAGATAGTTCGCTTCCGCTGCACCTGCCGTAATCAACACGTCATCAGCCTTGCAGCAATCCTGCAAGTTTGCTTGATCAATGACCCGCTGTCTTAATTCAGGTAAACCGCGAAATGATTTAAGGTTCCAATCAAGGGGCATTTCAGGATCTAGGAAATTCAGAAAATCACCTAATTTGGGTGGTTCAGCGAGCGAAAACCCGATGAATGCTTCTGGATCAGACTGTGTCGTATCAAGTAGATATTGAAATAACGTGTGAATCTTGACTTTCATATTAAATCACTGCTGCATAATTAAAACATGAGGTACAGTTTATGCTAGCCAAAAATTTTTTGAAAGGGCGCCCCGTTTCCCTACACGTTCTAGATTATGGGTTGTTCAGAGTTCATGCAAACGACCGGGTCATTGGTATTTGTGGTTTTTTGATCCAAACAGACGCTGGTGAATCCGTTTTGGTCGATACCGGATTACCAAAAAAATATGCAGAAGACAAAGCAGCTGCAACTAAAGCAGATCGGCTTTATGAATTTGGGGAGGTTTTAGAGTGCGAGATGGCCAATATGCCCATGCATCAACTTCAACTTGCTGGGGTCGGGCCGGATCAAATTAATCTACATATTTTGACCCATACCCATATTGATCATGTGGGTGGCCTTCATGATTTTCCAAAAGTACCAATTTTAGTGTCGGGTGAGGAGCGACGTTTGCCCAAGCCGCTTTACTGGGGCAAAATTCAACCACTTGAATGGCCAGACGAGGACTATCTGGTGATTGAGGGCGATATCGAGATTGGCCCAAAGTTTCGCGTTCTTACGGTTCCCGGCCATGCGCCTGGGCAATTATCGTTGATGTTGGAATTGCCCAAAACTGGACCAATTCTCCTGACCAGTGATGCAATTTCGCGTCCCGCCGAAATTGATGAGAAATTCATTGGTTCTTGGGATGAACCGATGGCGATTTCTAGCGCTGAACGCTTGATGCAACTGGCCAATGAAACGGGTGCATTTGTAATTTATGGGCATTCCCCTGAGCAGTGGCCGACACTCAAAAAATCCCCTGAAGCTTACATCTAACAAATAGCCGTAAATAGAAATTATCCATTGGGCACGAGTGCCAGTGCGCGCATTGGTGATCCGGTTCCGTTTTCGATTTTCAATGGGCTTGCCATCAGCACTGCTCCTTTTGGAGGTAATTGATCAAGATTGGTCAAGGAGGCAAGCCCAAAGCAATTATCACGATGCAGGTAGTTGTGTGCTGGGTATGGCGGACTGAATTTACCGGCCATGCCTGCATCAGTCCCGATGCACTGTGTGCCCCAACCGACAATGCCTTTGCTAAGCAGATAATCCATACATTCTGTCGTTGGCCCAGGGCTGTGCGAGCCATCCTCGAAAGGGTCAGGATCGTCGTTCAGAAATAGGTTTTCATCATTTGAGTATTTATCCCAGTCGGTGCGCATAACCACCCACTCCCCAGGATTGATGTTGCCATGTTGCGCCTCCCAGACCTTTACGTGCTGAGCAGTAAGTAGAAAATCAGAATTTTCTTTAGCCTCTTTGGAGCAATCGATCACATTGACGGGCGCAATTAGCCTCTGAACATCTAGAGTATCTGTGTATCCATCTTCGAAATCTTTGCCCGATATCCAGTGATGCGGTGCGTCAAAATGAGTGCCGGAATGCTCGCCCAGTTTTAGCCAATTCCAAGCAAAGAATGGACCGTCAGCGTCATATTCGCTGATCTTATGAATTTCAACTTTGGGTGTGTTGCGGGCAAAATCTTTGGGCAGGCGAAGGATCGGTGTGTCGGGACCCAGAACAGCGGTGCAATCAATAATTCTTACCTGGCCGGACATGAGCATCGCACCAAGATCGCCAAGAATTTTTGTTGATGACATTTGATTTCCTTTGCTTTGGACATTGATCTGAGGGCCACGTCCAGCGAAGCGTCGGCGGCGGCGTATCAGAACCTCCTCTGCGATGTCAAAAACGGAGTCGATCGTCTCGGGCTCAGTTACATTGCCGGGCGATAGACGCAATAGCGAGCCCCGAAAATCAACCGAATATCCCTCAACTCCAAGTGCGCCGACGATAGCTGCGGCTTCGGCCTTATCCGGAAAGCGCAACATCACCGATCCACCACGCCTATTTGCTTCACGTGGAGAATGAAGCGGCAAGTCAAGAGCGTCGGCGCGTCCGATTACTTTGTCGACCAATCGTCGGTTCCAGACTGCCATTTCACCTTGGTCCTGTTTGGCATGCCAACGCAGTGCAGGTAACGAGGCTAGCGCGGCTACCGAACCCGGCGTACCGCTGTCAAAACGGCGGATGTCGGGCGCGTATTCGAACTTGTCTAGATCCCATGAAAAAGGATTGTTCTGCGAAAACCAGCCTCTCGCTTCGGGTTCTAGTTCGAGGGCGATAGATTTGTTAATATAAAGGATACCGGCTCCAGGCGTACCACACATCCATTTCAAGCTGGTCGAGACCACAAAATCGACTTTCGGGTTCATTGCATCAAAAGGGATCAGCCCGGCTGCTTGCGTAATATCAACCCCAATCAGGCTTCCCATTTCCCTCCCATGGGCAACAAGCGGACCCAAATCAATACGGGACGATGCGGTTGATGTTACCCATGTCAGCAACGCCAGCCCAACGTCTCGGCCCCAACGGGAAATGAAATCCTCGTTATCGACCCAAGCTTTGCCTTCTGCGCGAGGCACGGTATCCAGCGTGAAACCCATTTTTGGTGCCAGCCCGCTCAGAAGAAAATGCAAAGAAGGAAAACAATCGGCTGCCAGCAAGACCCGCTTACCGCGTAACATCCCATCTGGCAGCGAGCGCATGAATTTATGGATGCCGTCGGTCACGCTCTCGCAGGTCGTTGCTGAGCCTTTTGGCGCGTTGATAATGCGTCGCCAGTAGTCAATGAAATCCTGCCGCTTCAGCAGGACATATCCCCATTGTTTGTCATTTGGCGCTGCCCAAACTTCAGCAAACTCAGCCGTAGCTTCAGCCAGTTCCTGTTCTTTGCCTGGGTATATTCCGATAGAATGATATAGGAAGTAACCCGAATGATTAGAGTTGGTAAGCATCTTGATACCTTAGTCGATGTTTTGTGTTTTTAAGCTAAGCCAGGCTTTCTCGCAGGTCTATGTTTGTATGCACTAGCCTTATATCTCTAACGAACGTCTCGTCCTTGATTCAAAATGATGATATTACCGCTACTGACGTCTCCGGCGGGTGAAACCAGGAAATCCACCCAGGCCGCTATTTCAGAAGCCTGCATCGCACGACCATGAGGCATGGCATCGATTGCTTTTTGCAGCACTTCTTTGCTCAATACCCCAAACAGCGGCGTTTCAGTCATTGCAGGCGCGATTGAATTAACGGCGATGCGTTCGGAAGCGTAGCGCCGAGCCAAATCCTTGGTTAGTGTGTCCATTGCCGCCTTTGATGCGCGATAATGTGGTGGGTCGAACACATCAAAATTATAAGCTCCATTGGATGAGATATTGACGATCTTCTTGACGCCGTCCCGCTCTAACATCGCTGGTATAGCTGCCTGACAGCAATGAAATGTTGAAGAGAAATTAGTTGCCATCTGCTTATCAAATTCGACAGATGAGATATTTGGAAAGTCTGACATGAAGCAGGTGCCAGCGTTGTTAACCAATACATCTACTCCCCCGTAGTTCTGTCTGACTTCTTCAAAAACCTGTTTCACTCGCCCTGCGTCCGTCAAGTCTGTTGTTTTAGGAACAAATCCAGTGCCCAGTTCATTAGTGGTTTCATCCAAACCGGTGACATCGATATCTAGCCCGACAACACCAAAACCGCTATCCATCAACTTTTGCGATATTGCTCGGCCTAGGCCACCAGCAGCGCCTGTTACAACTGCAACCTTTGTATTCATCGGCCTCTCCCTAAACTAGGCGCCCTGTTTTACAATAAGAAAGGCCCCCGAGAACTTCTCGGAGGCCGTTGTACCAATAAATGAAGATCAACGATAACGTACGGTTTCAAATGCCCCATCTTTAACAAGCACTTGGCGGTAGTTGCCAGCGCTTTCGCCGTTGCCAATCAACTCAACTGCAGATGCACCAACATAATCCACTTCACCGCCATCTTTCAAGATTTGTAGTGCCTTAGCCAATTCACCAGGGAAGATTTTTTCGCCAGGAGCGTTCGCGACATCAAACACCTTGTCTTTTAACTTGGCACTTTCGGATGATCCTGCAGCCTGCATAGCCAAAAGGATCAAAGCGGCTGCATCGTAGGATTCAGGCGTAAACGGAGAGGTTCCATCAAAACCCGCCGCTTTAGCGATGTCTGAGAAGATCGCAGCGCCCGGGCTGTCGGTGCCTGCAACCTGCCCAAACGAACCGTTCAGACTATCACCAATGGTCAGGATGTTGTCACCGATCATGCCACCAGGAAGAACGAAACGGTCCCAAGCGCCAGTATCAATCGAGCCATCAATAATTGCGCGCCCACCTTGATCAAGATAACCTGCAACCACAAGGATGTCACCGCCAGCCGATGCCAGTGTGGCAATCTCGGATGAATAGTCAGCCTTGCCATCTTCGTGTGAGATATTGACAGTGATCTCACCACCAGCAGCTTCGAATGCGCCAATGAAACTGTCTGACAGTCCCTTACCGTAATCATTATTGGTATAGGTCACCGCTACCGATTTAATACCCATTTCTATAAGGATATCGGTCATTACTTGGCCTTCTCGCGCGTCAGAAGGGGCAGTGCGGAAAAATAAGCCGTCATCTTCCGCTGAAGAGAGACCCGGAGAAGTTGCAGATGGCGAGATCATTACGGTGCCGTTCGCTCGTGCAACATTCTGTAAAACTGCGCTTGTTACACCCGAGCAGTCGGCCCCAACAATTGCGTTAACCTTCTCTGATGTCACCAGCCGTTCGGCAGCAGCTGTCGCAGCCGCGGAGTCGATGCAGGTTGAATCAGCACGTGAAGAACTTACTGTCGAACCATTAAGAAGAAGCCCGCTGTCGCTGACCTCTTTCATAGCCAGCTCGGCTCCGGACGCCATTGGTCCGGTAAGTGACTCAATCGGACCAGTGAAGCCATAAATTATGCCTAATTTAATGTCTTCAGCCTGTGCTGTCGTCGCCATCAATACGCTGGCGATTCCTGCTGAAATCAGTCTTTTCATGCTTATCTCCCATTATTTTTCAAAATGATCGCTCAAGATCACACTATTTTCTACGCTGATGCAAGGCGTATACAATAATACGCTGCTGTACGGCGCTGCTGGAAATTAAATACATTCTATAGATACCCGCAACATTAATCAATTTTGTTCAAAAGCAGCCATTGGTGTGTTACGTGTCATTGGTCCCTCAGCTGGCATTTGCTCGGATTTAAATGAAGGCCTGCATGAGCCAGAAGTAGCAATTGCAGGTGCGTCGCTTAAAAGGGTAAATATTTGGGGAACATGCCGTAGTAAAAGGCTACAGTTAGTCTTGGAGCCTGTAAGTGGCCCTATGCTGGCCAAAGCGAGATAGAGCAACCGACCAAATGATGCCATCGAAAATCAAATGCCTTTAGGCACGGTGAGGCGCCTCATATTAGTATCCAATCGCCATTCCATCTTTTCTAGGATCCGATCCTCCAGCATACCCACCATCTGGCAAACGATGAATAAGCTGCGCGCCACCAAATCCGAAAGCAACGTCTGGTTCTTCGAAAGACAATTCATGCCCCATTGACTTTAAAGCATCACAAATGAATTTTGGAAGTGTGGTTTCGCACGCAACACCGAGCCCTTCCGTGATCCGCCAACGCGGAGCGTCAACCGCCATTTGTACATCTTGTCTCCACAATTGCGTACGAAGAACCATTTGCAAGTGTCCCTGCGCTTGCATCGGCCCACCCATAACCCCAAAGCTCATCAACGGCTTGTCTGGCCCCATCAGGAACCCCGGGATAATGGTTTGGAAAGGGCGCTTGTTTGGGCCAACGTAATTTGGGCTATTGGAGTCGAGTGAAAAGCCAAAGCCTCTATTTTGCAAGTGGATCCCAGTACCTGGCACAACCACGCCTGATCCAAAACCAGCGTAGTTTGACTGAATAAAGGATACCATCATCCCTGACGCATCGGCTGCGGTCAAGTAAACTGTGCCGCCATTTTTAGGGGAGCCAACACCAAAGTCTTGGGCTTTTTTAGGGTCTATCAGCTTTGCACGTGCTGCCAGATAATCGTCGTTCAATAAATCGTCTGCCGCAACTGCTGTCATATGATCGACGTCAGCTACGTAGTCTTCGGTGTCCCATAGGGCCAGTTTCATCGCCTCGATCTGGAGGTGAATGGCCAGTGGATCGTCCGCATCCTTCTCGCGAATATCGGTGTGAGACAAGATGCCCAAAGCCATTAACGCAGCGATACCCTGACCATTTGGTGGAATTTCGTGCAAGGTCACATTGTCAAATACTTTAGAAATTGTGCCACACCAATCAGGTCTATGCGCTGCGAGATCATCAAGTGTCATCGCACCGCCATGTGCCTTGGACGACGCCACAATTGCTTGCGCCAAAGCACCCTCATAAAACGCTTTTCCGCGTGTTTCTGCGATTTGGCGAAAACTTTGCGCCAATGATGGATTGGAAAATCTCTCACCTGCTTGTGGTGTACGACCATTCGGTGCGAAGTGGTCTGTGAAACCCGGTTGCTCAGATAGAAATCGCAGTCCACGTGCCCAAAGTTGAGCAATCTTTGGGCTTACGATGAAACCATTATGTGCATATGAAATTGCGGGTTCGAACAAAGCTTCAAAAGGTAGCTTTCCAAACCGTTCAGAAATCGAAACCCAAGCAGACACGGCGCCTGGGACGGTGACGCTTTCCCATCCATGCATCGGCATTTCGTCCAACCCTGCAAAGCGCTGCGGCGACCATTCGGAAGGCGACCGCCCTGATGCGTTCAAGCCGTGCAATTCCTTACCATCCCAAAGGATTGCAAATGCGTCAGACCCAACCCCGTTTCCAGTTGGTTCTACGACGGTCAACGCAATCGCTGTGGCAATGGCTGCGTCAGCAGCGTTACCCCCTTTGGCTAACATGCTCAGCCCAGCCTGTGCTGCAAGCGGTTGTGACGTAACAACCATGTTGTCAGCCAAAACGACTGAGCGACGAGACGGGTAGGAATGGGACGTACGCAGTTTCAATTTATGTTCTCTTTTGGATGGTACTGCTTGTTCAACCATAACTCGCACGGGGTTGCTGGTATACCCTAAATCTATACGCTCAATAATTGGCGTCACTATGCAACCTAAGTAGAACAGAGGTTTTCGCTCTTTGCTTGTTTTATATCCTGATGGTTTTCAGCGAACTCGCGTGTCCAATTGCATAGACTTTGAATGTCACATAGAGCTTAGATCTATTTACGAGGCTTCCTGACTTGCTCACAATTTTTCTAGCTATTTCTCCTGTCTTTGCCATCATTCTGATGGGCTATGGTTTGCGTCGTGGTGGTATTCCTTCGATTGAGTTTTGGAATTTTAATGACCGGTTGGTTTATCGGGTTCTAATGCCAGCGCTATTCTTTGCCAAAATCTCTGCTGCAGACTTAGGTGGAGGTCTGAGTGACTATGCATTCTTGCTATATGCTGGTTTCTTTGCTGCGATATTCTGTGGTTGGCTTCTGGGGCATGGAATTCAAGCACCGCAGGCCAGCTCGCTGGTGCAAGGAAGCGCGCGGTTTAACACTTTCATAGGCCTTGCCATAGCTGAGGCCGTCTATGGTGCGCAGGGATTGCAATTAGCAGTGCTTGGTTCCGCCCTTTTGGTGCCAGTAGTGAATATCACGGTTGTCACCTTGATGGCCCGTCAGTTGGGCGGTGGTGGCAAATTGATTTTGGTTGGCTTGGTAAAGAATCCCCTGATCCTGAGTATTTGCGCGGGAGCACTGTTTAACCTGGCAGGGCTGAGCGAGGTGCCGGTTTTGCATGAAACTGCCCGCCTTCTTGGGAATGCGGCGTTACCAATTATGCTGTTGTGTGTCGGGGCAAATCTCAAACTTCGGGGTCTCAGCAGATCGAAGAGGACCATCGGTTATTCAATGGTTGGAAAGTTTTTGATCAGCCCGATTGCGGTTATTTTGGCCGCGCTTGTTCTTTCTTCTGATCCTCTGCTCGTCCAGGTCGCTCTCATCTTTGCGGCGCTGCCGACAGGTGCTGCAAGCTACACGCTCGCCCGTGAAATGCGGGGCGACGCGCCCTTGATGGCTGCGATCATTACGATGCAGACCCTGCTAAGCTTTATCACACTACCACTGACATTACTTCTTGGACAAATAGCTTTATCTGTGAATTAAATTGAGTGTTTCATAGCGTGTGTATCATCAGTTACTCTAAAGACTTTAAATTACAAAAATATCGTTGGGACAAAATATGAATGTGAATTACTGTTCTTGAGAGCATACCGACCAGGCGGAGTATCTGATGGCTCATTTTTAACTAAAGAAATACTAAATGCTTACTCATCCAAAAACGCTGTTGGCTCACCTTGCCCATTTCAAGCAAGGTTGCTTTGACCGTGCCAATTTTGTGCTTACCAGGATTGCTCCTTCAAGCCCGATGTTGTCCGGTCAATAAAAAAGCTACTTTGGAAGTCCAAATTTGCCTGCAATATTGAGGTATTCGGTTAGACGATTTTTTTCGCTCATGAGCCCTAGATAGTTTTTAACTGAAGATTGACTGAATTTAGGATTCAGTTCCCGAAGCTTTTTGATAAACTCTTTTCCTTCTTCTGGCTTATTCTCAAATCCAGCAATAACACTTAAGCCCACGAGAGCACGTGATTGCTCTCTTATATTCACAGATCTGTCAGCACTTTTCCTCATCAGTTCATTCAGAAGTATTTTCGCCTTCTCATACTCTCCGAGAAATGTAAGTGCTTCCGCATACCGGTTTGCATACCAGGCTGGGTGATATGGCGCTATCCGAATAGCTTTCTCAAACATTTTACGGGCACTCTCGATATCTCCTGTCAATAAAAATATATTGCCTGCACCAGCTATGACGTCGCCAGATGACGGATCCAATTGGATGGCAATATTTACTTTTTCTCTTGCTTCATTTGGATTACCGTCAAATAATTCGAACCATCCTCCAACAATAAGAGAGTTTCCATCGTTCATAATTCCATGCGCAAGATTTGCATGAAACTTGCCCTTCTTAATGGTTTCTGAAGGGTCTGGTGACAATTTCATCATCATTTTTTGCATTTGGACCCACGCATTTGCCAAGTTAGCTGGTCCGCTCTGTGGGTTTTCTATCAACCGAGCATTCGTATTATTTGCGAATTTCTCATGGTTCGCAGGACTAAACGACAGCATCAGTTTTCTATCCGCCATCAGCTCGCGCATTTCTTCAACGCTACCAAAATGTGATTTTGAGGCCTTAGATAGAATATTAGGGCCAATTTCAAATCCAAGATTCTCAAAAATATTTTGGGCTATTTTATCTTGGAAAGAGAATAAATCATCTAGCTTACCCGAGTATTTATTAGCCCAAATGTTTTTACCTAGGACTGTATCAACCAGTTCGACTGTTACTCTTAGATCATTGTTGGCTTGCTGAACGCCGCCAGTTACTAAAAAACGTACACCCAGTTTTTCAGAAATTTCTACATTATTTGATGCATTTTCCTGTGCTTTTATCACAGAACCTGTCGCGATTACGAAAATGTCGGAAGATTTGGAAAGGGTGCCTGTGATATTCTGAGTAAGTCCGTCACTTAGATATTGCTTAGTCTGGTCACCCGATAGGTTTGAAAATGGCAAAATGGCGATAGAAGGTTTCTTGGGCAATTCGTAGGCAAATTTTGATAGATCTGCTGGTTCGAAATCATTGCGATTTAACCAAAAAAATGTACCAACAATTACTGCTGCTAAAAGTCCTGCCACGATAAAAGTATTTTGGACGGTTTTAGTTGACTTCGATTTAATGTTACGCTTTTTCCCCCCCTCTATCGCGACATCATAGGCATGAAACCTGTTGGTTTTAACTTGTTGTTCCCCTAAGTCATGAAATTGAAACTGAGTTTTTGAGTTAACTAATTCATAAACATTGCGGGATAGACAGATGCCGTTAGTTTCAGCGAAGGCTTCCAACCGTGCGGCAATGTTTACACCATCCCCATAAAGATTGCCGTTTTCTTCAACAACATCACCCATATTTATTCCAATACGGAATTCCATTTTTTTGTTTACATCACTAGTTGAATTTCTTTCCTTGATAAGGGACTGAAATTCTGAAGCGCAGACTACTGCGGAAACAGCGCTTGAAAATTCTGCCAGGACAGAGTCGCCTGCAGTATTAAAGATTCTGCCCCCATGCTCCCTGAAGAGATCATCTAATATGTTCCGACAAGCTTTTAGATTTGAAAGCGTTTGATTTTCATTAATTTCCATGGCTCGGCTATAGCCGACGACGTCTGTGGCAAATACCACTGCTAATTTTCGATTAAATTTATCGTCAGACATTATATTTAAGCCCTGTGATTGTTTATTTTTGTGGGGACCACTCTAGCCCATGGCACTTACAGCCGTAAAGATGCCGATTGGTTCAAGGTGTTTGTTAGCTCAGGAAGCGTGACGGTTATACGCTCAAAGAATTAAGCGAACTGGAACAATTAATATTTACCAGTTATTTGCTTGATACAGTACAGACAGCATCACTAATAACTTGTGGAGGGGTAGGGCAGGGTGTGAACTACCAAATTAGCCCTTTATGAAACATCGAAGATTATTTGGATTGAATGGGATAATAATGGTGGCAGAGAGTGTTGGAACACAATCAAAAACGACCCTCCGGTGGTTCTTCTAGTAGAAGGATATGATTAAACGAGCATTGGAACGTTGAAATTGTATTTTTGGCTGAATATCACGGCTCTTCAGAGCAGAGACAGTGGTCACTAAGTTCGATTTGTATTGTTAGGCTGGTTGAACGTGCTCCCAAGATAAAGAAGTACTTCCGTCTGAAAATGAAATCACTACATTGGTAACAATTGAGCAATCAAAGGATTATCACTGCGATGTCACGTATTACTACAGCTCTAGCCGCCGTATTATCTTTGGCCTCAATCCCCTTGGGCGCTCAAGATTTGCAGAAGGGACTGGATGCCTACGAGGTGGGTGATTACACAAATGCGATAAAAGAGTGGCGTCCGTTAGCAGACCAAGGAGATGTTCAAGCGCAGTATCACCTTGGACAAATGTACAAATACGGCAAAGGCGTTCCTCAAGGCTATGCTGACGCAGTTAAGTGGTATGGTTTAGCTGCAGAGCAAGGGAATGTCCTTTCACAGCTTAGCCTTGGCAGATTTTATCAATTTGGCGAAGGTGTAATTCAAGATAACGTCATGGCTCACATGTGGTATAACCTTGCTGCGGCTGGTGGAAGTAGGTGGGGCATTACTTCGCGCGATAAAATAGCGAAGGAGATGACCAGTGAAGACATATCCAAGGCCCAAGGTATGGCAAGTGAGTGCATGAGTAGTGGTTACAAAAAGTGTGGGGATTGAGTTTGGTTTACGACTATAGTTCCAAGAGTAATTTTATTTTAGTCTCAAAATAAAATTTATATACTGGACTCAGTTGGGTGCCCAAAGGACTAATTTAGTCATATCAAGCTGGCAGATAAGGAAAAAAATATGCGGATGATTTTAATAACATTGACTTCTTTTTTTGTTCTGGCCTCTGGTGCACATTCGCAAGACCTCAGTGGATGGTGCATTGATATGGGAGAACCGGGTTGCCAAGATCGATATATCCCATTTCATGGAAACAGCATTGATTGGTGCGAGGAAAGCTGTTTGCTAGATAACCGGGTAAAAGTTACTAATATGTCAGCAAATCTTTACGATTACACATGCCGGTCGGACCACGCGGGAACTGTAAAAAGCCGCGTAATGATTTTGACGCAAACAGTTTATGTAAATACGAAAAAAGTTGATAAACACTCTTTCATAACAACCACTGGAACCCTGCCAATCACTCCCTGCCTTAACTAAACGAGATCAAACTACTACTATTAAGTACACAAGATTAGCGAGTTGAGCTGTATCAGGAATTCGTTTGGTCGAGCTACGTGGCCGCATGTTCACAATATTTATAAAGCCTACGCTAATGTTGAGCTCTAGTATACAAGTTGGCATTGCTCTGAGTCTATTGTTTACGAAAGGTCAGGCTAATAGAGATATGAAATAGTTTAGAGAAGGACTGATACTGACATTTTTAATGCGTTAGCGATTGCACGCGAATGCACGGACAGCGGCTTAATGAAGTGTGGAATAAGATTAGAATGGTTGAAAAAACCTTAGATAAGGCAACCTTCAAAAGGTGCACCACTTATTTGGAGCACAACACAGACGGGAGTTCGGTGAATAATTGCTGTTGTTGGGGAATCCTTAGATTACATACCTAATTTAAAAGCGCATCACTCTAGGTCACCGATAGTTGATAGCTTTGAAATAAAGTCGTTGGTATTGTCCGGATCTCTGATAACTCTTTCGAGCGACTTCTTTGATAGTCCTAAACCTTTAGCTCTGCTAAGTAACTTTACGGCTCTATCTTTTTCCCCCGCTTCATTGGTACTAAAGGCGAGGAATGCAAGCATTTCGGGAGCAATGTCTACAGCGTCAATGTGTGGCTCAACTAAATCGTTGATCTTCTCGTATTCTCCCTGCAAATAATACATTGGAATAAGTCGTTTTGTTAAATTCCAGCCACTATCATTGGGCTGTAACCGCAAGGCATTTTCAAAAAATTGTGTCCCCTCTTTCAAGTCACCGCATTCAACCCAAATAGTTCCACTCACGATAAAGGTATCTACCGTAGATCCCAAGTCATGTGCCTTCTGTGCGTATTTCTTTGAAACATCACAGTCTTTTGATCCTAATCTGAACTCTACTAGAGCTCTTAGTATATATGCTGTTACGTCCTGATTTTCGGCAACATCCAAATTTGAGAGTCGAATGATTTCCATCCCGTTTTCTGCTAAGTCAGGTGCAAGCCCGACTGCTCTTTTTAGAAAAAGATTCCAAGCCTTAATGTTATATAATGCCGGGTTATCCGCACCCATCTGGCCTTCTAGTTTTTGAACGATATCTGTATGGTTTTTGTATCCATCTGGAGTAAACTTGAACCATTCTTTCCTGGAGTTTAAAAATAGTGTAAGCCTCTCAGCCGTTTCGTATTTGGCCGCCCAGCTCCTAACTTCTCCACCTTCGATGGCATTTATTTGCAAGTGGGTTAAAATTTTATCGCCAATGCTATCCTGAACTTCGAATATCTGATTGGATGAGAAATCGACTTTGTCAGTCCAAACAACTTTGTTTAATTCTAAGTCCGTAAGTTGCATCTGTATCCGTGATTGATCAGATAATGTTTGAATTGAGCCTCTCACAACATAGTCGGCATTATACATTTTTTTAATGAGTGGATCTTTCGCATCTTTTGCTTTTGCATCCATACTAGTGCTACTTGAAAGAACACTTATGCGACTGTAGCGGGAAAGACTCGAAATGAGACTCTCTGTAAACGCAGGGCTGAGATCATCCTTCGTCTCAGAAGTGCCGAGGTCGTCAAAGGGGTATACTAAGATTACTGGCAGAGATGATATTGCTGCTCTCGAGTCTGCCTGAGTAGAATCTAGTTTGTTTGAGGTAAGTGAAACGGAAATCATGTACCCGCCTAATGCGACCAGCATGGCAGACGCAAATGCTATAAATAGCTTTGGATATTTTCTATCGCGTTTAATCTTTCGTTTCTGTGATGCTTGAAGAAGTAGATCGTATGCGTGAAATTCGTTTTGTTTTATTTTTTGAAGGCCAAGATCGTTGAAATCGTAATTAGTTTTTCCCTTGACGTAATCATAAATAATTTTGGAAATAGTAATCCCGTTGGTTTGTGCCAAGGCCTCCAACCTTGCGGCGATGTTAACCCCATCTCCTAATAGATTGTTTTTCTCTTTAACGACGTCACCTGAGTTAATTCCAATGCGGAACTCCAACTTTACAGATGTATGGCGATTAGCATTTCTTTCCTTGATAGTTTTTTGAAACTCAACTGCACATTCAACGGCTGAAACAGCACTTGAAAATTCTGCTAGAAAAGAATCTCCACCAGTGTTGAACAGCCGCCCATCATGCTTTTCAAATAGCCCACTTAAAAGAGCTTCACATTCTCGTAAATTGTGAATGGTTTCGCTTTCATTGACTTCCATATGTTTACTGTAACCAACGACGTCAGTCGCAAAGATAACAGCAATTTTCCGTTCAATTTTTTCTTTAGCCATGGTCGCTTCCATCGTATTTTTCTGAGGGTCACACACCGTCTAGAAAACGTCCAGCCTTTCTGAACCTAAGGATTGCTAAAAGAAAATTTTTAAAACGCTGACATTAGGCCCATGTCTACTCTAACAAAAGTCCGAAAGAGGTAGTGCGTATGGCCTTACAAACGATTATCTACCTTCAATTTTGTTGCGTACTAATCCTTAAAAATTGCCATTTTTGTGAGTTTTGTCGCTGTGGTTATCGGCAGTTCTTTACACTCTTTTTTGTTTTAAATTGGATTTTGAAACTGTTTGGCAAATAAGGAATATTTTCGTAAGGTAAAACCAAACCAGGAGAAAATTTGATGGCAGAAGTTAAGAGAAAATTTGCGACTATCCTTGCTATGGACTGTGTAGGTTTCAGCAAACATATGCTTGAAGATGAACAGGCGACGTTTGAAAGTTTGACTGCCTGCCGCGAAATTATTGATTCACTCATCGAACAATATGGTGGTCGCATTTTTCATACTGCAGGCGACTCCGTGATTGCCGATTTTGAAAGTGCCATCGAGACTGTAAATTGCGCTATTAAGCTTCAAGAAGCCATTAACGAGCGTAATGAAACGATATCAGAGCAGGATCTGCGACGAAAATTAATTTGGAGAATTGGCATTCATTCAGACGATGTAATCTTTGAATCAGACAATGTGTACGGTAATGGCGTTAACATTGCTTCTCGTCTCGAAGCTCAATGCTTACCAGGTCAAATACTGGTCTCTAAAGTGATAAATGAACAGGTCGCTTCCAGAATCGAGGCAATTTCAAGGGCTGCAGGGACTAAAAAACTTAAAAATATTTCAAGTGAATTTGAAGTTTTTACGATTTCTACGGATAAAACATACTCTTTTGAAGAGGCTGACACCTCGAAAGAAAAAGAGGATACAAACAGAACAGAAAAGCCCACTTTATCTATACTGCCATTTAAGAACTTGAATGAAAACGAAGATAGTTCATTCTTAATTGACGGAGTGTACGAAGATATTTTGACTGAGCTTTCAATGGTGAGACAACTTTCCATCGTCTCGCGTCAATCTAGCGTAAATTTTGTGGACAGCGAAAAAAACCTTTCTGATTTTATTGCTCAATTTAAGGTAAATTATCTTATTCAGGGGTCGATAAGGTCTTCAGGGTCAAAGGTCCGATTTACTTTATCATTATTGGAGACTGATACCCAAGAAGTAGTTTGGAGTAAGAGATTTGACCGAAAATTAGATGATATATTTGAAGTACAAGATGAGATCGTTCGCAGCGTCACACAGGCAATTCTGGGTGAAATTGAACTTGCCAGTCTTAATCGAGCAAAACGCAAACCTACCGAAAATATGAGTTCTTATGAATTCCTTCTTAGAGGAAAAGAAGGACATCATGCGATTGATAAAGAAGCCAATGCGAACGCTCTAGAAATGTTTGACAAAGCTATTGCATCAGATCCTTCGAATGCTCAGGCGTATGCATGGAAAGCTTGTACCATGGGGCAAGCATTAGGACGCGGATGGATTACAAAAACACTTGAAGAAATTATGCCAGAATTTAATGGGCTGATGGACAACGCTTTGAAAGCGGATCCAAATGACTTTGAGCTCCACAGGCTGTTGTGCGCTATCAGTACAATGGCAGGAAATTTTAAAGCAGCCGTTGAGCATGGAAAAAAAGCATACGAAATGGTTCCGAACGACCCAAGAATTTTACAGCAATATGGCGAAATACTTTTAAAGACGGGTAAAACAAAGCAAGGGTGCGATTTGACATTGTTGGCGCTTGAATATGATCCGGTGGCACAAGGTCAGACAAATAGTGATAAGCGTAAATGCGACGTAATTTTTGGGTGCCTTATGGACGATCGTGTTGACCAGGGATTGGCAGTTGCTGAAGAAATTGGCTCCTACCCCGACAACATACTCCTATATGTGGCTGCATTGTCCGTTGCCAAGCATGGATCTTTGGAGCCGTATACTTGGTTAGCCAATGATTTGAAGAAATGTAATTTTGAAGGATTACAAGCAGCTATTGATGAAATGGGTAAATATGATGTGGTGGTGCAGAATACTTTGAGAGAAGTCTTTCTTGACCACATAAAACACCTTCAACCAGATCTCAAATTAGTTAGTTAGTGTGGCAAAATACTACTCTGGCAAAAGTTTATGTTCGGATGGTTACCTATTAAGATGTAAGATCCTAACAGGGTTTTATTGACGCTACAGGGTAGGCAATGATCCCAGCATTGAAGTTCTAGAAAGCCAGAAAAAGTAATCTGCATCCAAACAAACGATTCTTAACGAAGGTCAGCGCGCTATCGTAATTGTGCTCTCGACACTTATGGAAACTAATCTGAAGGGTGGCAATGTGTCGTGCTTTGCTTTGACTCTCGTACTGAAACTATGGTGCGGTTGATGCTAATATAGCTTGGGAACTTCTTTAAAAAGTATACCGCGGTTCTGTCCTCCGCCACATAAATTCTTTTTGCTTCGCTCACATTACCTTCAAGTTTGTCCTCAGGGTTTATCATTACTGCTGTCTGTGTAAGCTTACCATTGGTCCACATTAAGTTTAGTCCTGATAGTTCTAGCTGAACATCGCCTTTCATTCGCAGCCCACCGTTTGACCAAGGCTTACAAGTAAAACTGTCCACTTGGGTGTCAGAAAAGGCGGCTATTGGTAGAAAAGATAACAATAGCGCCGAAATTAGTAATCTCATAGTTGGCTCTCCTAGTTTTGTATTTACAGGTACGAGTTAACTTAGATTTTATATACGTTCTAACTAAAAATTACGTGACGTTTAGTCAAAGCGTCCTCAAGCTGTTAGTGCGGCTAACGGTAAACATGAAAATTTAAAAAATGTTATTTTTAAGAGCTGCCAGTAACTTAACGCATCTGCGAATCACCGTTTATCGTATAAAAGTTCGGATAAACCAGCGTTTGATTATATTTTTCCACTCTTTCGTAGGTTAACTTCATCCTGATCTGCATCAATTTCACCAGTCAACCCAAAGCATTGAATTTTTTGTATTTGAGGTTTTGCCATAAACTAAATCATCAAGGGAAAGATCATTGCTACAACTATCCCATTAGAGAATACTCTAATGGGACACAGTGCTATCTAATTTAAGAAATCTTGTCCGTCAAAAGCTTTGGATCCCTATCTTTATTATAAGATTTTATAATTTCGTTGACTTATATTTTGTTAAAAATTTGTCCATAGTAACCATATGTTGCGATTACAATTACGTTTTGTGTCATGCCTGCAACGTTAATAGACGAACCAAATTTATGACTTTAAATGTATCTGTATTTGGTATCACATTTTAGAAAAATAGCAAAAAGCTATCTAAGATTGAGGCAAGCAGATGACTATCAAGAAAATGGATCGCTCAGGCGGTTATAGGTACGTTGCCTATGATAATGACGGTAAAGTATTAATTATTACATCCAACAAGAACGCTTTGAAAACGACCTACTACTCATTGATGTCGCATAAAAAAGAGAACTTCAGAACAACTAAATGCGGACAAAGAGCTTTAGTTTGATAGTTATTTAACCTTTTAGAAGCTGTGTAACTAATCCTCTCCTTCATGTAACGTTGAGGCCGCTAAATATGGATGCTCATTTATAGAAAATAGGAACGCTAAAGTGTGGTATGGCCGTGGATAAATTTGCAAAAACGGTATGGCCTTTCCCAAGCCCATAAATGATATGAGTTAGCTGCAGAGCGTCGGATTTTGAACGTCATTGAGTACCCAAATGTCAGTAATGGCAACCAGCAAGTAAAATAACGTTGATGGTAAAATGAATGTCTACATCGCTTGGGTGTGGGCAGATGATGGTGTCGCTTTAACGCCTACAAAAACGGCTGTCAGCTCGTAAAATAAGCGATAGATACGGAACTAAATAGAGCTGTTATCTGGTTGGTATGGGATACAGTGGAAGCCTTCCAATCATATGTCGCGCTGCGAAACAGAGACTTTGAGGTTGTTATGGCGTTTATGTTTATTGAGGAAAGTTTTGACGTTGAAATTTTGCCTATGACTGAACATTAAATGATTGATCAAACTCTCCTCTATCCCTGAACGCCACTTGCTGCCTTTGTCAGCATCACATGCCGCTAGACGTAGTAAACTGATCCTTCTGATATGAGCAGGTGCCCCAGCCCATAAAGCGCGTCAGAGAGCAAGTGGTTACATTGTTCCGATGGACCATACGCCAGCTATGTAATAATAATTTAATTTAAACAAACGAAGGGGGCAGGCAACGATGCGCCGCGAACTGCATTACGGTGAACGCGTTTTTACGTGTCATGAATTACGTGCAAGCAACGTATATAATTTGTTGGCTGATGCCGTATCGCGCAATGCTGACGGCATCGCGTTGGTTTGTGATGAGGTAAGGATGACCTATGCTGCGCTGGATGCTGAAGTCAAAAATGTTGCAGCAGGTCTGGCTGCTTCAGGTATTGAGCCCGGTGACCGGATCTCGATTTTGTTGGGCAACGGGGCGCCGTTTGTGGTGTTGACCTATGCTGCTGCTTATCTTGGCGCCGTGACTGTGCCACTGAACACGCGTGACCAGATACCAGGGATACGCCACGCTTTGCAGAACTCAGGTGCGAAGGTTTTAGTGGTAGAATCCGAATTTCATAATCTCGTTCCGCCTACTGAGGATACGCCAGATCTGATTGCCCGGTTTGCAATTGGCGCAACCGAAGGATTCAATAATTATGAGGAACTCCGCAAGGCAGCTAGGCCTGTTCAATTAGCACATCCGAAAGAGGACGCGGTAGCCACAATCCTCTATACATCCGGCACCACAGGTGTGCCCAAAGGAGCGATGCTTACTGGGCTTGGAATTGTGCACTCTGCAACCAATTTTGTAGAAACCATGAGGCTTGACCAAACAGATACTACGATCGTTGTGGTACCAATGACCCATGTAACTGGGCTGGTCGCCGGCATTCACACGCTGATCCACTGCGCTGGTACGATTGTGGTTTTACGGGAGTTCAAGGCCGCCAAGTTCTTGGAAGCAGCAGCAGAGAACCGGATGACTTATTCGCTCATGGTCCCGGCTATGTATAATCTATGTTTGCATCAAGCTGACCTAAGAGATTTTGACCTCTCGGAATGGAGAATAGGCGGATACGGAGGTGCCCCCATGCCAGCTGCAACGATAGAGCGGTTGGCAAATGCTCTGCCTAATCTTGGCCTGATGAATGCCTATGGTGCCACTGAAACTACCTCTCCAGCTACGATTATGCCAGCAGATCAAACAGCAGCCCGTAGGTTGTCGGTTGGCCGCTCCGTACCAGGGGCTGAAATCTATGTTATGGATGATTCGGGCAAAGAAGTGCCGCGAGGCGAATCTGGAGAGCTATGGATACGCGGGGCGATGGTGGTGCCTGGATATTGGCGCAACGCAGAAGCTGACGCTCGGGAATTCATAGCTGGATTCTGGAGGTCTGGCGATATTGGTAAAATTGATGTTGATGGGTATGTTTATGTCCTGGATCGCAAAAAAGACATGGTGAATCGTGGTGGGCACAAGATATTTACTGCTGAAGTCGAAAGCGTGCTGACTGCCGTTGCAGGGGTGATTGAAGCAGCTGTTGTGGCGAAGCCTTGCTCGATCCTTGGCGAACGGGTGCATGCGGTCCTTTCCGTCAACCTGGGAGAAGTGAATGAGGAAGACATAAAAGCCCACTGTGCGGTACAACTTGCTGACTACCAGTGTCCAGAAAGTTATACACTTCGCGACAAGCTTTTGCCACGTAATGCCAATGGCAAAATCATAAAGCGACAGATTAAGCAGGAACTTGGGTTTGACGCCCTCTGATCCGGTCCCGCACTTGGGTAAATTAACTCTTAACTTGAAGCATCAGCACTGATTGGGACAAGAGAAATCTGAAGCGGTTTTCTCGTATTCACAGCCGACTAACCTTGAAGTGATGTGCCAATACGGTGACGCTGAACCTCAGTAAAATGTTACGACTAACCTTTGGAACAATATTGGCGCAGCTAATGAGGATGGCCTAAGCTGCAAAAATAAGGATTAGATAGCCTTTAAGCTGATCAGTACTTATATGTTCAAAACAGTTACTTATTCAAATTGCAACAAATAGTAGCCTAGCGTCGAAAGTGCGTGATGCTGCACTTACACGAATACCAATTTTACCTAACCTAGAGTGTAACCACCTTT
>Ga0206682_10000733_pt1 | contig 34378 bp, 21 predicted proteins | sample M240m12015metaG_FD_155444 | JGI IMG/M metagenome (GOLD analysis project Ga0206682, IMG submission 155444) | Ammonia-oxidizing marine archaeal communities from Monterey Bay, California, United States - M2 40m 12015 | ecosystem: Environmental > Aquatic > Marine > Intertidal zone | place: USA...
GCCGGCTTCTTGTTCTTTAAGTTTTGCTCTAATTTCTGCTAATGATGCCATAGTTATGCCTCCTATAATGTTGCCTATGTCTTGTGTTGTTGTATGCCTTAATGTGCAGTACTATTACATACTACACTGTTTTATTTACCTTGTCAAGTCTTTTCTAGTCTATTTCTTTAAAATCAAATGTGTTTCCAGTATGCAACCAATTTTCTATTTTTGTAAGTAAATTTTTATGTGCGTGTTTAGGAAGATGATTGTTACGCGGATCATTGCCGAAACCGTACGTTGGTGGAAAAACGTTATATACTGTATCTTTAGAGCAATAAAAATTTTTAGTATTTTCAATAGAGAGCCTGAAACCCTTGCGAAATTCCAAATCAACTGGGCATCCTGCAGAAACTACATACATTTTTTTAAAATATTTGCTCATTTCTTTAAGGATTGTAATAATTTTTAACATTTCGGTTTGAGTATATGTACTGTGTAAAACATATTCATGTAAAAACAAATCAAGAAATGAACAACGTTCACCGAATGATTCGCCTACAAGATTTAGCATTTCTTCTCTTGTTTCTAGATCCCAGTTGTTATTAAGATGAACAGCATAAACTTCTGAGTAAGACTGGTGTCTTGGGGTTTGATTATTTATAAATTTTAAATTAAATCTGTATATACTAGGTATAACAAAAAATACACTAATATTTTTAAGTTTTTCTTTTTTTGATTTTTTAACTGCGTCTATAAATCTTTGCAGTTGGTAATCTGGGCCTGAACCGGCTACCGAGTAATTTATTACTTTTATTGTTTTCTTAATAGCTACAGGCCATGCTACATAGGTTAAGTCATTTCTATATGTAGGATCGCAATGACTATCTCCAAATATCCACAACTTTTCTTTTTTCATTAGTGATTATTTTAAACCTGCTAAATTCTTAATTCTGTTTATTGCTGCTTCTTTTCGATTTTTAATTGATCTTTCATCTCTAGACTTTTGAAGTTCTGCTTGACGATCGTCTCTACCTTTTTGAATAGCATTCAAACGATCGGTTCTATCTTTTCGAATAGTTGCTAAACGAGCATCTCTATATTCGCCTTCGCCTTGCTGTTTAGCCACTTCTGTTTCTGGATATCTGCTATACTCTGCTTTTTGTGCGTTACGCTCTGCAACCATAGCTTCTACTTTTTCAATAAATTGAGCAGCTGGTTCTACATATTGAGGACCATAATCTTTTTCTACCATAGTAAGTACTGCTGTTTCGCCTTTAGGAAAAGTTCCGTTTTCTCTATCAAAATAAGATAGAATAAACTCTCCAATTGGTGTCTTTTGCTCTTCTTCTGGTTCTGGTGTGCCTGCTTTTGCTAGTTGCCCTTTTTGGTTAATTTTGACATCCATTGTATCGTCTGCTTCAGCATGACAATCTTCTTCGCAATCGCATCCTGATTTAGGATTGCCTACTTCGCAACCACAATGCTTACAAGTATCTGTACTTTCAGCAAACTGTCCCATTAGTTTATCAATTGCTTTTTCAATAAGAGAATCAATACTGCTTACTGTTGTTTCGTTTGTTGCCTTGTTCTTTTCGTGACAGTCGCAATGCTTGCAATCTGGTCCACATGCACATTCTGTTACAGGTTTGCCGCAACATGCATCTGGGCACATTTCAACTGCTTCTGCGACTAAATCTTCTGGACCTAATTCTGTTGGTTTTACAGCTTCGCCTACTAAGTTATAAATGTATGGAAATACATCTTTTAATTCTTCATTGAACTGTTTAATAGTTAATTGATCTACCCAGCTATCAGCAATATCAGTTGGTACATCTTCAATTACTGGTACTACAAAGTTTTCAGCAGCTTCTTTGTAATATGCAGGTTTTTGTAAATTTGCAATTGTTTGTTTTACTTCTTTAATACGGCCTTTAACAACATCGCCATAACCTTCGAGTGTTTCTGCCATTACAGTACTACGTCCAACATATTGATTGAACTTGCGTAGTTTTGACATCTCTTCTGACAAGCCGGAAATATACTTGCCAAAATCGTCATACGCATGACCGCCTTCACTAACATGCAATGCCATAGCTCTTGCACCACTTAGATGCTTGTATGGGTATTTAAATTTTTCACCACTTGGCGATTCAATAAAAATACTACCAATCTTTGTTCTTCTACTTGATGCACTTTCTACATTAATTGGAGCCGAATGCTTAATTGCTATTCTTGCACTTCCAATTTTTTGGTAACTAATTCTATTGCTACCATACATTGCTGATTCTGCCATATTATCTCCGGTACGATTTACTGCTAAAAATTCGTAATCTCTTTTATCTAAGTTTGTTTTATTGATATCTCTAACATCAAACTTTAACATGCGTTTTTTTGCAAACACCCTAAGCTCTTTTAAAAAGTTATACCAATCGTCTTGAATTGATTCTACTTGTCCATTTACAAAGTCTTTTGCAACAATTACAGTAACACCATTTTCTTCATCAAGAGATACACTTACTTTTCCTAGTTCCATGCCTTTTGTTTTGTAGGCAAATTCAAAAAAGCGAGCTTCTTCGGGTACATTTGTTACAGTACCGTTTTCGTTACCAATTTCTACGTCGGTAAAACGTCCACGTATCTTATTAAACATATCTGATGCAAAATTATTAAACTTATTCATACTTATATTTATCAATAACTGCCACTAACAAAGATAGGCATGGGCATTTCGTAGTCTTCTTCTGCGCCCGATTCCATCTGTGTAAATGAATTATAGATATTAATATCCCAATCTTTCATTACTGTAATCATTCTAAGTACGAGCAACATTGAACTAATTAAGTCATCAGTACCGCCTGGCTTTGCCTGATAACTACTGCCTGTTGCAACAAATGCTTTTAGTTCACTTATAAAAGGTTTACTATGAATAATTAATTTTTTATTTTCAACCATTGTCTTTAATCTACTACATGCAGTTACTTTTGCACTATGTGTAGTATTAAAGCCTTTTCTAAATTTACGTACATGGCCTTTACGCATTGGCTCACTAATAAACATACCAGGTATATTTTCTTCGCCGTGATCGTTGATTACAATTAGGCATGCTTCGCCAATACCATTATTTTCAACACTCCAATATATACCGTTATCATCGCCACGTTCTTTTGCTATGTAATCGCATATGTCTTTTAGTACTCGTATCTGTCCTGGAATACTAGTTGTGTTATGTTGCCATTCAGCAACTTGTATGTATGTAGGAAGTTCGACTACCTGTATTGCACTATAGTCTCCACCTGTACCCATACTAGGATCAAGTGCTATTGCGTAATTCTTATCAGGTGAAATTTTTGTATAAAAACGAGTTTGTCCCATTTGTAAGGAAGGTGCAACACCTTCCATTTCAGTTAGGTGTAATGAATTGATTAGTGTTTCGTCAAAGACTAAGAATTCACATCCGTATTCACGTCTAAAACGTTCTTCACCAATACGTCCAATTTCTTCATCTTTCCATGCTTCGTCTCTATCAGGATGTTCGCTCCAATGTGCAATAAAACTATGAAAGCCATTTGTGCCAACTTCTTGTTCATTGCCATGTACATCAAACTTTTCTTCTGCTTGTTTCCATATCATAGCAAACGTATCTTCGTCACTATTCGGAGTGCTAGTAATAATAGCTCTACCACCAGTTGCTAGTGTTGGCGAAATTGAAGTCCAAAATTCTTCAGCAATGTTTGGAGGCACAAATGCAAACTCGTCACAGTATAATAATGAAATACTCAAACCACGTCCTGTGTTACCAGTTGTTGTTTGACTAATAATACGTGAACCATTTTCAAACTCAATACTACCTTTGTTGTAACTTGTAACACCTGCTCTAATATGATTAGGACAAAGTTCATATACGTAACGTATACGTTGCATAATTTCTTGAGCACCTGTGTATTTGTGTGCTGCAATAAGAATAGTTTGATCTGGATTAAACATTGCATACCACGCTAGGTATATACTAGCACACGTAGTTTTGCCTGTTTGTCTAGGCATCATGTTAATATTAAAACGGTAGCTGTGATAACTGTGCAGTAAGCCTAACTGATATTCAAACGGATCAAACAAGAGTTTGCCTTTTACAGGATGTTGAATATGTGCAAATTTACGTGCAAAATGCAAGTATCCAGTATCAGGATCCATGCATGCCATCAAGTCTTCGACTTGGTCGTTTGTATATGTTTCTTGTTTATTGGCTTTTTTAATTAAAACGCCATCTAGTGAAGTTGCCATGTTAATATTTAGTCAAGAAAATAGCGCCGTTTGGCGCTATTGACTTATTGTATTTTTATTTCTTTTTAAACTGTGGAGGCACTTCGCCTTTTTTAGGCTTGCTACCTTTTTTCTTACCTTCGTTATCGTCTTTGCCAGGCTTCTTGTCTGCCCAGTCTGGAACACCGTCGCCGTCAGCATCTGGCTTTTTCTTTTCGTTAAGTGCTGCCCATAAACGATCCTTAATACTTTCAACATTCATTGGGTTATCGCCGCCTGCTGTTGCTGGATATGATTTCTTACTTTTGTGTAAATCGTCACCACTTGGAAGTACTGCGTCTACACCCATGTATTCCTCTTCTGGTTCGTTATCGTATTCTTCAACTTCTTCTTCTTGTGCTTCGCCTTGCTGTACTGATTGCAACGCTTGCAATAATTGTGCCATTTGGCCTGCATCGTTCATTTGAATATTGATTGATCCGCCTTGATCCATTTCACCCATTTCAGGTGGACATTCTGCAACTGGCTTATCAGCTGCATCCATTGCTCTTAATATATCTGCCATGCTACTCATTGTTTAACTCCCTATTGCGCTTTTATCATTAGTAGGCTCTTCTAGAGGCTGTTCCATTTTGTAGCCACTATCAGCATCGTCTCTTTCTTTACGTGCTGTTTCTAATTCTTTTAACAAGTTCATTACACGGTTACCGCCAGCATCTTCTTGTGCAGACTCACCTCCCATGTCTTCTTGTGTTAGTTTTGCTTCGTAAGGACCATCGTCCTTTTCTTCTTGATATAGCTCTTGTTGTTCTAACGGATTTCTAACAATAATATGACTTGCATCAATTCCGCAGCACTGTCCGATATACTCTTGTAGTGTATCGCCTGTTGTTGGATACTGTAGTTCTACTTCGTAATAATGAACATCAATATTTTCTAATTGTGGAAAATCTAACGGACGTTTTTGAATTGGTGTTTTCTTACCTGCTGACATGCTTTTTATAGCATACTTTTGTAAGCAAGATTTTACACTTTCTTCACAACCGTCTGGAAGATCGCCTGCAATACCGATCTTGAAAGGATATACTTTGTGTGTTTCTAGTAAAATATTTTTAAATGTGTTCATCGTTGTTTTCCTGGCTATATGTTATTTATCGTCTTTCATACCTTTTAACTTCTCTAAAAGGCTATTACGATCAGTAACAACATATCCGTCTCCTTCTGACATTCCTGCTGGAGAAGAAAATGTATCAGCATCTGCTTTTTGCTTCTTTAACTGCAATTCGATCATCTTTAATTTTTTGTCCATCTTTGCAACTTTTGCATCAAGGTTAGTTTTTAACATTGTACCTGCAACTTCAAAAACTCTACCACTATAGCGTGATTCTACATTCATGCCAAGGTCCATTAAATCGTCGTATGCTTGCATTGCTTTGTCAGCTACTTCATTTAATTCTGCATCTGCTGCATCGCCCAATCCTTTTACACTAGGTAATGCGGCTGCAATTTTATCTAAGTCTTCAATGTCTCTAAACGATGCTTCTTGTGCTGCAACAGCTTGGGACTTTTTATCCTCAGCTTCTTGAATGAATTCTTTTGCATCTGGTAAGTTTAGTAAATCTTCTAATTTTTTAGTCATGTTATTATCCGTAATATGCTAGTATTATTTATGCAATAATATTAACCTCTGCGGCCTGTATGAAAAATATCGTTTTCTGTTACAATTCTAAATGTAATACCTTGTTGTTTACAGTACGCATATGCTGCTGCCCATTTTGCTTGATTTAATACAACATGTGCTTGATCACGTTTATTACGTTTTGCTTCTTTCATACTTGTTTGACTAAAAGGTTTAACCTCGATTAATTCTACATGTTTTTTACCTTTTGCATCAGTGTACACCATAAAAAAGTCTGGTACATATATTGTTTGTTTTCCTGTGAATGGATTTCTGTAAGGTATTTTTACAGCTTCGCTTGCCCATTTTTCTACACTAGGATGTTCATCACAGAAGCGCATAAAAGCAAACTCCCAACTACTACGATAAGTCGGTTGTCTATTTGCCATATATTTTTCTGGATTTTTTAGCGTATATTTGCCTTGTGCATACTTGGCCATTATACCATGATATTTCTACTTACTAAGTTATCAGTGTTTTCTGCTTCAATTGCCTTATATCCTAATTTGCTTATATTACTTCTATTAGCATTTAAGATAGCAACTATTAAACTTGTTAACTTAACTTTGTCATATCCCTTTAATTGTTCAAGTAATTCCATTACGTTTGCATTGTCAACTTTTGCTTGCGTTAGTAGCACACTAGCTACACTAGTTGAAGCTAGTGTATCAAAACCTCTGTTTTCAAAAAATCCAACTACTGCATCAACTTGATTGCTTGGAAAACTTAAACTTTCTTTTTTTGTATTGAGAAATTTTTCTTTTGATAATGATATTGAATCTTGTAAATTTATGTCTGTGGTTGAAAAGTCACTCATTTAAAATTCCTTTGGATTTGCATTAGTTACATTTTTATTTCCATTTGACGGAAATTGATTATTACCAATTGCATCAACTATGATATCTTCTCCAGCGCCTATCAATTCACTAGCTAAATTATTAAACGATAAATTCTTTGCATTTCTAAAAGTATTTGCGCCAGTAATTAATGCACCTAGCACATTACCATTTTGTAAGTTTTGCACAGTAGCACTTGTTCCGGCTAATACACCACCGGTGCCAAAAAAGCTACTAGCTCCGCCACCTGCTATACTGTTAGGACTCGGAGCAGTATCGTAGCGCCCTTCTCCAAATGTGTTAGGTGTAACGCCAACTTTTGTAAAGTTACGATCCATAATAACTGATTCGTAACTAAAACGCATTCTATTTTCGCTAAAGCTAGTAGCAGACCTTTCTACACTGTTGTGATCCCAGCTATCAATCAAAGGATTAATATAGGTAAAACTTGTGTTTGTAGGTTTGCCATCTTGCGGATGCAATTGAAATACTTGTATACTTGTAAAAAAGTTTGCAGTTTTGCCTGGTCTGTCTAATCCAAACCTATTATTAAATACTGCTCCTGTGCCGTATCCTGTATTTTTGTTGCCTTCACGATCGTAAGCTGGGTCTTTGATATTAGGTGCTGTGCCATTGCTTGACACATGCGATGCATCACTATAATAATAGTTAAAATAACTTTGCCATAAAAAGTTACTAATGCCTGCGTTATCGTCAATCCACGTCATATTTGCAGGTTGATAATCAACACTAGTTTGTGTAACTTTTTTTCTATTATATTGATTTATAGTAGCAGTATTAACATTATAGGACGGTAAATCAACTGCGGAACACAATAAATTTATTTCACGTTTTATAAGATTATTAAATGCACCAAAATTAACTAAATCAATTTCTGGATTAACATTAAGCACAACATGATAAAGATGGTCAAATTTTGGAGCAAGTCTAAAATTTCCATCTACAAAGGTTTTTGAAGCGTGTTGGTAGTCGCCAAGATTGCCTTTCGGGCTAAGTGCGCCGCTAAACAAATTATCAAAGAAACCATTAAAAGGATTAGCCATATTGTATTTATCCTATTCGTAAACTACGCATAAAATAAAAGGGAGTATAAAATATACTCCCTCTATTCTAATAGCAATCTGTGTTTTAAATATTAACCGCCACCAGTTACGTTTGTTCCTAGTGTTCTGCCAACTGCTGTTCCTACACCAGTATTTTCTGGAGTTTGGATAGCATTGTCGTATTGCATACTTAGTGTAATATTTACTGGCTCATTGTTTGCGTATGCAAGTGAGTTGTAGTTTGCTTCTGTTATAAAGCAACCGTAACATTCCCAAGTTTCTAAAACATTTACACCTGTTGCGCCGTTGCCGCCGTCTAAGATTTCAATGCGTGTAACAAACTTATAGTCTTGTCCAGAGTTAGCACTTGCTTGCTCCATAAAGTCGAATTGCTTCTGTAGTTGTTCACCTACTAATTTTTGTACGTTATTGTTAACATCTTCACGTAAGTTTAACGTAATTGGTGCCCATGTATGCTTACCTGCAAGGTAAACTTTACTGTTATAAATTGGTATTTCCATTGGATCAAAAGAAACTGTTGGACGAGTGATGTCCATAACTTGTTTTGTAAGTTCTGTTGTCGGAGTCGAGACGCCGAAGTTTTCTAATGTTACACGGAAACGGTATTGCAGCTTCGGCATCAGCAAACCTTGACTGCTTGCGCTGTCGTTTGTTGCTAACGGAACTGTTAATTTTGATAATGATGAGATTGCCATTTATTACTCCTATTCACAAGTATTTATCATTTGTAGGGGATTATTATTAACCCCCTACTTTATGATATTATAACCCGGAAATTTCTCCTGTATTTTTAAGACGTAGCGGGATGTAAATAAATTCTACTGCTTTTACTGGTTCAATAGCAATATCTACATACAGTTCGTTTCTATCAATTCTTGCTGGTGTGTTGTTAGTTTCATCACACACAACCAAGTAGTCAAAGATTGCTCTAAGTCCAATTAGTTCTACCATTAAACTTTCAACCTGCTGTTTGATTTCATCACGGGTGATTTTATCATTTGGTTCAAAGATATATGGTTTTGCAAGTTTCTTAAGCTGACTACGTAAGTATACAGTTAAACGTGCTACGTTTACTCTATCCAATGCACTTGCGTTTGCTGCTCTAGTTTTTTGACCAAATACAACAAGTCCTGCACCGTTAATGAATGTAATTGGATTTACATTGTTTGAATACAACGTATCACGCTGTCCTTCGTTAAGTGCAATACTCTGGAATTCACCTTCTGCATTAACAAATCCACTTGCTGTTGCGTTAGTTACGCTACCACGTCTTGTACCTGCTGGTGCAAACCATGGATAAGCAACTTGGTCATTTAATGCAATAGTGCGTAGTGCCATGTGCGAACTTGGAACAACAACATTGTTACCTGCATTGTCACTTGTAAATCCACTTGGATAATAAACACCTAAGTATTCATCTCTACTTACTAGACCGTTATCGTTGTCTTCAACTGCTAGGTTAGCATTGCTTGCCCAGTTTTGTAAATCAGTTGTTTTAGACGCTAATCTAAATGGTGAGTCTCCAACAACAAATGCAGTTAAACCTCTGTCATTGTTTAGAGTATTCATTTCTCCAATTAGTTCTGGATAACCAGGTGATGCAATTAAGTTAAACACTCTTGATTCGTCATCACGTATATCGTCATTATTGTTAACTGCTGCTTGTAGAGCTTGAATAATAACTTTACGTTGTGCTTTACGTCCAAATGCGCCACTGCCGTCTACGTTGTTTGCAGACTCAGTTACCCAACGATTGGCATAGTAACCGCTCATTGAAGCGTCACTTTGTCTACCGTTAAGTGCTGTAGTATCAATCCAGTCACGCTCGTAACGTTTAACATTAAAGCCGCTTCTACGTGTGTTCCATAAAATCATACCTTTTGGATATAATGCTGGATCTGGAGCGTCTGGATCTAAGAAGTCGCTAGTAACCATTTCTGAAATGGCTCCTGCTGTAGCACTATTTGCACCAGTTGTGTTATAACGAGCATCAGCAAATAGTACACCTGCTTCAGTTGTTTGATCAGTGTTGTCTAGCAGTACCCATTTAGAAGTATCACCGTTGTATTTGTATACTTGTGGATAATTTTCTAAATCTGCTGTACTAATCCAAATGTCTCCATTTTGAATTAATGTTGCATTATCGCTCTGTTTTGTTGGAGCTGCTGCTGATACAATTGGACCGTTTTCGTCTAGTACACTACTTGCGCCAACGTTTCCGTCACCTTGGTGATCAAAGTTATTATAGCCAACCCATGTTGTACCATTGTGAATCATAATGTCAACTTCGTCAACTACACTACTATACCATAGCGCACCAGTTGCTGGTGTTGCAGTTGGAGCAGTTGCTTTTGCTGTGTATGTTAGTACGTTCCAATTCGATGCCATAAACTCTTTTGGACTTGTACTTACATCAGTACCTGGTCTAAAATAGAAATTTGCAGTCGAAGCTGGATTAGTTGATACAAACGGTGTAAAGATATTATCTAGTGGAGTATTTGTACCTTCAACTAAACGGATCTCACCGCCATTTGCGTGTGACATAACTAATTGATTTTTACTATTTACTGTAGCACTTACATTTGTTAATCCAGCGCCGTTAATTGCGCCTGCCATTACATCAGCATCTGTAGTTGCTGCTGTTGCAGTAAATGTAATAGTTACTGGTGTTGACATAGTTGCACTACCAGTAATCGATTCACTAATTGTAAAATCATGCGATGCTGCTGTATATGTACTTGCTGTAATTGCAGCACTTGTAATACTAGTTGCGCCTGTTGCTTGTCTTACCATAAGTTGTACTGAACCACGCGGACGAGTATCTTCGGCTACGTTTGTTCTTGCATATACTGCACCAGCAGCAATATTTGCTCCGCCGCCAGTTGTATCAATTGATGCAATTGCTGCGTGATTAGTTGCGTGTAATGGTGCTGAAACTGTTGTCCAACTATCTGATGATGCACTATACTGTTTTACACTGTACGCTGCGCCTAGGTTTGGATTAGTTGATTTTAGCCAGACACTTCCTGTTGGACGTGGTGTTGTATCTCTACTTTTCCATTCTGGTACGCTTGTGTGTGCAGCAATAGTATGTTCTGGTGCTCTAAATGTGCCTGGTGTAATTCCAAAATCGGTTAGCACACTAGCTGTTTCACTTAGTACAACACTTTGTGAGCCTGCTGAACCGTTATAAAACAAGTTTAGTTTGTTACCTGTTGCGGTAGCACTAATGCCTTCGCCTTGGGCACCAGCATCGCCATTAATATCGCTTACTACTTGGTTTAATGTTGTACCTGTAGTTGTAACTGTTGTTGGTGTTCCGTCGATTGTAAATACAATGTTACCTGTTCCACTAGGTGTTGAACCTGCTGTACCTGAAACAAATGCCCAACTTGCAATCCAAGCATTAGAACCTACTTCTACCCATGCACCTGTTGAATTTTTATACCATAGGCGATTTGTATTTGTTACAGCAACAATAGCATAATCGCCTACTGCGCCTACGCTAGTTTTTGGAGTAAAATCTGATCCAGCATAATTAACAACTTTTGAAGTGTCAGTAATTACTGTTGGAACTTTGTTTACAAAACTTTGTCCGTTAGTAACACTAGCAGCTTCGCCGTTCCATTCAAAAATGCCGTAGCTTGTATCGTCTGTGTCAAACCACCAAGAACCATCAGCAGGATCTCCAGCAACTTCGGTTGCACTGCCTGTTAGTTCGCTAAGGTCTGCATCGGCTCTTACAACATATGCTCGATTAGCTACGCCAAGATAACTATATGCTGCTTGTAATCCGTATTCGTTTTGTTCACCTGCGTGAATCATATTATTACTTGCATCTGAATAAAACAATGCATCGCCAAAAGTTTCTGACAATTCACGTTGTGAACTCATCAAATATACTTTACCTGCGTTTGCTTTTGTTGTACCTGGTGCAATACCAGTGCCGCCTGGATTCTTTTTATTTTGCTTTGTAGCAATGAAAATTAAAGGTGTTGTGCCTGGTTCTGCCGGAGTGTAAAAACTCTCGTCAATAACGCTAACCTGTACACCTGGTGATGTTAATGCCATTCTATGTCTCCTCATGGGTATTTTTGTTGCTAACAATATTTATCCATACCCTTGTAAAACACCGGTTTTTAGCCGTTATCTAGGAGTTTAATGGTTGACAAAATTGCTAATTGTGTTAATATAACACTATGAAGAAAAAGTTATTAGTAATAGGTCACGGAAGACACGGCAAAGATACTGTGTGCGAAATACTTCGTGATGAGTTTGGTTATACGTTTGAAAGTAGTAGTCAGTTTTGTTCAAAATTATTCATTTATGATGACCTAAAAAACAAGTACAATTACAATAACGAAGAAGAGTGCTATGCAGATAGACACAACCATCGCAAAGAATGGTACGATGCTATTTGTGATTATAATGTAAAAGACGGTGCTGCACTAGGCAGAGAAATGTTTGCCGAATATGACATCTACTGCGGGCTACGAAATAAGCGTGAATTTTTTGCAATGAAAAATACAGGAGTATTTGATTATGCTATTTGGGTTGATCGTAGCAAATTCTTAATGCCCGAATCAAAAGATAGTATGAGCCTCGAACAGTGGATGGCAGATTATACTATTGACAATAATGGTAATTTAGACGATCTTTGGTTTAATACTAGACAGCTAATGAAATACATTACCCAATAACAAATCCGTATCCTGTGCCGCCTGCTACAGCCAATGCAGCTTCTGCTTCTAACTTTTCCATTTCAGCTTGAGCTTCTGCTTTAAGACTTGCACCATTTAAACTAGTTCCACCTTGCGGTCCAGCAATAGTAGCAAACTTTTCTCTTGCTTCACCTAACATATATTTGCAACTTGCAAGTGTATAATCTTTAATCCATTGCTTTGCTCTATAATCTTCAAGTAGTTGACTATCAGGTCTAAAGTTATAACAAAACATCAAAACTTCTTCAACACTTGTTCTTGGACGTTGTAAGATAGTTAATGCTTTTGTAGTAGAATTCCATGTAAATTCAATAAACGATCCAAACATTCTACCTACTAATTCTTGACGTTGAGCAAACAATTCATAAGATGCTAAACCGCCAACGCCACTAGCTGCTAGTAAGTATGTGTTTGTATATGCAAGATTGAACGGTTCAAACAAACTTCCGCCATCTCCGCCACCTGTGCGTGATCCAACACTGCGTCTGTATATTTGACGAACTTCTTCAATTTCCTGCGGAAGTACATACTCATTTTGATCTTGTACTAACTTAAGAGTTACATAGCTTTCTTCAACACTATGCTCAGTTCGTTGTCTGTATTTTGATAATGATTTTGTAAGTGCTGCTTCGTAATGAATTGGGTCGAGTTCTACGTCTACCATGCCACCACCAAGGAATGCATTTACATAATCAAATACTTCTTGTTTTTGTGTTACTAAATCGGCCATTGATAATCTCCACTAGTATTTATCAATGCCATAAATATACATATGCCACGTTTATCTTTATATAGACCAAATAAAACAAAAGATTATGAATTCTTAGATAAAGTTATCTATGAACAATTTTCAATTGGCGGAACAGATATAAATGTTCACAAATACATTGGTCCTGAAAATCCTAGTGATGCAAACGCAACTGCATCTGAGCCACAATACGATGTAGTAAAAGAAACTAACATACAAGACATGTTATTCTTAGAAAACAGAGATCGTAAATATGATCCTGATGTTTATAATATGAGAGCAATATATAATGTATCAGATACCGATTTTAATCTAAGTCAATTTGGACTATTTTTACAAAACGATACACTGTTTATGACAATACATATTAATAGCAGTGTTAAAACGCTAGGTCGAAAAATACTATCAGGAGATGTTGTTGAATTTCCACATTTAATTGATGAATATGCATTAAATGATTATAGTGTAGCATTAAAAAGATATTATGTAGTTGAAGATGTAAACCGGGCTGCCGAAGGATTTAGTCAAACATGGTATCCGCATCTTTATAGAGTTAAATTAAAGCAAATATACGACGGACAAGAGTTCAGCGAAATATTAGATTTACCAGCAGGTGATGATGCAAATAATACACTGCGTGATGTATTGAGTACATTTGAAACCGAAATGCAAATTAACAATGCAGTGGTTGCACAAGCTGATGCAGATTCTGCAAAAAGTGGGTACGATACTAGTAATCTTTACACATTACAAGTTGACAATCAAGGTCGACCTGAATTGGTTACCACTGATACTAATGAACTTGATGCATCGCAAGCTGACTTACTAGCTGATAGAGTTTCTCAAACTCCTGCTAGAGAAGGATATCAAGGATATTTACTAGGTGATAATATTGCTCCAAATGGCGAATCGTTTGGAAGTGGAATTCAATTTCCTAATGCTGCGCAAACAGGCGATTATTTTTTACGAACTGATATGCTGCCAAACAGACTATTTAGATATGATAACAGTCGATGGATTAAAGTTGAAGACGGTGTTAGAATGACACTAAGTAATACTGATACACGCTCAACACTTAAAACAGGGTTTGTTAACAATTCGACTACCTCGACAATTGGTGGCGATACTGTTGTAGAAAAACAAAGTTTATCTAAAGCACTTAAACCAAAGGCAGATAATTAATGCAACATTTTTATGATGGACAGATTAGACGTTACATAACACAACTAGTACGTTTGTGTAGCGGTTTTCAATGGCAAGATAGCAGCGGCGGATTACGAAGTATACCAGTAAGTTACGGCGATTTAACAAGACAAGTTGCTAATATAATCAAAGAAAACAGTGAAAATAAAATGCCAAGTGTGCCACGTATGGCTGTATATATTACTGGATTGGAGCTAGATAGAGAGCGTCTAGCAGATGCTACATATGTTGAAAAAGTTAATATACGTGAAAGAGCTTATGACGAAGCAGGCAACGAATACCTTAATACACAGGGTAAAAATTATACAGTAGAACGCATAATGCCTACACCATATATGCTACGTGTTAATGTTGATATTTGGAGTAGCAATACAGATCAAAAACTCCAAATTATGGAACAGATATTATCATTGTTTAATCCTAGTCTTGAAATTCAAACTACCGACAATTACATTGATTGGACTAGTTTAACTAGCGTATATTTAGAACAAATTAGCTTTTCAAATAGAACACAGCCAATTGGTGTTGATAGCGAAATTGATGTTGGTACATTAAGTTTTAGTACACCTATCTTTATATCACCGCCAGCCAAAGTTAAAAAACTTGGTGTTATTACACAAGTTGTTGCTAATATATTTGATGAAACACGAGGAACTGTTGACTTAGGCGATACAGTACCAGAACTTAGTGCATATGCTGATACGCCAGTTCCGTTAACTAAAACGACTACTGTAAATAGTGATCCAGAAACAAAAACTGATATCACAGCTAATATTAATTCAAGAGGAACATTGTCTGCCACTTATCAAAACTACGGAGTATACATTACAGGCAACATAGCAAGGCTTGTTGACAAACGAGAAGTTGGAACAACCAATTGGCAAACTATTATCGAATCGTATCCAGGAACATATACTGCTGGATTAAGTCAAATACGTTTAAGAACCGAATTAGGAAGTTTTATTGTAGGACAAATTACATTAAATCCTATGGACGAAACACAATTAACAATAACGTGGGATAGCGACACACTACCAACTGGCGATGTTGTTGAAGGTCCTGCACGTAATAGTAATAGTTATACAAGTTTTGACAAAATTGTTGAGCCACAGAATTATAATCCAACAGACGATAAAGTAGCCGGATTTAGAATACTGTTATTAGAAGCAATTAACACTAGTGAAAACGTTGGCGGTAGTGTTGGCGATACACCGTATAACTATACCTATGACGGTCCTGATGCTTGGAAAAACAACGATGGAACTGATTTTGTAGCAAACGCTAACGATGTTATTGAGTGGGACGGCACTGCTTGGCAAACTGTAATTGATTCAACTGACAGTACAAACGGTATTAATCAGAAGAATTTAGCAACAGGTGTAATTTATACATGGACTGGCACAGATTGGATTAAGGCCTACGAAGGCGAATATTCACATGGTACATGGCTAATACTACTTGACGCATAATTATATGTATGAGCAAGATTATATGTAGCGGTGCGCTATTCTATACATTGGATACTAATCGATTTTTATTCTTACATAGAATACAAAGTAAGAATAAAAACGTTTGGGGGTTAGTTGGTGGCAAAAACGAAAAAGAAGAAACACCGTGGGAAGGCTTACAAAGAGAAATTTCTGAAGAAATTGGAGATGTACCTGATATTGTAAAACTTATTCCATTAGAAACATTTGTTAGTAACGACGATACTTTTAATTTTCATACATATTTGTGTGTAATTAAAGAAGAATTTATTCCAAAATTAAATGATGAGCACGACGGCTATGCTTGGGCAACTTTTAGCAAATGGCCCAAGCCGCTTCATAACGGATTAGCAAATACACTTCGTAGCAAAACTAACCAACAAAAATTACAAACTATTTTTGAACTTATCAAATTCATTGCGTAGCCAATTAAAGTCATTAATTTTTACTAGAGCTTCTAATTTGCCTCTATTAGATTCTCCGTATTTTTTGCCGTGATTAGCACCGTTAATCGCCGCATTGCCAAACTGTTTATCTTTGCCTCTAGTACACCATGCATTTAATCTAAATTCTGTTTCTTCGTCTAACTGCCCATCGATTGCTCTTGAGGCAAGTTTTACACATTCTCTAAACGCACTACGCCATGTACTAAATTCATCTGTATTAAATTTAGTAATATTACTAATACGATTGATTGTTTTAAACAGTGGACTAATACTAGTTGTCATATCTGGTTTGCTAGTATCCATATTTAATGTAAGTTCTCTTGGAAGTAATTTTACAGCACCGTATCCGTATATCAATCCGTTTACTGGATTTTGTGATTTCCATACATGTACAGTTTTTCTACTATCAGGGTCGTATGCCGGCACGTAATAATCAAAGTTAAAGTTTTCTACTATTTCGGCATCAGCATCAACAATCCAAATCATATCAGTTTTACACAACTTTGCAGCTTCAATGTGTGCAGCATGAATACCTTCTACTCCATGTACACGTTTTGCACGAGGAAATCTATCAGTTAATAATTTATAATTATTATCTGCATGTTCTTCATCTTTGCTAATAAACACAATATCATAAAGTGTAGGTGTACTTGCAACTACATTGTATTCTTTTTTGTTGGTTAAGAAACGCATATCTATTTCACGCTGTGTAACTGGACTAGTTTTACTGATTAGACTTATCCCGTCTCTAGCATCGCCATTTAAAAACACATGATTTGTTTCTCTTTCAAACCATTGATTATGTGTAAAATATAAATCAAATTTAAAATCATCACTTACATTTACTTCTGGTGGAATCATCCAAAACATTTCTGTTTTAGATTTCTTTATTGCGTTTTCATAATCTTTGTATGTATTAATAACAAACTTTTCGTATTGCACAGGACCACTAGCAACAACATCGTGTTCTTTCCTACGAGCAATTAATCTATGTTCAATTTCCTTTTCAGTTAACGGAGCGTGTTTAGTACATAAGAATAATCCATTGTGATAATCGTTATCGTCTACTCTATGTATAAACGTATGATTTATTGTTCTATCATAGCTGTTGTGTCTACTAAAATATAAACTTAAATCAAAGTCTTCATTAATTTTAATATTTGGAGTTGTTGCCCAAAACATCTCTGAGGGCGATGTATCATATGCATTAAGATAATCATCATAAGTTTCAATATTATAAACTGGAAATGGTTTTGGCTGACTTATAATAACATCATGTTCTTTTCTATGAGCATACCAACGGTGATTAATTTCTTGTTCCGTTACAGGCGAATGTGTTGAAAATAGTGCAACACCATCCCAATGTTCTCCGTTTTTAAAGATATGTGTAATATTTCTATCGTAAGTATTATCATGTGTAAAGTATAAATCAAATTCAAAATTAATATCAACTTCAACATCACTAGGTATTGCCCAAAACATTTCAGTTTTTGAATTTTGCATAGCTGCTAAGTAATCGTTGTAATTGTTTATAACAAACTTTTGATAGTTTACAGGAAAACTTGCAATATCGTCCCAATGCTTTGCTTTTACTAAATGCCTATGTTCAATTTCTTTTTGTGTAACTGGTGCGTGTTTACTAAACAAAAACATGCCATTGCGATATTCAAAGTCTCCAACCAAATGTACAAATGTATGATTAATATTTCGATCATAAAAGTTATCATGAGAAAAATAATATTCGCTTTCGTCAAATTCTGAAAAATCGATATTATTACTATATCCCCAAAACATTTCAGTATCGCTATTTTCCATTGCGTCAAGGTAATCGTTATAAGTTTCAACAAGGAACATATTATAAATGCATTCTTGACTGGCTTCAATATCCCAATGTTTAGCATCAACTAAGTGTCTATGTTCAATTTCTTTTTGTGTAATTGGTTTATGTTTACTTAATAAAAATACTCCGTTGCGTGTTTGTTGACCTTTTGCATTGTGAATAAATGTATGATTTTGAAATCTATCGTATGTATTATGATGATCAAATGCTAAGTCAAAATCATAGTTATCGATATTAATATTACGACTTACAGCCCAAAAGAGTTCAGTAATACTTTCGTCCATTGCTTTTAAATATTCGTCGTAGGTATCAACAAAACATATATCATAGTCGCCATATGAGCTTGCTACAATATCCCATTCTTTTGCATTTACAATATGCCTGTGTTCAATTTCTTTTTGTGTAACTGTCTTATGTTTGCTAAACAGAAAATAACCATTATAATCAACGTTTTCGTAACCTTGATTTAAAAACGCATGATTCGATGTTCTATCATAACTGTTATTATGAGAAAAGTACAAATCAAAATCAAAATCGTCATAGTCTTTTAGGTTACTACCAACGCCCCAAAACATTTCTGTTTTAGAGTTTTCAAGTGCATATAAGTAATCGTCGTAAGTATCGATAACAAATTTATTATACACAATTACGGTACTACCTAATGTACTATGTTGTTTTACTTTTGCTAAATGTCGGTGTTCAACTTCTTTTTGTGTAAGTGTGCAAGTTTTGCTACATAAAAATAGACCATTAAACAAGTATTCATTATCATCAATTTTGTGCAGGTAAGCATGGTTTATATTTCTGTCATATGTGTCTGTATGATTAAAAACAAAATCAAAATCAAATTGACTAGTATTAATATTTCGACTGCTCATCCAAAACATTTCTGTTTTAGAATTTTCAAGTGCATACAAGTATTCGTCATACGAGTCAATTTGAAAATACTCATATGGCGCTGGTATACTAAACACTGTATTGTGTTCTTTTCTATTTACAGGATGTCTGTGTAAAATTTCGTTTTCAGTAAGTGTAATTTTTTTAGGTATAAGAAAAACACCGTTGAAGCATATTTTATCATCACAACTGTGCAAAAATGCATGAGTTTGATTTCGATCAATTATATTATGGTGACTAATGTAAAACTCGTCTAAGCACTTTTGATATATTCTAAGTTGCGGACTGCTCATCCAAAACATATCAGTTGTTGAGTTTTCTTTAGCTTCTAGATAATCTTCGTATGTTTCTATTTCAAAATAATCAAATGTTTTTGGAGTACTATAGATTATGTTGTGTTCTTTTTTTTCTGAATAAAAACGGTGTTCAATTTCTTTCCTAGTAATTTCTATATTTTTACTGCATAGTGCTACACCGTCATATGTGTTGTTATTTTTAAACACATGTGTAATATTTCTATTATACATATCGTGATGCGAAAAATATAAATTTAGATCGTTTGTTAATTTTACATCATCTGGAACACTCCAGAACATTTCTGTTCTGCTATTCTTCATTGCACGTTTGTAATCTGAATAGTTATTTACTACAAACGTATCAAACTTTTTTGGCAGACTTGCTACTACCTCGTGTTCTTTTTTTACTCCTAAGAATCGATGTCTGAATTCACGCTCACTAATTCTACAATATTTGCTTAGTAACATAACACCATCGTAACTATCACCGTTTAAAAAGACATGATTTATATGTCTATCATATTGATTGCTGTGAGGTATATACATAAACTCAAATTCAGAATTTATATCTACATCATCAGGTATCCACCAACACATATCAACTTCTAAATTATCAATAGCATTAGTATATTCTTCATATGTACTAAATGAATATGCAGGAAACGGTTTTGGTCTACTTGCTAGAATACTAATTTCTTTTTTCTCTGCATAAAACCTGTGTAGTAATTCATTATCGGTTGGTGTATAATTTTTTGGAGCAAGTATAATTCCGTCTTTGTTTTCTTTGTCTCCGTTACGAAATACATGCACATACTTTTGACTCCAATCGTCAGGCATGTATGTAAACTTAAAAAAATCACTTACTTCAACGTCATCAGGAACTAACCAAAACATATCAGTTGTAGTTTTTTCTTGTGCTTCTGCATATGTTATACCGTAGAAAACATCAAACGATGTCTTACCTGCAAGTACATCATATTTTGCACAAATATGCTTTTCCTCAAACACATCTGTATAAGGCTTTGTTGGTACTAGTTTAACTTTTTCCCAACTAAGTATTCTTTTACTACGTTTGTATACATATGGAAATTTGTATTCGCCAAGGGTAGTAGGTTTAAAATGCCACGGAAACGTTCTAAGTGTTTCGATACGTTTATCAATAATCCAAACGTAGTCGTGGTCTTTATATTGTTCAACAATACTATAATCCATTGTATCATCAGTATAGTGCTTTGGATATCCATGTAAAAAATGATTTTTTAAAACATCTTGTCCATTATACACTGTTTTACTTCGTTGTTCAAATCTGTCAACTGCTCTCATAATTTAAAACTCTTAGTTCCGTAATGTGCAACATTTTTACTTAGTGTTGCATCGATATAAATGTCAAACCCTGCATCGTTTGCATTTTTACAAAAGTATATATCTTCACCCATTATCGACTGCGATTCTTTGTGTTCAATATATTGATGCCATGGCCAATCTAGATATTCGTATACTTTTGTGTTTACTAACATGCACCCCATACCAACTGCCCAAACTTTGTGCAGCCCTGTTGACTCATTTAGTCTTAGAGAGAGGTCGTTAGAATCTGTAAATGCTACACTTTGATAGGGTGGCATCCTTGTACTGTAGCTGGCAGCTACAATTTCTTTATCGTGTTTTAATAATTGCAATGCTGTGTTTTCAGGAAGATGCATGTCGCTGTCTAGCCACAAAATATGAGAACACTGTTTTTCAAGTGCTTCTTTTATCAACTGATTACGTTGTTGAGGAATTACAGTACCTAAGTTAAGTAATAATTCGCAATCAATTGTTTTTGCTATCTTTGCTAAAGACAAGGCAAATCCTGCATGGACAAGATCTCTTGCCGCTACACATATTGCAATTTTCATTAAGTAATAGTTTCTGAAATAGTATCTACGTTAAGATTTGCTTCTGCTGCAACAGTTTGGTCGTTTAGTGTTCTTGCTTTTTTAACTGCAATAGTTACTGCTTCGGTAAAATCTTCTTCTGATAGCGAACTCATAACTACCATATTTTCAGGCTGTACTTTACCAAGTGTTAATAAGTCAGATGCTGCTTTATGTGCAATTACGTTAATCCAATGATGACGTTCGTCATCATTTGGAATATCCATTTCGTCAATTACTGCAAAAACTTCTGCTTGAAGATCTTCATCAAGATTAAGTGATGTTGTAACTTCCTTTTTGCGTTCTTTAGTATAGTCATTTGCTAAGTCAATATTAATAACTTCGTATAAACTTTTCATAGTGTGCTCCTATTTATAATCCTTGTCCACCAAATGTAGCACTCATTGCAATAGTAGTTCCTGCTGAAATTCCGAGAAACGCACCAAGCCCAGACATAGTAATCGGCGTTGAAGAACCACCGAAGTAGTTCCTAATTTGCGTCATTGTAATCGTTTCGCCTGTTAATGGTAGTGCCATTTAATATCCTAATTACTTTATTGTAACACACTATTTAAAGTTGTCAAGTGTTATAGCCGAATAAATCCGGCTATAACCTATTTATCTAGAAGTTTTTTCACCATTTCTTTCAATTCTGCAATCTCTGCTGCTTGTGCTTCTAATTTAGCATCTTGTTCTTTGATTGCTTCAATAAACAATGGAGCAAGTTTTTCATACTTAACAGTTAAGTATTCTTCGCCACTAACACTATAAGTTTCGCTTGTTGCGCCGCCATCTTCTCCTACAACATAGTCTCTATCAAACGGTGCTGGTGCAACAGCTTGTGGTAGTACTTTTTGTACCTGCTGTGCAATAACACCTGCTTCGTCTTTTCTACGCTCTGGGAAGAAACCAACTTCTTCTACTTTGTCCATCCAATCGTATGTTACACCGTCTAATGACTTAACTTTATCTAGTGCGTTTTCAATTGGTTTGATGTTTTCTTTTAGTCTTTCATCTGAACCGTAAGCAGTGATCTCAGTACGTGCATTGATACTACCACCTGTGGTCATATTGTTATCGCCGAGGTTAATTTGAAGTGGCCAACGACTGTCTGTTTGTTCCCATGTTGTACTATCATTTCCGTTACCACGTAGTACGTACCAAATGTTACTGTTACAATGAATCATACTACTTCTGTGATCAGTATCACGTAAATATAGTGTTGGCGAAGAATTTCTAATGTACATATTGGAAGTTTGTGCTGTTGCACTATTACGTAAGAAATCTGTACTATCTAAGCTATCTAGTGTGTTAGCATTATCGGCTGTAACACCTGTTAGTCCACTACCGTCGCCATTAATAGTTGCACCAGTAATGTTGCCTGTGATATTGATACTACCGTCACCTGTTAGTGTGCCACTGAAACTATCGTTAGCATTGCTGCGTAGGAAGGCGCCTGAGCTTACACCATCTAATGTATCTGCATCAAGTCCGCTACCTGAGCCGTCGTTGCCTGCATGCCAAATCTTATAAGCAGTTCCACCTACAGTGTATGTTAAACCATTTACACCACTGTTGATATCAACATACTCGTCTGTTCTATCATTATACAGTCTTAGCGCACTACCGTTTACATATTGAATATACGCTCTGCGTGTACCTGCTTGATAGAAGCTCATGTACGGATTGCCAGTTGAACTTTGCGTTGACAATCTTAATTGTTCATCGGCGTTTCTGTTTGCAGTAATTAGCCCAGTGTACGTATCATCAGCATTACTACGCAAGAATGCTGTGCTATCAATACCGTCTAGTGTAGTAGCATCTACACTTGTAAGTCCACTACCGTTACCAGTAAATGTGCTTGTGCCAATGTTAACATTACCGAAGCCGCTAGTAATACTACCTGCGCCAAGAGCACCTGTTCCAGTTAAGTTACTGTAAGTACCATCAATACGTGCGTTAGGAACAGTTCCTGATCCTATGTTACTTGCGTTTAGACTTGTAAGTCCGCTACCGTTGCCGTTAATAGTACCATTAAAATATGCATCTTTTGCAATTCCAAGTCCGCCATCGACAATAAGAGCACCTGTTGTACTACTTGTTGATTGTGTAACATTATCAATATTAACTTGTGTAGCACTACTAAAGTTCATACTAGATCCGTTGTCAGCAACAATAGTGTCAAGTGCAATACTTCCTACGTTTGTAATGTTATTATCATTGAAGCTAGTTGCTCCAAGACTTACACTACCAGTAGCAGTAAGTGCATCTGCACCAATGTTAATTGCGCCAAATCCACTACTAATTGCACCACTATCTAGTGTTCCTGTGCCTGTGATATCTGCTTGGTGTTGTACAACACTACTTGAGCTTATACGTGCATCTGGAACAGTACCACTTGTCAACTGCGAAGCATTAAGTGCTGTTAGATTTGTACCAACACCACTAAATCCACCTGATCCACTGTATGTTAAGTTAGTTGTATTAATAGTTGTATTAACACCTGGAACACTTAGTACATTGTTTGTAGCATTACCAATTTGCATAAAGTTACTTGTGGTGTTAGCTGCTGTTTCGATTCCATATCCAAGTAGTATGTTATTGTCACCGCTTGTGAGTGTTCTACCACTTGTAGCACCTACTACAATGTTATTATCGCCAGTTACAATTTCTAGTGCTTGGTAACCTAATGCTGTGTTAGCACTACCAGCAGTACTATTCGCCATTGTGCTTGCACCAACACTAGTGTTGTTATCGCCGATACTTGTTCTTTGTTCTTGGCTATCTGCACCAATTGCTGTGTTATTGTTTACACTTGTAGCAGCACTTAATGTAGCAAAACCTAGTGCAGTATTATTGTCTCCTGACAGCGCTCCTGTCATTGATGTTCCACCAATACCTGTGTTATGACCAGCATCAGAAGTTAAGTTTTCACCGTGTCCAAACATTAGGTTTGTAGTACCACTTGCTCCACCACGTCCTGCATTAAACCCATGTACAGTAATATCACTTGTAAATGTTTTGCCTGCTTGGCTAGTTGGCAGTCTAGCATCATTAATAGTACCACTTGATATGTTGGTAGCATTTAATGTAGTAAGTCCGCTACCATTACCAGTAAGTATTCCGCCTACATGTAAATTCTTAGCAATACCTACACCGCCGTCTACAATCAATGCACCACTAGTTGTGTTTGATGCTTGTGTTGTTTTATCAATATTAACGGTAGTTGTACTTGCAAAGTTCATGCTACTACCGTTATCGCCACTGATTGTATCTAGTGCCAAACTTCCAACATTAGTAATACTGTTGTCATTAAAGCTAGTTGCTCCAAGACTTACACTACCTGTTGCTGTTAGGTTTGAACTACCAATGTCAATATTGCCAAAGCCACTAGTAATACTACCGCCGTCGAGTGCGCCAGTATTTTGTAGACTACTGTTAATAACATTTGCACCTAGTGTGTTGGCACTTAGTACACTTGTGTTATTAATACGGTATTCTTTGGTACTTACAAGATTAGCATGTTCGCTAAAGTCCCAACTATCGTTTGCATTACTCCAAGTAATGGTATGATCAGTTGCGCCTTTAAGTGTTATACCACCGCCATCAGCTGTTGCGTCAGTAGGTGAAGCTACTGTTCCTAATTCAATGTTTTTATCATCAATTTGAAGCGTAGTTGAATTAAGTGTAGTTGTAGTACCGTTTATAGTTAAGTCACCTGTTACAATAACATCACCGGCAATGTTTGTATCACCGGTTGCATATGCTACAGTAAATTTATTTAAACTAGCACCAAATAGCAAGTTTCCTGTTGCACCAATTTGCATACGCTGCGTACCAGCTGTTAAGAAGTCTAGTTCATCGTTGTCTGCACCAGCACTAGTTTCTGGACGGATAAGTGTATCTTGATCGACATCTTTTACGCCGCCTAATGAACCCCAGTTTGTTCCATCAAATCCTTCAAAGGTACTATCATCAGTATTATATCGAATTTGTCCTTGTGCTGATGAAACATAAACTCCGCCTGCTCCTGGACGCTGCGCACTAGTTCCTACTGGAATTTTAACACTAGTTGTATCTGTAAATTTAGTATAACCTGTGAATGTTGCAATGCCTTCGCCATCAATACGCATACGTTCAGTAATTGTTTGTAAGCCTTCGCCTGTTGTACCAATTTCGCCTGTTTCAACAATAAAGTCTGCACCTGTTGCATTACCAGTACTAATACCAGGACGTAGTGTAAGAGATCCACCGGATACATCTGTACCAATACCGCCTTCACCTTTAATTAATCCTGGCAATGGTGTTGTGCCAAACTCTCCGCCGCCAACAACAACATTTTGGTTTTTAAGAACAATAGTATTTTCTTTTGATATTGTACCAACTTGTGTTACTGCTGGATCAGCATTGACGTTTATATTTGTTCTAATTGTAAATGATGTAGCATTTTCAGTAGCACCAATAACCGGCCATTGTCCGTCTAAATTACTAATTGTACTACTAGCAATAATAACAGTATCACCAATTCGAATACCTAGTGTAATTGGAGTATTAGTAAATGTAATTGATGTAGCAGTTAAAACACTACCAGTTAGTTCGTTACTTAAAAATACTTCTTCGTCGGTAATACCAGTGACTGTTGTGTTAGCAGGAATACTACCACTGCCTTGAACTGTCATACCAAATTGTATCTGTGTTGTATCACTAAACAGCAACACTTTTTCACCGTTTGAACTTGCACTTGCTGTATCAACAGCAATATCACTCAGGTTAACAACTACGTCTTGTGTATTCGTTGCTTCGTATGTATTAACAAAGTTACTAATATTTCTACTATCACTATTTTTACCAATCTTAACATTTTCTGCATCGCCACCAATTTCAACTGTAGTAACGTTGTCGTTGTAGATTTGACCTGTTGCTGTACTACTTGAACTCAGTTTAGCAGATCCAACATCTAGTCCCTCAGCAAGATCAAGTGCTGTACCCCATTCAGGTGTAACGCCGTTTGATTTTAAGAACGTATTTCTTCTACCAATATTAAGTGGATTTAAACTAGCTGCTGATTGTGCATAAATTAAATCGCCTACAGCATAAGTTGTAATGTTTGTGCCGCCTCTGTTAACTGGAACAGCACTTGTTAAGTTAGATGGGTTTAAGAAGTACGCACTATCTAGTCCGTCTAGTGTACCAGCATCTACTACACCGTCCTTAATAAACACTTCGCCACTAGCATTTGAATTTACATCAAACTGTGTTTGTAAAAACTTACTTACACCTAGACTCGAGAATGTACCTAGCGGATCAAGGTCAACATTAGAAATACCAATGTTTACTGGGTCGCCATAAAATTCTGCATTTGAACTACTACCTGTAAGTGTAATTGGGTTATCAGTTGTTGCTGCTTTTTTAATACTTTGAACAACAGTTTGATAACTACTATCACCTCTTAAGAAACTATCACTGTTTGGAACACCTGCTAATGATAATCTAGAAGGTGAAATTGTACCAGAAATAATGTTTTCAGCATCAATGTTTGTAGCAGCAAGAGTGTTCCAGTTTGATTTAATTCTACTAGATGTGTTTACAACACCAGTAACTTGTACGTTACTTGGTGTTACTCTAGCAGCACCTGCGCCTTTTGTACCAATAATTGTTCTGTTTGTTACAAGTCCATTAATACTACTTAATGCATCACTACGCAGTGTGTGCAATGTAAACGAGTTAGTTGTAATCGAACCAACAAAGAAGCGTGAACCGTCTGTCATTGAATCACCAGCAATATTTGGAAGTGCATTACTAGTACTTCCATCTGTTAGTGTGTTAAATCTAACAGCATCACCAGTTGTTAGTCCGTGGTTGCGTACAAGTACACTGTCATCAGTGATGTTGATCTGATGTAAACTAAAGTTGTGGTTGTTGTTAAGTGGAGTAGTTAAAAACTCCATTTGATTTAATAATGAGTAATCTTCGTATACTTCAAAAATATCATCAGTGATACGTTTTGCATAGTAGACTCTTTCGTTTAGCAATCCGCCAATTGGAACGTTACCGTTGGTATCGTATGTTACTGGATCACCGTCTATAAATCCGTGGTCAGCTACTGTAATTCGACTATCTGTATAGTTAACACTGCCGCCGCCTGCTAGAGTACCTGCTAAAAAGTTAATACTTCTAACATTGTCTAAACCAATATCAAACGCTGTATTTACAGCATCTACATCTTCAACAAAGTCTTGTGATGATTGCGAAGCAACAAATAGCTCACCGCCGATTATGTTAACATATGCTCTATTTTCAATAGCACCGATTGTGATTTCAAAGTTACTACCTGTACCGCCGATATCTGCGGCATTAGCACTTAGTCTATCACCAAATGCATATCCTGTACCACCTGCTGAAATATCAACATCGCTAACAAGACCTGCTGTAACTGTAATGTTTGCTTTTGCACCAGAACCAGATCCAGTAACATTTGTAAATGAAACATTTCTATAAATTACGTTACCATTAGTTGGTGTATATCCAGTACCGCCTGTAAGGTTAGCGTTATCAACATTTACGCAAACACCAAATCTTTCTTCAGTAACAGCACCTTGAGCGCCACCGTCAGCACTTGTAACAATGCTAAACACGTCACCTGTTCGTGATGTTGTACTAAAATCAATACCTGTATTTGCAATAGTAAACGATGTTGATGTCGGAGTACTTAATACTTCGCCGTTAACATTAAACGTTTCGTCTTCATTACATACTACACGTACTTGGTTTCCTACGTTTAGTCCGTGTGCTGTGCCAGTAATATGAGTTTGTATGTTACTCGATCTTGCTACACTAGTAATTGTATTGATAGTAAAGTTAAAAGTACCAGCTGGATCAAGTATTAAGAACTGACTTGTGTTTGAACTTTTTAAGAAGAAGTTATCAATAAGCTCAGTTGATGCACCTGTCGCAGTTGGGTGTACTCCACTATCAACTCCATCAACAAACAAGTTTAAGTTGTTTGTAAAGTCCCACGGAGCACCTAAACTATCGTCTGTTGCGTCCCATGCTCCGTCGATTGTAGCAACAAGAATGTTACCACTTGTTTGGAAGTTTCCTTTTGCATAACCAATAGCGCCTGCTACTCCTGGCTGTGTAATTGTAGCACCGTCGAGGGCAGTAATGTTACCGCTTAGTGTAAGTTCAATTTGTTCGTAATTTTCAGTAGCAATGTCACCAGCACTTAAATCCTTTGCTGGAATATCATCTGCTTGTAGTAATCTTGAATTATAACCATCTGTGTTTGTATTTGTAAACTGACGTGTAGCTGGAATAAGTTCGCCGTTTAACTGTCCATTAACGTTAAGCTGTACAATAGCACCCGGAACAGCAGCAGTTGACACAGTTTTGTCAACAAAGCCACCTAGTCTGTTACTAATAAACGATCTAATAGCTAACTGTGTTGTTAAACGTGCATCACTCGGTCCGCCAATTTCATCGTCACCTAAGTTAACATCGGTTGAAATTTCTTCAATAGCAACATCACTCAAACTTAGTTTCAAAGCGTCAAGTTCATCCACCTGCACTTTGTTTCTAAATGTAATGTTACCTGTTCTGTTGAACGCTGTAATAAAGTCACCAACTTTAAAGTCACCAAGTTCGTTTGTACCTGACGAATAAACACGTCCTGGTAATTCTTCATACTGTTCAAATTCGCCTCGTGTGTTACCGCCGTTTTGTGGTAAAGCATTATAGTCTGTACCTGAACCTGAGAATTCCCAAGTGTGTGATGATGAGTTAACAATACTCGGTCTGTGGAACCAAATTTGTTTCTCAGGCAAACTACCTGTGTTTGTAATACTACTACTACCGTCAGTAGCAGTAATACTAAAGGTTGATGTACCAAGTCCTAGTTTAGTTTGCACTTCGTTGATAGTAATTGCACTATTTGGAGAACTAGCATGGTCTTGTGTAATTGTACTTGAAGCATCAAATTGGATTCTAAGCACACTAGAACCAACAACTACTTCTTCAATACTTACTACTAGTCTACGTTCAGCAGGTTCCCAACTTGCAACAAATGCACTATTGTTATTTGATCCAGTTGTACCTTGTATAGCTCTACCTGCTATAAATTCATAACTTTCAGCGCCTGATTCAAGTATTAATGTTTGATATGTCTGGTGCGAACTTAAAATTTCTTCAACAAAGAATTCAATAATATCAGATCTAAAAATATGCGTTCCGGTGTTTACAGAATTGGCAAAGAGTAATACTGGAAATTCTAAACTATCATCAAATGTTAGTGTAAATGTATCCTCGTCGAGAACAACTGCATAGTATGTTTGCTCGTCGTCTAATCCGCCAACAGAAATGTTTCCGTTGTTGTCATAAACAAGTTTTTGTCCGTTTGCATATCCGTGTCCTGTAATTGTAAATACACTAGTACCTACTGCTACAGCAGTAGCAGCATTAAAGTTTGTTGTAGTTGGTGTAGGAATAAATGTATTTGTAATATCACCTTCACTACTTACTTCATTTGGCGATGGAATTTCTTCAGGCGATCTAATTGCTTCGCTAACAATGTTAAATCTACTTTGTACAAAATCTTCAATAGCAGTAGTAATTTGCGGTTTGCTTGCAATTTCAGCATTTGCATATATAGCTGCTTGTTGAATAGCTGCAATTGTTTGTAATTCTTCGCCAGCAAAAACACTACGTGTTGAGTCAGCTATGTTAGCTCTAAAATAACTTAAACCAGCACTACGTGAATATCTGTTACCAGTATCCCATGTATCTTTAGCAACAGCTTCTACAATTAATTTTGTATCTCTAATACATTTTGCACGATCGTATGTAAATCCGTACCATTTGTAAGTATCAATTTCTTGATTAATATATCTAGTAACACGTTGTGCAATGTTAGCAGCACCAATTGCATCTAATCTAATAAAGTCATCTTGTAAAGTTTGACTTACACTTAATGCAGTTAAGTCAAGTGCAATAGGATCAGCTAATAAGCCTGCATCAGTTTCAATATGTTGTATAATTTCGCCAATACGTGTTTTAGCAAAATTTGCTTCAGTATCTGTTGCAGGAGTACCTGATGTATCTTGAGTTTCAGTGTTGCCTGTGGATATACTTACTGCTTCTTCTTTGATAAGTTGTTCTACAAGTGTTTTTAGTCTTTCCCATGCAGCAAGTGTAGTTAATTTTTGTCCAGTTCCATAAACACTCGAACCGTCAACAAAATATTGTTGTGCAGCAACAAGAGATTCCAAATTGCCTCCAGTTGAAAGATCATATGTTAATGCGTCAACAATTTTACTTACATCATTTTCACATGCTGCTTGATTATAATTAAATCCTGTAAAGAAAGGAGCAGTGTTAGAGTTAACTTGACTTGAAATCCAAGCTGTAATTTCTTTTTGTAAAAATAATTTGTTTGCAATAAGTTGCGCCACAGCATTTCCGCTGTCTGTGTTAATAGCTGTTGGCAATACTCGTGTATCTACTAACTCATCTCCTGGTGCGCTTGTTGAGCTACCGTTGTCAAGTATTTCAATAACTTCTTCCCAAAGTGCATTTGTTCTGTTTGTAAAGGTAGCGTCTTGTACAATTCCAGCTGTAAATGTTTTTGCTTGAGCAAATGAATCAATGTGCTGATCTTTTTGTGCAGCAAATATATCGGCTGGAAAGCGACCATTAAAATATGTTAATGCTGCTGTTAATGTTCTTGCATTACTATTTAATGCAGCATCGTGTCTAATAGCATCAACTAATAAACGTGTGTCTCGACGACACTTTTCTTCGTTGTAAGTGAATCCAGCATAGATACTTGACGATCCTGAGTTTGCTGTTGCAATTTGTCCTTGGATCCAAGTATCGGTATCTGTAGCAATTTGTGTAATTTTATTTTGTAGTAAATCGTGTGCAAAACGATATCCTGGTTCTCTATAACGTAAAACAAATTCTTCAACTGGAGAATCACGATTAATGCCAACAATAGTAAGTGTTTGTTTACCATCACTTGCACCAGTTGATACAACGTGTGCTCTATCAAATTCAAATGCTTTTGGTGAATAACCACTAGATCTCAACGCATACAATCCAAAGTTTGTAGCGGAGTTAGTAATGGAACAATAACCACCTGACTGTGTATAAACACCGTTGAGTAGGAAAATTTGGAAACAAGACACGATCTGTGCATAAGCATCGTTGAGTAGTCGCCAGCCTGTACCACCGAATGAAAGCATGGTGTATGCGTTAGCAACCATTGATTTACCTTGTTCAGGTGTAGCACCAATAACCGGATTCTCAGCTTCGATATTATAACGAGGAACGTTTGGAGATTCAACTAATGCACCGTCAATCTTAGCACCACTACCACCCAAGAACGAAATAATCGAACAGTTCTGTGTATATGGCGAAGTAACAATAGTAGGTTTAGTATCAGGTAAATTTGTGTATTCGGTTCTATCTGTTACATCAGTAGCATTAGGATCGTCAAACACTGTAGCATAATCCCAAGTAATAAGAGGAACTTGGTTATCATCAACGCCGTCACGGAAAGTAAATTCACCAAAGTAACAAGCATTACGTACACGGAACATATCCAAGTTAGCATTAGCTGGACGTACAATACACCCACGCAAACCGTCGCCTTTAACAACAACGTTGTCTGGAATAATAAGTGGGTTATCTTCTGTATAGTCGCCAACAGCAACTTTGATGTTTACTCTAATACCTGTTACTGTTCCATCTGGATTATAAACAATAGCACTAGCAAGTTTACAAGCACGTTTAATAGTTTTAACTGGAGCACTTTGTCCATCGTTGGCATCGTTACCTTGTTCAGCACTAACATAAATTACGTTACCGCCAAAGATATCTGGATCACTAAATGCTAAATTACCAAAGCCGTCTGTTTTTAAAATTTGTCCAACAGTACCATTAACCAGAGGCAGGGTTAAATCATAACTGTTTGGAAGGTTAAACGGAGCTTGTATACCAATGCCGTCTTCACCCGAAGCAATACTTTCGCGAAATGTTATTTTACCAAAATCTTCTAAATCAATATCGTCTTTCATATTGAAGCCGGCGTTTGTGACTGTCATCTTTTCGTCACCGTTGACTGTCATACTAATTTCAGCACTTGCTGAGTCAGCTAAGTCATCAACTCTAACTTCGGTATTATTTTCAAAAATTCTTTTGGTTATATCTTGGACTGTGTTATCATCACGTAGTAAGTATACCTTACCGTCTGCTGTGTTGATGGCTAATTCGCCTGAGTCTAATTGTGCCACACTAGGTTGATTACCAGCGACCGCACTTCGCTTGTGTCTAATTCTTGTTGCCATTTGCAACTGCCTCCTATATAGGTACGGGTCAAGTCTAAAAAGACGCCCATCGTAAAACGTAAAATACGCTACTAAGTTATTTATCTAGGAAGTAAAAGTGGCAGCTTAATTAAAAGCTACCACCGTCGATTGTGTCAGTCCAGACTGGTGTTGAGTCTGCTCCACTTGTTGCACTAAGTATTTGGAAACTTTCAGCTATATCAGCATCGCCTGCTGCTGCTGTTACTTGTACAGGGTTTGCTGCATTACCATAAAGTATACCATCTGTAGTAAATGTGCTTGCACCAGTACCGCCGTATTGTACTTCAAGGTCGTTAATTAGTGTAAGTGTACCTGCGTCAAGGTTTGTAACAATAATTCTGTTGTTAACAGCATCAAGCATTTCGGTACTATCGTCTGCAAAGATACTACCTCTAAAGCCTGCTGCATCAAGTATACCAGTTACAAATAAGTCTTGATCAATTTGTACGTTAGTTGTAAATGTACTTGTGGTTTCACTTAAACGTAACTTCTCTGTACTTGCGCCTGCTATTCTAGTTGTGAATACCATGTCAAAGTCTTCTGCACCAGTTGTAACATCTGTACTTACAACATCAATTCTACCAGCAGTTACATAGTTATTGTTTGTAATTTCTTGTTCAAACGGTAAACCAATACCTGCACCAATTACAGCATTACCACTCTCATTGTGGTGTGCAAGTGTAATTGGATCAATAATATTATCAGTAGCACTATCAGACTCATTTGCAATAATTTTAAAGCTATCTCTAGTTCTAATAGTATTTGCTGGAATGTAAATTTCGTCAGTTGCTTTTTCGGTAAGTTGTAATATGTCATTACTATCACCACTAATGTATCCTTGAACATGCAAGTTTCTAGCAATGCCAACGCCGCCAAGTATTCTAATTGCACCTGTTTCCCAATCAACACTTTCAGTTGTATTTTCAAATACAGTTAAGATTGTATCGTCAACTCTAAGTGTAGTTGGGTTTAGAGACATGCGCTCAATACCATCAGCAAAGAATTCTAATGTGTCTTCATCTGATCCAGGTGTTTGTTCTGGTCGAATAAACGTATCTTGGTCAACATCTCTAACACCGCCTAGTGTACCCCAGTTAGCACCGTCGTATCCTTCAAATGCACTATCAGTTGTGTTATATCTAACTTGCCCTTGTGCTGCTGTTGAATCTGCGCCACGTTGTGCTGTAGTACCAACTGGTAGTTGTAGCGTTCCTACACTGTTGAATATAATAATTTCACTGTTAAATGTAAGCACACTATCAGTTGATATTGCACCCATATTAATAGTTGTTGCAGCGCCAAATGCGTTTATTGTTCTAGCATTTGCATTTAGCAAGTTAAATGTATCGGTTACATTAGTTGTAATATCCCCGCCATCAACGTTTAGATCTAAGTCAATATCAACGTTGTGTTTAATTGTTGTAGTACCAATTCCAACCGCGCCAATCGTCAACTGTGTTGTACCGCCAAATGCATTTACAATATTAGCATTATCATCAAACAAGTTGAATGTTGTTGATGTAGTAGTTAGGTCACCGCCGTTTACTGCTAGATCTGCATTGATTTGTACATCGCCTAATACAAGACCGCCTGTTAGTTTGTTAAGATATCTATTTTCAACATAGT
>Ga0206682_10000738_pt1 | contig 34213 bp, 29 predicted proteins | sample M240m12015metaG_FD_155444 | JGI IMG/M metagenome (GOLD analysis project Ga0206682, IMG submission 155444) | Ammonia-oxidizing marine archaeal communities from Monterey Bay, California, United States - M2 40m 12015 | ecosystem: Environmental > Aquatic > Marine > Intertidal zone | place: USA...
AGTTTTGATATTGATGATCCAACAATAGTTTGTCTTAACCCTCTCCCTGACAATCCTCTTGAAATAGGAACATACAACTGGAAGGAAGGTAACGATCCTACTGTATACAATTACAGTTGGTCTAGGGTTGATTTAAACGGTGCTCAAGACACTGCTTATAATGAAACAACGCCAACTGTCAAAGTTGATAAAGGAGGAGTTTATACTGTGATTGTAGAAGATCCTATTACCTTTTGTACAAGATCTAAAAGCATTACAGTTACAGAATCTGAAATAGCTAACATATCACTTGACGATATTACTATTGAGGATCTAACTAACGACAACACTAATACAATTACAATTGACACCCTTAATCTTGGAATAGGTGATTATGAGTTTTCTTTAGACGAAGCTTTTGGACCTTATCAAGACGAGCCTGTTTTTGAATCTGTAAAACCTGGAATACACACTATTTACATACGTGATAAAAACAGTTATTATACTTATGATTATGGATGTGGTATAGCTCAAATTGATGTGTCTGTAGTTGGTTATAGAAAATACTTTACTCCAAACGGAGACGGAGTTAATGAAACTTGGAAAATATTGGGTATCCGCTCAGACTTTAATGCTGGAAGCAAAGTTTATATTTTTGATAGATTTGGTAAGCTCTTAAAACAACTTGACCCCCTATCAAACGGATGGGACGGAACATACCTTGGAAAACCTATGCCGGCAACTGACTATTGGTTCAGAACTTATCTTGAAGACGGAAGAGAATTTAAAGGACACTTTAGCCTGGTAAGAGGGAATTAATTACTGTTTTAGTTTATAAGTATATTCACTATTTTAGGTTCAAATTAAATTTTAGTTTGAAAAATAAAATAATAACTCTTTTATTTATTCTGTTTTCTAGTTTAGGTTTTTCACAATTAAGTAAAACACACTACATTCCTCCAATAACTAGTGGACCCTCTAATGCTAATCCGCAAGATCAATACCTATATATTTCTACGCCTAATAATGGCGATGTCAATGTGACTATAAATATCATAGGAAGTAACTCCGAATCACAAGTGATTTCTAAGGACAACCCTTGGATTTATACAATATCACAAGATGGATACTCTTCGCTTGTTCAAGACCCTTCGTCATCAGGTCAAGTCACTAACAATAGAGGATTTATTGTCGAATCTGATAGTCCAATATATGTATCTGCACGACTAAATGCTGGAGGAGCTCAAGCTGGTGCACTCGTTAGTAAAGGAGAAAATGCTCTAGGAACTATTTTCAGAGTTGGGACATACGATAATCAGGGGAGTGTATCGTCAAACTACATGAACTTCTTTTCATTTATGGCAACTGAAGACAACACTATTGTTAATTTAACTAACAATCTTGCCAATGGATTTGAATTTGAACATTCTAATGAACAATTTCCTATTAACAATATTATTTTAAACAGAGGAGAATCATATGTGTTAGCCGCAAGAGCAGATAAAGCCAGCGCAAATAGGGCTGGATTAATAGGAACACTTATATCTTCTGACAAACCTATTGTTGTTAATACCGGTTCAGCTAATGGGAGTTTTGGTACAGGAGGTGCAAGAGATTATGGGATTGATCAAATTGTAGATTTATCAAAAGTCGGAAAGGAATATATTTTTGTTAAGGGAAATGGAGAAAATAGTTATGAAAATGTTCTTGTTGTTGTTCACGAAGATAACACTGAAATTTTTGTTAACGGAGATAGTAAGGTCACTAGAAATGCTGGAGAATACTACATAGTTGAAGGAGATCAATTTATTAATAATAATATGTATGTTAATACCTCAAAAGACTCCTTTGTTTATCAAGGTATTGGAGGAACTACAAGCGAAGCTAACCAAGGAATGTTTTTTGTTCCTCCTCTAAGTTGTGGTAGTAGAGGAGATGTAGATAATATTCCTCAAATTGATAAAATAGGAACATTAACATTTACTGGTGGAATAACAATTGTAACAAAAGAAAATTCGGAAGTTTTAATTAATGGAGATGATCTCTCCTCACAACCTGGAAGTGTTAATATCACGGGACCAACATCTGTAACTGCAAAAAACTCTTACGTTACCTATAAAATAACCGGTCTTACAGGAAATGTTTCTGTTAGCTCAAGTGATGAGCTTTATGTTTCATATTTTAATTTTAATGGAGCGGCTGCATCTGGAAGTTTCTTTTCAGGATTTGCTTCAAATCCTAGTTTAGATCTTAACTTATCAGCATCAAAATTAGGGTCATGTATTAATGAATCTGGGACTTCAAATGTAGTGTTGAATGTATCAAATAATGGAAATTTTGATTCTGTTCAGTGGGAAAAGAAAAATAACGATAATACTTGGTCTCAAATTTCGGGTGAAATAAACTCTGAATTTATGCCAACTGAAATAGGTTCATATAGAGTAAAGGGTATTATAGCATGTGATGGAACAGTAGTTGAATATTATTCATCTGAAATTCCAATTAGTCAATGTCCTACTGATTTTGATGGAGATGGGATTATAAATAATATTGATCTTGATCTAGATAATGATGGGATACTTAACAGCGTTGAATCTAAAGGAATTGGAAATATTGACTTTTCAAATACAGCCTCACCTATTATAAACTTACCAGACGGAACAGCTATAAATGGTGTTATTTCTGGTTCAATTGAAAAAAAGGGTAGAGATGATCATTCTTTAAACGGAAATTTATCAACGTTTGAAATGCAAGTAGAAGACGGAGTTGATCAAGAGTTGAAGTATGCTTTAACCTTTAGTGAAAATTTGAATATAAATATTAAGGATAATCCTAATGTTTCTGTTGCTATTAGAAAAGGTGAATCTTTTATTATCAAAAGTTCTCCAGCTTCTTCAAACATTACTTTACTTGATCCTAGTAATAATCTTTTGATAGATACCAATTTTGATGATGAATTTGAAAATAATGTAACAGAGTTTACATCTAACGAAATAAGATTTAAATTCAATACTAATTCTACAGCAACTATTGATTACGAGCTGTTTGCTGCTGAAATTAATGGAATAACATTTACTCATAAATACAGTACTACTGAAACTGGGGAAAGTATATTTGTACCCAGTGTTTATGTTTATGATTACAAAAATGATTCTGATGGAGACGGAAATGAAGACATGTTTGAAATAGACAGCGACAATGATGGATGTAATGATATTATTGAAGCGGACTTTACTGCTTTAGAAAATTATCAAGGAGATCCTGATAATAATGGTATTTATGGAGATGGGGCTCAAACATTTGATAACGGTCTTGTAACAGGAAGAGGTTTAATTAAAATTCATAATGATGCTAATGGGTATGGCACCGACCCTAAAAAGGATTCAAATGGGAATTATTTATTTCAAATTACTGGATCACCTGTCCAAATAATTGATGAACCTATTTCAACAGTTGGATGTGAGGGATCAACAATTGAATTTGAAATTAATGCAACTAGTAGCGGAGGAGACATAAGTTATCAGTGGCAGTTTTTTAATCTTGAAAATTCCAATTGGGATAATTTAAGTGATTCTGATTCTTATTCAGGAACTAATAGTAGTAAATTAATTATTAGTTCTATTTCAACTTCAATGGACGGAAGATACAGGGTTGCCTTAAAATCTGAAACTTATCTATGTGAAAGTTATTCTGACGAAAATATTAACCTGTCAGTTAATGCTGCCCCAGACAATCCAATCGTTTCTCAAATTCAAACTTTTTGTCAATCTGATAGTTCAAAAATTTCTGACTTAAACACAAATAACTTAGGGTCAAATACTCTTTTCTGGTATGATTCAATAGATTCAACAACTCCTTTAGACTCATCTACTTTATTAGAACATAATACGTTTTATTACGCAGAATATGTGGATGAAAAAGGATGTGTAAGTAGTGGAAGAACAGAAAGCAAAGCTTTTATTTCTAATCCTATATTAACTTCAAATTTAGAAGAATTATGCATTGGAGAAACTGCGTCTTTAACGATAGAAAACATTGCAAAAACAGCTTCAGATTTTGCTAGCGATAATGATCTTGTTTTTATTGCAAATAATGGAGAGCCTGTATCATGGCCTACTGAATATGGTAAAACCTATTTTTTAATTCAAGCCAATACCAATAAAGTTGGTTTTGAACCAATTGACTGGCCAGATGCTAAAGAATTAACCGATTCATACAATTCAGGTGACTCAAATGCTAGTGCCAGAATGTATGTTATTTTGAATGCTGAGATGGAGAATACGGTTTGGAATGGATTAAACTCAATGGGCTTAACTGGAAGTAATGGTGTGGCTTTTTGGCTTGGACTTTACCAAGATTTAAACGATCCCGAATATCAAGAACCAGGAAATGAAGCTCAAAATTATGCTGGCTGGAAATGGGTAAATGGGCAGAAATTGAGTGACACAGGCTATACAAATTGGTTCACTGCTGAACCAAATAATGCTGGAGGCACAGAACATCATGGCCAGTTTGAGTTTGGCAACTTTGGAATAAAATGGAATGACATGTCTGTAGGTAGTCAAAGTGGAAAATCTTGGCCTTTGTTTGAATATACTGGATCAACAGATATTGTTTGGGGTTATTATGATAAAGATGGTAACGAAATTGAATTTACTGATCAGCCTGGAACTGGAAGTCTTGATGTTAGCCCAACTGAAACAACAACATATTATGTGAAAGTTTCTGTAAATGATGTGATTTGTTACGCTGAAAAAACCGTAATAGTAAACCCTAATCCAATATCAAATGCAATACAAGATTACATTTTTTGTGATGACGATTTGGATGGAGATGCCAATAATGGTAGTATAGTTCTTGAAGAATCAAATTTTGAAGTTTTAAAATCCTCAATTCTTGGAGATAATCAATCTGTAAACGATTTTACAGTCTCTTTTCATTTATCTGAGAATGATGCTCAAACTAACAGCCCAATCATTTTTCCATTTACAACACCTGAAAAAGATCCATTAAACTTACATTGGGAATCACAAACTACAGAAATTTTTGTAAGAATTGTAAACATTACAACAGGATGTGTTAATGTAGGTTCATCATTTAACCTTGTAGTAAACACTCTTCCAATTACTTTTGAAGTGGATGATATTATTTTATGTGATGATAATAGAGATGGCATTGTTGATGGATTTGATTTAAGTTCAAGAACAAATGAACTAAGATCTGGAAATGAATCTACAGATCCGGATGATACTGATAACCAAAGTCCTGATAACTTTCCTGTTTCATATCACCTAAGTATTGATGATGCTAATGATCTTAATAATAACGGGCTTGTCTCTCCTTATAAAAGTGGAAATGAAACTATTTTCTATAGGATTGAGAAAAGATCTAATGAAGGTAATTTAATTTGTATTAAAACAGGTGAAGCATTTAATATCGTAGTTGAAAATTTGCCCTTTGCCAACGAAGTAAATATTCTAAGAGAATGCGATGGTGACGATCCTCTTGATACAAACTCAGAGGATGGCAAGTTTCCTTTTGACGTTTCTAAAATACAAGAAAAACTGTTAGATGGTCAAACGGATGTCTCAACATATTATTTTGATGAAAACGATGTTTTTATTGGTAATGTATTGCCAAATATTTTTGAGACTACATCTCAAACAATAACAATCACAATTGAAAATAACTCAGATTTAAAATGTTCAGATTCAACGACATTAGAATTTATTGTTGATGACAGTCCAGAGTTTTATGAGGTTATTATTCCTTCAAATTGTGATGATGGAGTTAGTGATATTGATGGATACTCTGAATTTGACACCTCCTCAATTACCGAAACGTTACTTACAAATCCTTTAAATAATCAAATGCAAAGTCTTGATAATTACTCAGTATCTTACACATTTATTGATGAAAATGGAGGCAGTCAGACGACAAGTAATTTGCCAAATCCTTTTAATACTAAAACACAATCTGTATCAGTAACAGTTACTAACAAAATTAATAACAGTTGTATTATTTCTGAAAATATTGAATTTATTGTTACACCACTTCCAGTTATAAATGAAAATCTAATTAAAATTGAACAATGTGATGATGGAAAAGGAAGTGAAAATGACGGAGTTACCCTGCACAACCTAACAGAATCACAATCTTTATTTTCAAGTAATTTCACCAAGGAAACTTTTGAGTATTACAGTGATGAAAATTTAACACAAAAAATTAATAATCCTGCAGCTTTTTATAACGATCCTTTATATGACGAAGTTTGGATAAAAATAACAAATGAAAATGGATGTGAAAGAATTTCTAAAACTCAAAATGGAAACGAAAGACTTAAAATTGAAATTACTGTTGGAGCAAGTGAAATTTCTGAAACTTTTATAGAAGATAATAATACATTATATGCTGTTTGTGAGGACTCTAATGCATTAAGTCAAGATGGTTTATCAGTATTTTCTAGCACAGTTTTACAGGAAATAAATGATAAATTAATTGCATCAAAAGCTATTTTTCAAGATCAAAATATAAGAGTTACTCTTCATAGAAACTCAACTGACGGCTTAACAGGAGATAATCCAATTAATTTAAGTGAAAAGTTTACAACCTCTACTCCTTATACTCAGGAGATATGGGCTAGAGTTGTTAATATTGATATTACTAAATTTACTTGTTTAGGTTTTGCAAAAGTTGGAGAACTGTATGTCGAACCAAAGCCTATTGCTAATCCAGTTACAATTGAAAAGCAGTGTGATGGGGATAGCCCACTAGATTTCAACTCTCAAGATGGTATTTATCCATTTGAGGTTTCTTTAATTGAAGAACAAGTTCTCAATGGTCAAACTGATACTACAGTAACTTACTTCAATGAAGATGGAACTCAAATTAAAAACTTTGGACCTATATTTGAAACCGCTTCCCAAACTATTACAATTAGAGTAGAAAAAAATCCTAGTTATCCAGATATTTCAAATCCAGATGGATTGTGTTATGACGAAACAACATTAGAATTTGTTGTAAACGATAGTCCAGAAGCTTATCCAGTTGTAATTACTCCTCACTGTGATGGAGACGATGGAGGAAGTGATATTGATGGTTTTGATAATTTTGATACGTCTGAAGTTATAGATTTACTAACAACAAACCCTGTTTCAGGTATTTCTCAAGACCTAACCAACTTAAATATTGAGTTTACATATTTAGATGAATTAGGGTCAATACAAACTGATAGCAAATTGCCCAATCCTTTTAATACCAAAACTCAAACTGTTAGTGTTACAATTGAAAACCCATTAAATTTAAACTGTATAATAAACGAAGAAATTGATTTTGTTGTAAATCCACTACCAAGTTTTGATATTGATGATCCAACAATAGTTTGTCTTAACCCTCTCCCTGACAATCCTCTTGAAATAGGAACATACAACTGGAAGGAAGGTAACGATCCTACTGTATACAATTACAGTTGGTCTAGGGTTGATTTAAACGGTGCTCAAGACACTGCTTATAATGAAACAACGCCAACTGTCAAAGTTGATAAAGGAGGAGTTTATACTGTGATTGTAGAAGATCCTATTACCTTTTGTACAAGATCTAAAAGCATTACAGTTACAGAATCTGAAATAGCTAACATATCACTTGACGATATTACTATTGAGGATCTAACTAACGACAACACTAATACAATTACAATTGACACCCTTAATCTTGGAATAGGTGATTATGAGTTTTCTTTAGACGAAGCTTTTGGACCTTATCAAGACGAGCCTGTTTTTGAATCTGTAAAACCTGGAATACACACTATTTACATACGTGATAAAAACAGTTATTATACTTATGATTATGGATGTGGTATAGCTCAAATTGATGTGTCTGTAGTTGGTTATAGAAAATACTTTACTCCAAACGGAGACGGAGTTAATGAAACTTGGAAAATATTGGGTATCCGCTCAGACTTTAATGCTGGAAGCAAAGTTTATATTTTTGATAGATTTGGTAAGCTCTTAAAACAACTTGACCCCCTATCAAACGGATGGGACGGAACATACCTTGGAAAACCTATGCCGGCAACTGACTATTGGTTCAGAACTTATCTTGAAGACGGAAGAGAATTTAAAGGACACTTTAGCCTGGTAAGAGGGAATTAATTAAATAAATTAATATTATAACCAAGTGTAACTTGATGAAAACCTCCAGTTCCCAATATTATATTTCCTTGCTGATATGAATAATTATATGAAAAAACGAAATCCTTATAATTAATACCGAAAATAGGTGTGATTAATTGATATGTTTGTTTTTTTAATTTTTCTCCGTCTAAATAATTGGCTCCATCAAAACTTTGTCTGTAAGAAAGTCCTAACCACATATAACCATTATTAAGATTATAATAAGATTTGAAATTTAAATCCACTGCTTTTTCACTTGTTAATTTTGAACCATGAAATAAAAAAGAAGGTTCAAATGAAAAAGGAGATTCTGTGAAAAACAAATATCCAAATGAGGCTACATATTTTATAAAACTGGTATAATTTTTAGAAAAATCATAGACTTGATCACCATAAATATTTGAGGGCGAAAATAATACGTTTTTGAGTGTTAAATGGGCAAAATAATTGAAATTTACATACGATATTCCAACGTCCATGTTAAAATATCCTGAACTTTGATTTATGTTACTTATTAAAGGGTCTTGTTGCCCAAAAATATCATACTGGTCAAACAAAGTTTGATCTAAAGAATTTTGAACTCCACCAATACTTAATCCAAATGAGAGTTGATTTATTGAACCATAATTGAATAAATTTGGTTGATTCATTCTTGCTCTATTATCATTAAAATTTATATGATGAGCATATGTTAAGGAAACTCCAGTTTGAGAATTGTAACCATTTTCATCTTTAAAAATTATCATTCCAACTCCAGTTCTGTCATTTAGTCTTGCGTCAGCTGAAAATGTTTGTAGATTAGGAGCATTAATTTGATCTAGCCAGTGTTTTCTGGAGGTCATACGTAATTTAATTCCTTCCAAATTTACACCTGCCATTGATGGATGAAGCAAATAATAATTTTCTGTAAGATAATCTGTATAAATAGGGAGTCCCTCCTGACTTTTAATTGTAGTGGATAAAATAACAGATAGTAATAAAATTAAATTTCTACAATAAGTATTCATCAAATCCTTCTGATTTTTTTCGTAAATATAAACAATATTAATGCCAGATGTAAATCATAAAAATTATAAATTAATTTTTATAACTTGAACAAATCAAAAATTAATTTCAAAATGAAAAAATACTTCATCCTATTTCTTGTTTTAACTTTTTTTTCAAATAATTTATTAAATAGTCAAACCCCAGATAATAAAGTTAAAACTGAAAAAAAAGATTCAATAAAATCTAAAAAGAAAAAAGCTTTACTCCCACTAAAGCCTGAACGAAAAATAAAATTAAATTTAGATGAAGGAACATGGATGTCACTTGATATTAGTCCTGATGGAAATACTATAGCTTTTGATTTGTTGGGAGATATCTACACACTTCCTATTGAAGGTGGTAAAGCCAAAAGAATTACAAAAGGTTTAGCATTTGATGCACATCCAAAGTTTTCTCCAGACGGAAAAAGTCTTTTAATAGTATCTGATAGATCTGGCGGGCCTAATGCTTGGACTATAGACTTAGAGACTGGAGACTCAATTCAAGTTACTAAGGGTGATGATTTTTTTATGGAAACTGCGGAATGGACAAACGATGGGGAATATATAATAAGTACTAAAGGGGGGAGAAATTCTAAATTATATTTAAATCATAAAACTGGTGGCAAAGGAGTAGAATTAATAAAAAAACCTGCTAATTTGAAAGTAAGTGATGTAGCGGTTGGAAGAAACGATAGATACATATGGTTTGCTAGAAAATCTGGAGCATGGCAATACAACGCAAAATTTCCTCAAATGTCGATAGCTAGGTACGACAGAGATAATGGAACAATAGAAAACATAGTTAGTAGATACGGTTCTGCTTTTTCTCCAACCCTATCGAATGATGGAAATTGGTTAGTTTATGGATCAAGATGGAATGATAAAACTGGTTTAATAGCTAGAGATTTAAATTCTGGAAAAGAAAAATGGTTAGCTTATCCAATTCAAAAAGACGATATAGAATCACAAAACACTTTAGGATCAATTCCTGTAATGAGTTTCACACCAGATAGTAAATTTTTAATTGCATCATATGGTGGGAAAATAAATAAACTTCCTATTGAAGGAGGAGATGCAATTAATATTCCATTTAAAGTTACTGAGGAAATTGATTTAGGTCCTCAATTAAAATTTAACTATCCTATTTTAGACACTGATCAAATACTTTCTAATCAAATTAGAGATCCAAAAGTATCTCCAGATGGTTCGAAATTAGCATATACCTCGTTTGGTAAAATTTATGTAAAAAATCTTCCACACGGAGAACCTCAACGATTAACTTCATTAAATTATGGAGAAGGCATGCCAGTATGGAGTCCTCAAGGTGATGAAATTGCTTTTGTTACTTGGGACGAAAAATATGGTGGAGCTATATACAAGGCGCCCATTAATAATAAAAACAAATCTCAAAGGCTTTCTTATGAAAATGGAGTTTATTCTTTCCCAGTTTGGAACAATATTGGTGATAGAATAGTTTTTATAAAGGCTTCAGAAAATGATTTTGATAATTACGGTTCTTTGGGAGTAGACTCAAAATTAATGTGGATTGAAGCAGATGGAGGAAAAAATAATTTTATTGATAAAACAAATGGAAGATCAAACCCTCATTTTATAAAGAGCTCTGAAAGAATATTTTTATCTAGCAGAAGTAATGGATTAAGCTCAATAAGATGGGACGGCACTGACGAAAAACAAATTTTAAAAATTACTGGAATTTCAGTTTATGGTACACCAGGAAGAAAATCTCCATCATCACCAGCAACTTATATAATAAAATCGCCTAAAAAAGAAGAAGCTTTAGCTGTAATTAATAACGATGTATATGTAGTTACAATTCCTTATTCGGGTTTAAAAGACTTAACAATTAATGTTTCTAATTTAAACAACTCAAGTTTTCCAGCAAGAAAATTAACCAAGTTTGGTGGTGAATTCGCCTCATGGGGAGCTAACGGAGATAATGTTTATTTTTCCTTAGGAAAATCACTTTTTAATTATAACATTCCTATTGCAAAAGCAGATGAACAAAAAATATTATTAGACTCTAAAAACAACAATGAAAAAGAATCAAAAACGGATGAAAAAGAAAAGCTTTATCAAGCTGCAGAAATTGAAATCAAAACTTATGTAGATAAAAATAAAGTAGAAGGATTAGTTCTTTTAAAAAATGCCAGAATAATAACAATGAATGGCAAAGAAATTATTGAAAAGGGTGAAATATTAATTAAAGATAATAGAATTGTTGAAGTTGGAGAAACTGATAAAGTTCAAATGGAAGAATCTGAGTGGACCAGTGTTAAAACTATTGATCTAAGTGGAAAAACAATAGTTCCTGGTTTTGTTGATACCCATGCCCATGTAAGAGTTTCTAGAAATATTCACAAAGCAGAGACATGGTCATTTGCAGCTAATTTAGCATATGGCGTGACCACAGTTAGAGATCCACAAACTGGAACTACTGATGTATTATCTTATGCAGATATGGTTGATGCTGGTTTAATGCATGGTCCAAGGATTTATTCAACTGGGCCTGGTGTTGGTTATTGGGGTTATAATTTAAAGAGTTTAGAACAAACAAAAGATGTTCTTAAACAGTATTCTAAGTACTATAACACTAAGACTATAAAAATGTATAGAACGGGCAATAGAAGACATCGACAATGGATATTGATGGCTGCTAAAGAGCAAAAACTAATGCCTACAACAGAAGGAGCACTGCATGTTAAGTTAAACATAAACCAAATGCTGGATGGATATCCTGGTCAAGAACATAATATTCCTATTTACCCAGTTTATGATGATTTAATTGAAGTTATGGCTAAATCAAAAATGGCCTATACACCAACTTTATTGGTCTCTTATGGTGGTCCATGGGCTGAAAATTATTTCTATGCCACAGAAGATGTGCAAGGTGATAAAAAATTAAACTACTTTACCCCAAAAGCACATTTAGATGCAAAGTCAAGAAGAAGAAATGACGGATGGTTTCATAAAGATGAGTATGTTTTTGAAGAACAAGGAAAATTTATAAAGGATTTAGTTGAAAAAGGTGGAATAGTTGGAGTTGGTTCTCACGGACAACTACAAGGCCTTGGTTACCATTGGGAGCTTTGGAGTATGCAAGCTGGAGGACTTGGTCTACATGATGCGCTAAGAGTAGCTACAATTATAGGAGCTGAAGCGATAGGTCTTGAAAAAGATTTAGGAAGTATTGAAAAAGGGAAATTAGCAGATTTAGTTATTTTAGATAAAAATCCTTTGGACAACATAAGAAATTCCAATTCAGTGAATATGGTAATGAAAGATGGGAGATTATACGATGCTAATAATTTAGATGAAATATATCCCAAACAAGTAAAAGCAGAATTTAATTGGAAACAAATAGAGCCTGTAAACTTGCCTGGAACTAAAGATTAAATATTCTGAAAATTATAAAATACATTCTGAAAATTATAAAATGGAGCATCTTTGCTTTTATAGCATTTGTCCTTACAATTTTTATATATTTTGAATTGAATGAGATCCCTATTTATAATCCAAAAGTTGCATATAAATTTATATTAGGCAAAACTAATTATACTCAATATGAAAATTTAGCTGAAAAGCTAGGCTATTTAAAAACAGACAAATTATTGATTCTTCACGCTGATGATCTTGGATTGTCTAAGTCAGTAAATCAGGCCAGTTTCAAGGCTCTTAAAGAAGGATTAGTTAATTCAGGTAGTGTTATGATGCCATGTGATTTTATTAGTGATGTTGGTAATTTTGCTGTTAATAATCCAGAAATTGATTTAGGACTTCATTTAACGGTAACCAGTGAATGGAGAGATTATAAATGGGACGGGGTAGCTAAATCAAATTTAATTTCTTCAATGATTGATAAAAAAGGTAATCTTTTTGAAAATAAAAAAAAGTTCACCTTAAATGCTTCTACCAAAGATTTAAAAAAAGAATTACAAGCTCAAATTGATTTAGCAAAATCGATTGGAATTAAACCAACTCATATTGATAGCCACGAAGGAGCCTTATTCTTTGATCAAAATATTTTTAAAACTTATTTAGAAGTTGGAGAAGAAAATCAGCTTCCCGTTTTTGTGCCTAGTGATGTTGCTGTGCACTTTGACAAAAGTTTTCCTAAACCTGAAAATGTGGTGATAGTTGAAAATTTTCATATGGCTCTTCCAAGTTTAGAATTTAAAGATTGGAACAATTATTATATAAATATAATTGAGAATCTAAAACCAGGGCTTAGTGAAATCATAGTTCATTTAGGTTATGACGACAAGGAAATGCAACAAATTACCGTTGAGCATCCTAATTATGGTAGTAAATGGAGAAACTTGGATATGGAAGTAGTTTCTAGTGAAAACTTTAAACAGGCATTAAAAGACAACAATATCAAATTAGTTACTTGGAAGGAAATAAAAAATATTATTTACTAAATTTATTTTAGTTTGTAGTTATAAACCACAACAGCAGCTAAAGCTGAAACAAATGCTGAAATAAGATAAGGATAATCGATGAAAGATAAATTACTGTGCATCAAATAAACAACAACAAAACTTACAATTGAGAGGATTGAAAAAATTACAAACAAAAACCATTTTAGTATTTTCATATTAAAGTAAATATACAATTAACCGATACAATAACAGAAATTAAAGATTAAATCTAAAAAATTATAGTTGTAGGTTCCCATGTAACAGGATTGCTTGAAATATCATTTAAAGAACTAACTATTTCTAATGATTTAATATTAATTTTAATTAGAATACAATCGTTATCCAAATCTTTGTAATATGGTGTCCAGCTGCTTTTCCAATACTTTTGTTTTTGACTCAGTTCATTAATAAGCACAGCTGAACCATTTATAGAAACGTAGCTATTTGAATCTTTGGAAATAAAAGTTAAAGAAATACGATCATTATTTATTAAATGAGAAACCTTTCTCGATTTAGGGTTAGTGACCAAATAAATTTCAAAATTATTATTGTAAATATAAGGATCCATAAGCCTAGATACTGGATTATTATTTGAGTCTAGTGTGGTAAAAACACATGAATTAAAATTATTTAAAATAGAATTAGCAACATCTTTTGTGTTTTTTTCAGAATACTCTTGAGAGTAAATAATTGATGAAACAAATATCAATAGTATTGAAAAAAAGTGAAATAGGTAGGTCTTAGAAAACATAGAATAATAGATTAGATCGAGAGGTTTTTCCCTGATTTTAACCAAAAATATATAATTAAAAACTAATAGTTGTCAACAGTTTTGAAAAAATATTATTTTTTCTACTCTGGCACACCTCTATAAAATTTCGAATTTAAAAAAATTTAAATTTTAAATTTTAAATGTAGTTAAAATACTGATTATTAGTGTTTTAAATTTTAATTTGCATTTGAATTATTCTCTTAATTTTTTAGTTTTAAAATCACAAAATTAAAAAAGAAAAAAAGTAATTAACAAATTTATTTCCCAGAGAAGAAAATATTCTACCAGATAAGAATTATTTTTTATAGATTAGTGTAAATTAATGTTTAACTAAAAACCAATACAATGGGATACAAACACACAAACAGTAAAGGAAAATCTTACTTTTTACATTCAAAGGATGTAGAATTAAAAGGAGGTAGAAATCAAACTATCTACTATTTCGCAAAAGACGAAAGACCAGAAGCATGTGACTTACCTGCTGGAAAGCAAGTTGTAGAAAGTCCAAAAACTGGATTACCATTTGTAAAAGGAAAATAATCATAGATTATTAACCAAAAATTAAAAAGCCTGCTTGTAATACAAGCAGGCTTTTTTTATTTAAAATTTAATAATTTATATTTTATTTAAATCTGTACATGACCAACTTTAGGTTCACCTGGTTAATCATTTCTCGAGTTTTAGCTCCATTACTCCACATCATTCTATCAGTAAAAGTAACTTCATTCCAAAATTTCTCTCTTTCTGAATCAGATAATTCTTTTCCCATCATATCTAAAGTAACGTGAGTAATATCTTTATTACCATTTTCACTAGAGGACAAAACTCTATTTAGTTCCCACCACTTTCTGGATCCATTTAAAATTCGTTTATTATGCCATTTTTTATAAAAATCCATTTCATATTGCTCGTAATTTTCATCAAGTTGTTTAAATGCATTTAACGTAAGAACTGTACCGATTTCAAGATCTCCAAAAAGCCAAGTTGTATTATCTAATCTTTCAAGTTGATAAAAATTTCTTGTTCCATATGGACCTTCTTCCCAAATTTTATCAAATTTTTTCTTGGACAACTTACTGTAAACACTTCTGCCTAATTTATAAAAATCGACTTCTTTGTTCATTTGGATTGAATCCTGATAAAAATTCATTATTAAAAAATCAGGTTGATTTTCAGCATTTTCATCACCATCAACAGGAACTACTTCAAAAATCAGCCATCCTGTTTCTAAATCATCTTTAATTGCTTGCTCATGTATTTTTGACCAAAACTTTTCTAAATCCAAATATGCTTCGTGCTGCCCTTCTTCTAGTCTTACAGATGTGTAGGTAATCACTTGGGAATATGTAATTACAGAAAATAAAAGTGTAATTAATAAGTTAATTTTTTTCATAAAAATATTTTTAAAGTTATGGTTACAAATCTATAAAATAATAAACATTCTAAAAAGCATGTTTATTGTTTTTCACAAGATTCGTGAACATCAGAAATGAAAGGTTTTATATGAATATGTTCTTTTGGAATTAAAAAACTAGCTAAAAGCTCTAAAAACATAGCAATGAATGCTATTGTTGCTGTTATATAAGCCTGCTCATATAAAGCAGAAATAAATTCCAATAAATGAAATAGAGAATGTATCCTAAGTCCTATTCTAACTAGTTTTACAATAGTGTTTTTCATTTATAATAAATTAGGTGCTAAACTAATTATAAAGTGCTAAACGAAAAAATTAACAGCAGGAACAATTTTCACATGTACAAGCTTGACAAGTGCATCCTATACAGCTTCCTTTTTTACAAGTGTCGCATTCGCAATTACAGTTTGATTTCATCATTGTTAATATATTTAACATAAATATAGTTTATTTTGATTACCTAAGGTTTTCAATTTAAATGTTTGTAATTTTAGAATAAAAATTCATGTTTAGACTCGTTACAATATTAATTTCATTAATTCCATTTTTATGCTTGGGGCAGTTAGATCCCTCTAAAAAATACAGTGTTAACACTATTGCTTTTTATAATGTTGAAAATCTGTTTGATACAATCGACGATCCTAAAACTTTTGATGATGACAGAACACCAAACGGAAGGGACAAATGGACAGAAGAAATTTACCTAAAAAAATCAAAAAATATTGCAAGAGTAATTTCTGAAATTGGAAAAGACATTGTAGGAACTTCACCCTCTATTATCGGTCTTTGTGAAGTTGAAAACAAGAAAGTATTAATTGATTTAATTAATAATGAAGAATTAAAAAATCAAGGATATGGTATTGCTCATTTTGATTCTCCAGATGAAAGAGGTGTTGATGTAGGTTTACTTTTCAAAATAAGCAGATTTACACCAATATTTACAAAAGCATACTCACTATACTTAAAAAGAGATAATGGAGAAACTGATTTTACAAGAGACCATTTATTGGTTTCAGGTTATTTAGATAATGAACTAATTCATTTTATTGTTAATCATTGGCCATCCAGATCTGGTGGAAGAATGAGAAGCGAAAAGGGAAGAATTCTAGCTGGTCAATTAAATAGAAAAATAATAGATTCTATATTATCTACAGATGCTAAAGCCAAAATTATTAACATGGGTGACTTTAATGACAATCCAACTGATAAAAGCATAAAACCCACATTAAAAACTGTTTCTAATAAGTCAAAAATTAAAAGAAATGAGCTATTTAATCCTACAGAAAAATTATATAAAAAAGGATTTGGAAGTTATAATTACAGGGGGAAATGGGATATGCTTGATCAGTTTATGATTTCAAGCGAACTTTTAAAAAATTATGGCAACTTCTTTTTAAAAGCAGGTATTTACAATGAAAAATATTTAATTAATCAAGATGGTAAGTACGAAGGTTATCCATTTAGAAGTTTTGCAGGAGGAAAGTTTTTAAATGGGTACAGCGATCATTTTCCAATATATATGCTACTGGCAAAAGAACTATAAAATGGATAATTCAATACAAATTTTTATTACTGGAGGCACTTTTGATAAGAGTTATAATTATAAAGATGGTAGTTTGTATTTTGAAAAGACACACCTTCCAGAAATGTTAAAAAGAAGCAGATGTCGATTAAACGTCTCTGTTGAAACACTAATGATGTTGGACAGCTTGGAAATGAATGAAACTCATATTGAACAAATAATTTCAAAGTGTAAAAATTCTAAGTGTAATAAAATTATTATAACTCATGGAACAGATCGAATTGTGAAAAGTGCCCAAGAACTTGAAAAAGCTAAATTTTTAGAAAAAACTATAATTCTTACTGGCGCAATGATTCCATACGCATTTGGAAGTTCGTCAGATGGTTTTTTTAATTTAGGATGTGCACTATCTTTTGCTCAATCTCTTTCAAGCGGTGTTTACATTACAATGCAAGGCCAATATTTTTTTCCTAATAACGTTAAGAAAAATAAACATAAAGGAATTTTTGAAAAAATAAATTAATCATTTTTGTCTGATAGATTATATTTTTTATTAAGTTCAAAAACTTTGTCTGCTGAGAAAGATTTTTTATTAATTAAGTCGAGTTGGTGATCTAATAACTCTACTTTTTTGTCAATTTTATTTTTGATATTATTATATAAATCAGATGCCTCTGAACTTAAATTATTAATTTCAATTAGATCAATAACATTATTCATTTCTTTCATTACTGCTTTCATTTGATTTGGCAGCCAGCTTATTATAGGTGTGCCGCCAGTTGCTTTTGCATATTTAGTGTTAGCCATTATATACTTTTGTACAAACTGCCAATGTCCATTTCTAAAATGATATATTTCTTCTAAGACACCTAACAAATAACACAAGCCTTCAGAATTATTTTGCTTAGACAATACAAATGAAATTCCTTCTTCACTCAGTTCATTTACAGTATCTTCTAAATCTTTAAAAAATTCCTGAATACATTTGGGTCTGTAACTTCTTAAATCAATTAAATACTTTGTCAACTCGTTTTTAGGATAGTGTTTTATTACACCGCTAAAAATATCCTCCATTGGAATTATATCATCCTGAGCACCTGTCTGTCCTCTGAACTGTTTAGGCTCATCCCAGACACCCTCATATGTTACTCCACTACCAAATAGTTCTTCATTTCCTTTGACTCCCATAATAAATACTCTAAAATCATTATAGTGATTCCATCTTGAAGCTTTCCACATCTCTTTTCTTCTACTGTTCATTAATTTCATTGTTTGGTAATTTTCTTTCAAATAATTAACTGAACTAGTTAAATTTCTTTCTTTTAATGCATGTAAAACATTAATAACAGATCCTACCAAACTTGGAGAATGTTGATTAATGTCTACATGTAGCATAATAAATCCAACTTCATCAGGCTGACCTGAAAAATGTACACACATTTCTAAATTTGACCATTTATGATCTCCTGATTTATTTATTTTTTTATAATTTCCAAGAGAGTAAGCATAATGATAATCTAACCAAGGATATACGTCTAATTTATTTGAGACAGCTACGAAAGGTTGAGCAATTTGAATAGGAAGAATATTTTGAGCTTTACCATAATCTCCAGTTTTTCTATAATGCTGAAATGAAGGTTCTAAAGTATAAGCTGAAGCTAAAAAACAGTATCCCCTATATAAAGCCTGTATTAACATAATATCTGTTTCACTAGAAACTTTTTCAAAATAATTAGGTAAAGATTTAACGGCTTTATGAATAGCACCAGGTTTATCCAAATAACCAGATTCATTATTAATTTTTACTGGCATTCTTTCTAAAATATTTTGAAGTACAGAATAAGTTTGAGGAAGTCTTTCTAAAGGAATTTTTTGTGGTAAAAAACCATTTTCTTTACTAACATTAAAAAACCCATCAGAATATGTTTTTTTAATAAAGGCCATAATATTTGTTGTTTAATTAAATATAGCAATTCTTGTGATGTATGTAATTGATTTACTAACTTTAAGTGATAACACTTAATTTTATATAAAATGGGGAAATTACAAAAAGATGATCTTTCAAAATTAGGACACAAAATTAATCAGTTAAAAAAAAGAATTTCTAGAACAGAAATTAGTGGAAATACCGAGAAAGTAGAATTTCGAAAAATGCGAATAAGTAAAATAAAAAAACATATTAAAGAGATTATTTCAAGAAAGAAAAAAAAATGAAAAAACTGTATTTACTTTTATGTGTATTAGGGATAATTCTTCCTTACTATCACTTAATAAATTTTTTATTAGACAATCAATGGTCAATGGATGGATTCTGGAATGATGTTTTTTTTGGAACACATTCAGTTTCAATGATTGCAATGGACCTCACAGTAGCAGCATCTACTTTTCTTGTTTTTTTAATATACCAATCAATTACAAAAAAAGTTAAAATCACAAAATATATAATTTGTCTTTGCTTAGTTGGATTTTCTTTAGCTTTTCCGCTGTACTTATACGATACACACGATAAATAATGGAATTTGATGATGCATTTAATCATTTAAAAAATGATGAAATAATGTCCTTTTTGATAGACAAATTCAAAAAAGACATAACACTTATTGACAGATACGAAACTGATTTTCCTAAAGCTATTGCTTTACTGATAATAGAGCAGCAGGTAAGTTTTAAAGCAGCAATTACAATAAAAAAAAGATTCTTAAGCCTTATAAATAATAAAAATTCAAATCAGATTCTTGAAATTGAAAATGATGAAATGCAGTCTATTGGAATATCTCACAGAAAGGTAGATTATATCAAAAACACGTATTTGTTTTTTTTAAACAATAAAACGGACTATTATAAAATAAGTCAAAATGAAGTAGTAAAAGAATTAACTAAAATAAAAGGGGTTGGAAAATGGACAGCAGAAATGTTTTTAATCTTTATTCTATTTAAAACAAACATATTTTCTAAAGGAGATTTAGCGCTAATCAATAGTATAAAGGTTAATTATAATATAAGTCAACTTTCAGATCAAAAACTGGATAGTCTTATAAAAAAATGGAGCCCTTATAATACAATTGCCTCACTTTTACTTTGGAAATCGATTGAAGAAAAAGTTTTTTACAAAAAAAATGAGTAATAAATAGCTAAAATGATCAAAATGTGATCAAAAACGATCAAAAACGATCAAAAACGATCAAAAACGATCAAAAACGATCAAAAACGATCAAAATATAAGTTTCTTAAAAATTAATAATTTTTTTAGAAAATATTAAAATCATTTTTTTAATAAAAAAGGTCTAAAATCATCAAAAATTTAGCAAAAACAATCAAAAAAGTGGAAAATTGATCAAAAAAACATTAAAAATGGTTTTTTTTAAAAAATTAAATTAAGGCAATTTATGGCCTAAATAGGTTTCTAACATTCTAAACCAATCTATTTCGCTTAAATCAATACTTAAAGAATTTTTTGCAGCATTAATTCTTTCAGTTTTTACGGTTCCAATTACAGGATGAATTTTTGATGGATGTTTTAATATCCATGACAATAATAATTGATCTTTTGAAGCATTGTATTTTTTCATAAGCTCTTCTAATAAAAAATGAATTTTTTTATTATTTTCATCCTTATCCTTAAATATCGTCCCTAAAGGGCTCCAGCTCATAGGAATTATATCATTAACAAACATATAGTCTAATGATGAATCAAACAAAGGTTTATTATGGGATAAAGAAAACTCTATCTGATTAGCACTAACCTTAGATTTAGTAGAAATTAAATCAGTTTGAATATCCGTAAAATTTGAAACTCCAAATGAATTTATTTTTCCTTGAGACAATAAAGTTTCAATAGCTTTAGAAATTTCGTCAGGGTGCATTAGAGGACTAGGCCTATGTAACAAAAATATATCTAAATAATCTGCATTTAAATCTTTGATTGATTTTTCGGCACTAAATATTATATAATCCGAGTCATACTGATAGTGTTTGACTTTATTTAATCGAGTTTCTCCGACATATTGAATACCACATTTTGAAATTAACTGAACTTCTTCTCGTTTAATACTCGAATTTTTAAAAGCTTTACCAAACTCCATTTCAGTTGTATAATCTCCATATATATCGGCATGATCAAACGAAGTAATCCCTTTTTCTAAATTAAAATGAATTAATCTTTCCATTTCATTTTGAGAAAGCGAACTTCCCCATTTGCCCCAGTTCATACAACCTTGTATAATTCTTGAAAAATTAGATTTCATTTGAAATTATTTTTTATTAAAATACTAATTAAAACTGACTTACATTTGTGAAAATTTAAAAAAATTGATTGCCAATTACACTAAAGAATTTCGCTATAATTTAAAATTATCATTTCCTGTAATGCTTGGAATGTTAGGGCATACATTTGTGGCGTTTGCCGATAATGTAATGGTTGGTCAACTAGGTACAGCAGAACTGGCTGCAGTTTCTTTGGGTAATAGTTTTGTGTTTATAGCAATGTCTTTAGGAATTGGATTTTCAACTGCTATTACTCCGCTTGTTGCTGAAGCTGATGCATCCAATAACATTTCAGAAGGCAAGAATGCATTCAAACACGGTTTACTTCTTTGTACTATTTTAAGCGTTTTACTTTTTTTAATTATTATATTACTTAAACCTGTAATGTATTATATGGATCAACCCAAAGAGGTTGTAGAATTGGCTATTCCTTATTTAAACTTTGTTTCTCTTTCACTAATTCCTCTGATAGTATTTCAGGCATTAAAACAATTTTCTGACGGACTTTCTAATACCAAATACCCAATGTATGCCACAATATTGGCTAACGTAATAAACATAACATTAAATTACTTTCTAATATTTGGAACATTTGGTTTTCCTAAGTTAGGAATAACTGGAGCGGCTATAGGAACTCTTATATCAAGAATTATTATGGTTTATTTTTTATGGATGATTTTCAAGCACAAAGAAAAATTTAAACCTTATATAACTGGATTTAATTTTAGAAAAGTTGAAAAAAAAATCACTAATAAACTATTTAATTTAGGATTTCCATCTGCTCTTCAAATGTTTTTTGAAGTTGGGATTTTTACTGCTGCTATTTGGTTAAGTGGAGTTTTAGGAAAAAATCCACAAGCAGCAAATCAAATAGCCCTAAACTTATCGAGTATGACTTTTATGATAGGAATAGGTCTTTCGGTTGCCGCTATGGTAAGAGTTGGTAATCAAAAAGGATTAAATGATTTTGTTTCGCTTAGAAGAATTGCGTTTTCTATTTTCTTTTTAACTTTTTTAATTGAAATTATTTTTGCATCATTTTTCTTGGTGTTCAGAGACTGGCTTCCAACATTATACTTAGATCAAAACACCCTTGTAAATATAAATGACAATAAAGAAGTTATTATTATTGCTTCCAAATTATTATTAGTAGCTGCATTTTTTCAAATTTTTGATGGACTACAAGTAGCCATTTTAGGAGCGCTGAGAGGACTACAAGATGTTAAAATTCCTGCTTTTATTACTTTTGTATCTTATTGGATTATCGGTTTTCCAGTTTCTTACTATCTAGGGTTACATACATCACTTGAAAGTATAGGAATATGGATCGGACTTTTCACGGGTCTATTTGCAGCCTCAATTTTACTTTATTTAAGATTTAATTATTTAACAAAAAAATTAATTAGTAGCAAACCCTAAATCCAAACATCGTTCTTAGCTGTTAAATTATTTGAATCTTCTTCGCCTGTATTAACAACCCCTTTTGGTTCAATTAACATAATTTGAGATTCTTCTTTGGACTTAGGTTTATGTTCAACTCCAGCAGGGACTACAAACATTTCTCCTTCTTTAATTTTAACAAACCCGTCTCTAAATTCGATCTCAATTTCCCCTTTAATAACTATAAAAGTCTCGTCAGTTTCTTTATGACTATGCCAAATGAATTCACCTTCAATTTTTGCGATTTTAAATTGATAATCGTTCATTTCAGCTATGACTTTTGGCTGCCATTGTTCACTAAATAATTTATACTTATTACTAATTTCTATCGAGTTGTAATCCATAATCAATCTTTTTAAATAGTATTTTTTTTTAAAGTTATAATTAAAATAAAAAACATTTTTTAAATTTGAAAAAAATATAAAAATGAGAACACGCTCAATGCTTAGATCTGGAAATCCATCTTTAAATTCAAAAGTTTTTGAAAACCTGGAAAGACCAAAAAATGGGCCTCTAGTTCGTGATGATGTGATGACCATTCAAGGAACTGTAGACAAAACAGGTATTTCACTAGCGCTTCTAATATTTGCCGGTTACTTTGCATACGTTCCTAATGGATTAATGTTCATGATAATTGGAGGGTTAGGAGGGTTCATTGTCGCGATAATAACAGTTTTCAAAAAAACTTGGGCGCCTATCACTGTTCCTTTATATGCAATGCTTGAAGGGCTTTTGTTAGGATCTATTTCTTATATGTATGGTCAGATGTTTGAAGGTATTGTTCTAAATGCTGTAATCTTAACAGTTTCTATTTTAATCTCACTCCTATTTGTTTATAAATCAGGGCTTATTAAAGTGACTGAAAACTTCAAACTTGGAGTTGCTGCTGCTACAGGTGGTATAGCGTTAGTTTATTTGTTTAGCATTATTGGAGGGTTTTTTGGACTTAACTTTTCATTTCTAGATTCAACTAATGGTTCTTTAATGAGTATAGGAATAAGTTTATTTATAGTAATAATCGCATCTTTAAATCTTGTAATGGATTTTGATTTCATTGAGGAAGGCGCAGAAAGAGGGGCTCCAAAATATATGGAATGGTATGGTGCATTTGGCCTTTTAGTTACGCTTGTTTGGCTTTACCTTGAGATCCTAAGACTACTTGCTAAATTAAATTCAAGAAAATAATATATTAAACTAAATCTGAGTTCATGACTTTGGTCCATACCGATACAAAGTCATTTACAAATTTTTCTTTATTATCATCTTGAGCGTAAACTTCAGAATAAGATCTAAGTATAGAATTAGATCCAAAGATAAGGTCAACAGCGCTAGCGGTCCATTTCACATTTCCTGAACTTCTGTCAATTATCTCATATTTATTATTACCCACAACACTCCACTTATTATTCATATCCAATAAATTAACAAAGAAATCATTTGATAAAACACCAATTTGATTTGTCAACACACCATCTTTACTACCTCCGTAATTAGTATCTAACACTCTCATTCCGCCTACAAGTACAGTCATTTCAGGAGCTGTAAGTCCCAACAGTTGTGATCTGTTCAGCATCATTTCCTCCGTATTGTCTTTGTGATTCTCTTTAACCCAATTTCTATATCCATCCGCTAATGGCTCAAGATTTCCGAAAGAATTTTCATCTGTCATTTCTTGAGTAGCATCACCTCTTCCAGATTTAAAAGGCACATTGATATTGTGTCCAGCTGCTTTTGCAGCCTCCTCAAGTGCAGAGTTTCCTGCTAAAACAATAGTATCTGCTAAACTAATTCCAAATTCAGAGGCAATTGGCTCTAAGACAGACAAAGTTGTCGCTAAACGTTTAGGTTCATTACCTTCCCAATTATTTTGAGGTGAGAGTCTAATTCTAGATCCGTTTGCGCCTCCTCTTAAATCTGATCCTCGAAAAGTTCTAGCACTATCCCAAGCAATCGTAATTCGATCAGAAATAGAAAGATTTGATTCCGAAATTTTTGTTTTCACATCCTCAATATTGTAATCTGATTTTCCAGTAGGAATCGGGTCTTGCCAAATTAAATCTTCAGACGGAAAGTTTGGCCCAATATATCTATTTCTAGAACCCATATCTCTATGAGTTAACTTAAACCAAGCTCTAGCAAATGTTTCAGAGAAATATTCTTGATCATCTTTAAATTTTAATGAAATTTCTCTATAGATTGGATCTTCTTTCATCGCCATATCAGCATCCGTCATTATTGGATTTTGTCTAATTTCAGGATTGTTTGCATCAACAGGTTTTTTATTTTCATCAATACTAACAGGTTCCCATTGCCAAGCTCCAGCTGGACTTTTTCTTAACTCCCAATCATGACTAAATAGCATGTCAAAATAACCATTATCCCATTTTGTTGGGTTAGTTGTCCATGCTCCTTCCAAACCACTAGTTATTGTGTTAGCTCCATTACCTTTAGGATTAATCCAACCAAATCCTTGGTCTTCAATATTAGCCCCCTCAGGTTCAGGACCTAAAAGACTATCGTCTCCGTTACCATGAGCTTTACCTACAGTGTGTCCACCGGCAGTAAGCGCGACAGTTTCTTCATCATTCATAGCCATTCTTGCAAAAGTTTCTCTAACGTGAAGGGCAGTCTTCAAAGGGTCAGGCATACCGTTAACTCCTTGAGGGTTAACATAAATTAAACCCATATGAGTAGCTCCTAATGGCTGTTCTAGTGTTGAAGGGTCTTCTAAATTATCATAACGCTCTTCACTTGGAGCTAAAAATTCATTTTCAGAACCCCAATAAATATCTTTTTCTGGATGCCATATATCTGTTCTTCCGTAAGAAAATCCAAAAGTTTTAAGCCCCATACTTTCATAGGCAATATTACCGGCCAAAATAAATAAATCAGCCCAGCTAATATTATTTCCATACTTCTTTTTAATTGGCCAAAGTAGGCGTCTAGCTTTATCTAAATTACCATTGTCAGGCCACGAGTTGAGCGGAGCAAATCTTAAATTTCCTGTTCCAGCTCCGCCTCTTCCATCTCCAGTTCTGTATGTTCCAGCGGCATGCCATGCCATTCTAATCATTAATCCACCATAATGTCCCCAGTCGGCTGGCCACCAATCTTGTGGCTCAGTCATTAAATCATGCATTTCTTTTTCAAGTGATTTAAAATCTAAATCTTTAACAGAGTCTCTATAATTAAAATCATTTCCAAAAGGATTTGATTTTGTATCATGTTGATGTAGTATATCCAAATTCAATGATTTTGGCCACCATTTTGTAACTGAATTTTCTTGAGTCGAGGTTGCACCGTGCATAAATGGGCACTTTCCAGATGAATTAGAATCGTTTTGCATGTTATTTGTATTTAATATTAAAAGCTTTGTTATTTATAATGATAAAAATAAAATAGGCGAATATAAAAACCTAATAATAAAAGTTAATTTTTTTTAAAATATGGAATTAAATTATTCGAAAATCATTGATAAAATTGAATCAATAGACCCTGTTAAATATTCACAAAATCGAAATTTTGTGGATGGTTCAGTAACTAAATTATCACCTTACATTTCAAGAGGAATGATTTCAACTAAATATGTATTTGAAAAAATTCTTGAAAAAGAAATTCCATTTTGGAAAATAGAAAAATTTATACAAGAATTATGTTGGAGAGACTATTGGCAGCTAATTTGGAAACGTGAAGGAAGCCGAATTGATTCTGACTTAAAAACAACTCAAGTTGGAGTAACTAATCATTCAATTTCAAAGTCAATTGTTGATGCTAATTGCGGTATTGAGGCTATTGATGACAGTATAAATAAACTTTATAGAACTGGCTATATGCATAATCATAACCGAATGTATTTGGCCTCAATAGCTTGTAATGTTGCAAAAAGTCATTGGCTAAATCCCGCGAAATGGATGTACTTTAATTTGTTTGATGGGGATTGGGGAAGTAATGCTCTAAGCTGGCAGTGGGTTTGCGGTAGTAACAGTAATAAAAAATACTATGCTAATCAGGAAAATATTAACAAATATTGCTACACTGTTCAAAGAAACACATTTCTTGATACAGATTATTCTAAGTTTGAATCACTACCAATTCCAGAGAATCTAAAAGAAACTGAAAATTTAAAACTATCAACCAAATTACCCGAAAATAAAATTTTAAAAATCGATAAAAACAATCCTACTCTAATTTATAATTACTACAATTTAGATCCTAAATGGAGACAAGAAAAAAACTATAACAGAGTTTTTCTTTTAGAACCTAAGACCTTTGAAAAGTACCCTGTTTCTTCAAAATGTATCGACTTTGCAATTGAATTGTCCAAAAACATAAAAGGCATTCAAATATATGTTGGCTCATTTTTTGATTTAGTTAAACAATATGATATCAAAAATACTTTCTATAAAGAACACCCCTTAAATAATTATCAAGGAATTGAAGATTCTAGAGACTGGATATTTGAAAGTCATGAAAACATAAAATCTTTTTTCAGTTATTGGAAAAAGTGTAAAAAAGAATTAAAAATTAAAAACATAATAAAATGAAAAAATTAACTCTATTACTGTCATTAATTATTGTCTCGTGTAGCTCATCTGATGAAGAATTTGAAGTTGCTGAAAGTACCCAGTTTAAATATATTAACTATATGACTTTAACAAACGAAAATACTGGTGGTGGATCCCAAAAAGCATATTTAAGCTCTGGAGTTACTGAGGAACAAGCTTTGTTTTGTTATTGTAATGAATTATGTTCTCGCGAAATAATTTCTGTTTATGAGATACAACGTAACGAAGGAACAAATGAAATTAGATATAAAATAAATCCATCAGACGATTACAAAACGATATCCTACAAAGATTGGTGTACTAAGTACAATTAATTGTATCTTGAAACTTGAATGTCAAGACCAAAACAAGAGGAATATACTTCGTTTTTTAGTAATTATATAAATCTAACAACAGGAAATAATTACAGTGAATTAATAAAAAATCATGATGAAATTATTTGCGATTTTTGGACTAAAATTCCCTTTGAAAAATGGATGTATTCTTATGCAGATCACAAGTGGTCAATCAAGCAATTATTTCAACATGTTATTGATACAGAAAGAATTTTAGCTTTTAGAGCGTTATCAATCGCTAGAAAAGAACCTCATCCTTTGATGAGCTTTAATGAAAATGAATATGCCAAAAATGGAGATGCCAAAAACAGAGATCCTTTATCAATGATTAATGAATTTCGTTTTCTAAGAAAGTCCACAAACCATCTTTATGATTCATTTAACAATAAAGAAAAAATATTAACAGGCAAGGTTGTTGACAAAATAATTTCAGTTAATGCTTTAGGATTTATTATAATTGGCCACTCTCTTCACCACATAAATGTTTGCAAAAAGCATTACGGCGTTTGATTATTCTCAATTAAAAAAAGAAAGAACTAGTAATACTGAAAACGCCCAAATTAATAATAACTGAAAACTAATTTTAATTTGTCTTTTTAAAACTTTGACCAAAAAATAAATTGAAATCCCTAATTGACCTAAAATACTTGGTAATAATACAAGCTCCCCAATAACGCCAACCATAACATAATCTAGCTTTAAATAAAAAGAAAGGTAAAACAGAGATATGATTAAAATCAGAAAATAATTTATATTTTTTAGTCCTGTCCTACTCATATATTATAATAAATTAAAAATAAAATTAAATAGATTAATAAATAAATTCTATAATAATCTCTTGTCTTTATGTAATTAGAATTTTCAGGGAACATATTTGAGAAAAGTGCAATTATTTCTTTAACAAACAATGGTTTAATATTAATTTTCCAATCGTTAGTTTGATATACAATTTTTCTAAACTTACTTCTAATAAAAGAGCTTGGTATCCCCCAAATAAATAATACTATCAATAAAACTGTTTTTAAGCTCATTTAAATAAATTAGGGAAAAACATATTTGTAGTCATTTGGTATTTTTTATAATCTGGCCTTTTAATTAAAGAATAATATTCTGAGGGTACAGCACCTGTTAAAAACACTAAAGTTTGATACATCAAGAAAGAAATATAAATAAGAGAAATCAAAACTCCAATAAAAATATAGATTTCTTCACTGAATATAAGAGATGAAAAACTAGCCAGAATAAGGGCATTCCAAATCATCCACTCAGAAAAATAATTTGGGTGTCTTGTATAATTCCATAAGCCCACATTACAAACTTTATTCTTTAAATTATTTTTTTTTGCATTAATCAAAAACGCTTGTTTTTGAATGTCTGCTATATGCTCCAATACAAAAAAAACTATCCATAAAACAAATCCAATAATTTCAAAAATTGAAAAATATTCATGACTATTATTAGAAATTAAAATTGCCGGGATAGCAAGAAAAGTTATGTTAGCAAAACATTGTAAAAGAATCTCAAATTGTATAGAAATTCTATTGTTTGTGAAACCTTTTTTTTTCCATCTAATTCTTTGAAATTGATATCTAGGAAGTTCTTTGTCTAAATATCCTTTTTTTAATAAAACCAATGCTCCTAAACCCATTCTAAGTCCAGCTATTAAATAAAGAGATGATATAATAATTTTTCTGGGCGTATAGCCTTCACCAAAAAATAATGCTATTATCCCAATTGATATTAATCCGAAAGGCCAAGCAATATCGACATATGACATTCTTTTAGTTAGAAGAGCCGGAATACAAGCTGCAATTAAAAAAACAGAAAGTTGAGCTACGAAATTGACAATCAAGAAGTTTTGAAATTTTTCAATTTGAAAAAAAATAATAAATACAATTAAAAATAAAATACTAGGAATAAATCTAGATTTGAATTTGTTAAAATTTTTAGACATAATGCTAATACTTTTTAAATTCGTGTTTTACCCAATCGACTTCCATAACCCATTCTCCTACCATTGGAGAATCAGTTATTTTAGCAAAATTTAAAATTGCAAACATAGCTTCTGGATATTCATCTCCTTGATCAATATTTCTATAAACTTCGTCTCCATTTAGCCTATAAACTAAGTCACTTTCTTCCCACTCTACTGAATAATCATTAAATTCATTTAAAGCTGTAGTCACTCCTGATCTTAAACTCCACCAATCCCCTTTGTCACAATCTCCAAGATTTTTAATTGCTCCTGTGGTGTAATGATCTTTTTCATAATCACCGTGATGTTCAAAAATATCTATCTCACCTGAACCTGTCATAGGCCAACACACATTTTCATTTACTTCTTGAACAGGAGATTCGTTGTTCTGAGCTCCTAAAATCCACCATGCTGGAAACATACTAAGCTGGCTTTCACCCTGAATTCGAAGTCTAGCCGTCCATTTACCTTTCACAAATTCTTTTCTATTTTTTGAAGCTAATCTACCGGCAACATACTGAGTATTTGGATGTTGTTTGCCAAATTTATCTAAATTATCACACTCCACTTTTTCTTCAAGATTAACTACTCTAATTTTTAGTGTACCTTCACTAACTTCTCTAGTATTGTACTCTCCGTTGGGAACGTAACACTGCTTTTCATTATTAACCCAAATCCTTTGATCTTGCCAATTATTAGAATTAAAAGATTCAAAATTATCTATAAAATCCACTTCCCATAATTCATTAGTATCACTAATTTGATTAACTGAATTATTTGCAGTGTAAACTATTAGTGCATATCCAGCAATACATATAATTAAAGCTAAAATTATTCTTTTTTTCATATTATTATTTTACAAATTCCAATTCAATTTCTTCTAATGATTTACCTTTTGTTTCAGGAAGTATTTTCAAAAACAATAAAACTCCAGCTAACGCTATCAACCCATAAATTAAAAATGTTAGTGCACTACCTAAATTTGACAATTCCCAAGGGAATATTTGTTGTATCGTCCAACTAGCAAAAGAATTTACAAAACCAATAACTCCTATAGCTAGTCCTCTAAACTTATTTGGAAATAACTCTGAAAGCATCACCCACATAATTGGCCCAAGTGAGAATGCAAAGCACGCAATAAAACCAAGAATTCCAAGAAGTACTAAAGTTGAATTCATTTCTATAGCGGCCTCTAAAATTGAACCTTCATTTTTGGCATAAACTTGATTACCTATAGCAGATTTGATATCCTTTTTAAACTTTACATCACTATCGTATTCAATATCTTGAAATATTAAAAGTTTATCAGAATTAATTTCTGTTAATGACAAGATTCCCTCATTTGAAAGTTTATATTTTGCTTGATTAAATCCATAAGCACATGTTAAAAGACTAATAGCAATTCCTGTCATTCCAATTAGTAATAATGGCCTTCTTCCCATTCTATCAACAAGATATATAGCTATTAATGTAAATATAACGGTTGTAAAGCTTAGTAATACTCCTGAGGAAAAGGCAGCATCAGTTCCAATTCCGGTTTGTTTAAAAATTGAAGTTGCATAAAAATATATTGCATTAATTCCAGTTACTTGTTGTAGTATACCAAGCAATAATCCTACTCCCATTATATAACGAAGTGCTGGACTAAATAAATCGCTAAAATTAGTTTTAACTTTTATATTATTTGATTCAATATTCTTTATAATTGACTTAGTTTCCGTTTCAGCTTTTTCTTCTCCGTGAATACTAATTAAAACTTCTTTTGCAAGATTTGGTTTATCATTATTAAATAACCACCTTGGGCTTTTTGGAACAAAAAACATCAAAATAAAATATAAAATAGCTGGAATAAACTCTACTCCAAGCATCCAACGCCAAACATTTTCATCACTTAAAAAAGCGCTAGATGAATTTATCTCATTGAAATAATAGTTACTCAAAAAAGCTGCAAAAAATCCTAGTACAATATTAAGTTGTTGAATAGAAACTAGCTTTCCTCTGTTCTCAGAACTTGAAATTTCTGCAATATAAGTGGGAGCTAAAATTAGAGCAGCTCCAAACGCTAAACCGCCAATCATTCTAGCAATGTACAGCGTTTCATAACTATAGGAATAGGCAGAAGCCAGTGCAGAAAAAGCGTATAGAAATGCTACAAATATTAATATTTTCTTTCTTCCAATTTGATCACTTAATTTTCCTGAAATTAACATTGCAATCATAGCCGCAAACGATGGAGAGCTTACAACCCACCCAGTTTGAGTATCGTTTAAATTAAATTCTGGTCCCACATACGACATTACTCCTGATATTATTCCAGCATCAAATCCAAATAAAAATCCTCCAAGAGAAACTACAAAAGCAATAAATATTGATTTTTTTGACATGAACAATAGTTTATGATAATTGTCTAATTTAAGATAAAACAACAATTAAAAAAATAGCTTAAACTCTACAAAAACTTATTACAGTTGAAAATTATATCAATGAGTCAAAGCAAAATACTTAATTACAAATAAAAGAGTTATTTTTAATTAATTAACAATCATCAAGTTATGAATATTCAAGAAAAGATAGAGAATTTATTTTCAAAAATATTTTCTGAAAAAATAATTAAAAAATTTGAAAAATATATTCTTTATCTAGCATCTTTAGGCTTTGTAATTCACTTAAGCATAATTCTATTAAATAACTATAACCTAATAGAACTGTCTGTTGTTGGAACCAATTTGTTTTCAAATCCAATTTCAGCATTGTACACTCCGTTTTCTTTTATATTAGTTTACGAAGCTTTTTTACTTATTTATTACATCCCAAGGTCTTTTACAACTGCAGTTGGAAAACAATATCAAATAATGTCTTTAATAGTAATTAGAAAAATATTTAAAGATATTCCTCTTGTTGACTTAAATGCAAATTGGATAGAAAATTCAAATAATCAACAGCTAGTTTTTGATCTTGTTGGAGTATTGATAATTTTCTTTTTGATTTATTTATTTAAAATAACTAAAGAAAGACTCCCCATTAAACGTGTATCCGATAAACTAGATCGTTTCATTGCATCAAAAAAATTGGTCAGCATTGTGCTTTTACCGACTCTATTTGCAATATGTATTATGAGTTTTGTTAATTGGTTTAGTGGAGTATTTATAGAGGAAACATTTGACGAAAATTTAAATAATCTTTTCTTTAATGAATTTTTCACAATATTAATTTTAGCTGATGTATTTATACTTTTACTTTCATTTCAATACACTGAAAGGTACAGTCAATTAATCAGAAATACTGGATTTATTATCTCAACAATTTTACTTAGACTTTCATTTTCAGTTTCTGGTTTAACCAGTATTCTTTTAATAATTTCAGGTATTATCTTTGGTCTACTTATTCTATTGATTTACAATGCTATTGAAAAAGACAATAAACTTGCATAATTAAATTATCAGTTTTTTTATACCTTTATTAGAAACCAAACTATTATAATATGAAAAAATTACTATTACTATTAATCGCAATAACAACTGTTAGCTGTAACAACACTCCTGAACCAGTTAAAGTTGTTGAAGGCACAGAAGTTGAGGCTAATACTGCAACTGATCCAAACGATTTCGAGGAGTTGAAAAGCCTTGAGGGTAAATGGGCAGGAACTCTTGAAAGAACAGACGGAAGTTCTGATGAATTTACTTTAGACTACACAGTGACCTCAAATGGAAGTGCTATACTTGAAGAAAGTGACACTGGAGGAACTGAAATGTTGTCGATCTTTAATTTTCAAAACGATGAGCTGTTATTAACTCACTATTGTGGGCTTCAAAACAAACCAATTTCTAAATTAACTGGAAATAATAATGGCGTTTTAAGTTTTGCAACTGATTCTGAAATGAGTGGATTAACTCTTGAAAAGGATACTTATGTAACTTCCTGGGAAATTAATTTGTTGCCAGAAGACGAAAATCAACTGATGTATAAATATACTGTAAGCGGACCTGATGGAGATGTCTTTACAGCAACTTCTACACTGTCAAGAATATAAAAACAATATAGTTTTTTTATAAAAACCCCTCATTGTAGGGGTTTTTTTATTGTATAATAAATTCTGTAAATAAAATAAATAGAGCCATTGCTAATACAAAATACCCAAATCCTTTTTTTAGTTTGTTTCCGTCAATAAATTTTCCAAAATAAATTCCTAAAAAAATTCCCGCAATTGTTAAAGTTGTAAATACAATTAAAAAATTCCAGTCAATTGACATTATTAAAGCGTCACCTAAAAAAAATCCTAAAATGGATTTAAATGCTATAATTATAAGAGA
>Ga0206682_10000741_pt1 | contig 34020 bp, 23 predicted proteins | sample M240m12015metaG_FD_155444 | JGI IMG/M metagenome (GOLD analysis project Ga0206682, IMG submission 155444) | Ammonia-oxidizing marine archaeal communities from Monterey Bay, California, United States - M2 40m 12015 | ecosystem: Environmental > Aquatic > Marine > Intertidal zone | place: USA...
ATTTGTAAGATAACGCACATTTTTTTTTTAGAATTTTAGCTAATACAAATAATTAGAACTCAATGCTATTTATATGAGAAAAACGAAGACACTTTCCATCAAAAAATCACTAATAATAGCCTTTCTGTTTTTATTAAGTTATTTCGCATTAAAGGGGTTCTTTAGAGTAATTCAAGTACTATAAATATAGTATTAATTAGTTTGGATGATAAGATGAGGTTCTATAAAATTGAATTAAGCATTGAATTTATATTAGAAGGAAGAATAAGTTTTCATAATTATTTTAGGCTTGCATTAGCTTTAAAAACGCCTATTTCATTAGGACGTTAAATTCATGAAATAGGCGTTTTTAAGTCTAGTAATATTAAGATTAAATAATTGATACTTTTTTTTAAATTGTTAACACAAGTTAGTGAAGTGTTTAATGATATAGGTAAAATATCTGAAATAGTAAATTAATAAAATAAATTGAAATCAGAATCAAATATGATGGCATTAAAAGAGTATTACATAGGGATAGATATCGGGGGAACAAAATGTGCAGTTTCGGCAGGAACAGACCAAATGGAAATCCTACATAGTGTATACTTTGCGACTCACACGGTAAATGGACCCGATTACGCTATAACAAAAATATTGGAAGGTATTACTGAACTTCAAAAAAAATTTAAAGAACGAAATCTAAAAGCAATAGGCATTAGTTGTGGAGGACCATTAAATAGTAAAACAGGTACTATACATTCGCCTCCTAACTTACCAGGATGGGATAATATTCCAATTGTCGATATTATAAAAGAAAAAACAAACACGTCAACCTTCATACAAAATGATGCCAATGCTTGTGCTTTGGCCGAATGGAAATTTGGAGCAGGTAAAGGTTCTAATAATATGGTTTTTTTAACCTTTGGAACAGGATTAGGAGCAGGACTTATATTAGACGGGAAACTTTACACAGGAACAAACGATAACGCCGGAGAAGTTGGGCATATTCGGCTTAATAACGACGGGCCAATAGGGCACAATAAAGCTGGGTCATTCGAAGGATTTTGTAGCGGTTCTGGCATTACTAAATTAGCACAATTAAAGGCCGAAGAAGCATTAAATAAAGGAGGTAAACTATCATATTGCGAATCGTATGATGAATTGCAAGGTATTACAACATTACAGTTGGCAAATCTTGCCAATGCAGGCGATAAAGATGCTTTGGAATTATTCAATATTTCAGCAAAAAAATTAGGTATCGGGCTTTCTGTCATAATAGATATATTAAACCCAGAACGGATTGTAATTGGAAGTGTTTATGCACGAAACCCACAGTTATTTAATGGATTGACAAGCGAAATGATTGAAAAAGAAGCTTTGGAAGGTGCTTGGAATGTATGTAAAATAGTCCCAGCAGAATTGGGTGATAAAGTTGGTGACATTGCAAGCCTAAGTGTTGCAATTGATGGTTACTCTCATCTTACTTTCATGTAGTGAAAAAAAATAAAAAACTAGAAACAAATTAAACCTTTTTTAAAATTAAATATCTAAGTAACAATGGATAAAGAGATTAAAAATAGCGTTGATTATATTTGTAAAAAAGATTAAAATTAAAAAATGAGTGTAGAAAAAATGATTGAAGATTTAGTGATTCGCAACCCAGAGTTGGGAGCTGCTAAAAATGATATTTCAAGAGCTTTTGAATTATTAAAGAATTCTTATGAAAATAAAGGAAAATTATTAATATGCGGAAACGGTGGTAGTGCTGCCGATGCAGACCACATTGTTGGTGAATTGATGAAACGATTTTCAATTCCGCGTGCTATTCCTAAAAACCTTAAAAATACACTTTTATCAGATTATGGTGAAAAAGGGAAATACATGAGTGAAAAATTAGAAGGTTCATTACCAGCAATTTCTCTAAATGGGCACAGTGCTTTGATTTCTGCTTTTGCCAATGATGTAGATGCTGAACTAATATATGCACAACAGGTTGTTGGTTATGGAAATAAAGAAGATGTTTTACTTGGTATATCAACATCTGGTAATGCAAAGAATGTTGTTGCAGCAATGATTGTTGCAAAAGCTAAAGGCATGAAAGTTTTAGGACTAGTAGGAAGAGATGGCGGCGAGTTTAACAAATATTGCGATGTATTAATTAATGTTGGAGGCGACTGTACACCACAAATACAAGAGTTGCATTTGCCTGTATATCACGTGCTTTGTCAAACACTGGAATATCACTTTTTTGGTAAATCAGAATAATACCTTTGAGCTACTATGTTACCTAAATTTCATATCAGACCATCTATAATGAAAATAAAATCGAATATATTAACATTTATTTTTTGCTTTGGATTTTTTATCTCAAATGCTCAAAAGTCTGATGTTTCTTTAGCACCCTTATTTCAGGATAACATGGTGATTCAGCAGCAAAGCAATGTACCTATATGGGGATGGGCAGAGCCTAATTCAGAAATAAATATTTATTCGTCATGGAATGATAAAACCGTATCTGCAAAATCAGACGCGTCTGGTAAGTTTACTACTAATCTAGAAACTACAGTAGCTGGAGGACCATTTCAAATCGAAATTTCATCAGCAAATAAAATAGTGCTTAAAAATGTGATGTTAGGCGAGGTGTGGCTATGTTCAGGTCAGTCTAATATGGCTATGCGTCTTCGAGGAAATATGCCGAAGGATTCCATATTAAACTCCTCAACTGAAATTGAAAATGCTAATTTCCCCAACATTAGACTTTTTAATGTTACCAAAGACTATGCTACTTCACCATTAAGCAACTGCGAAGGGCAGTGGAAAGTTTGTAATTCAAAGAATGCAGCACAATTTTCGGCAGTTGCATATTTCTTTGCACAAAATCTGAATAAATCTATTGATGTTCCAATAGGATTAATACAGTCCACTTATGGAGGTACTCCTGTAGAGAGTTGGATGCCTGTTGAATACGCTTCTAAAATTGAACGTTTTAAGAATACTCAAAAAACTCTAGATAACGAAAAACAAAATAAAATCCAATACACGAAGTGGCTTGCAAGTATGAAAATGCTGGACTTTACAAATTACTCCTATGAGAATATGAGTGCTAAACTAGATTCGGTATTGCCATCTTATCATGAAGAAAATTTCGACCACTCAAAATGGGAGCAACATAAACTACCAAAAAGTTTTGAAAAACAGTTTGGAGAAATAGATGCCTTGATTTGGTACAGGAAAGAGTTTATCATACAGAATAATAAAACTGATAAAGCATACAAGCTATTACTTGGTGCTATTGATGATTCTGATGAAACCTATATTAATGGCGTCATGGTAGGAAAAACCACAGGCTGGTTGTTACATCGTGAATATATTATCCCTAAAGGATTACTTAAAGAAGGAAAAAATACAATTGCTGTCAGGGTTTTAGATAGGTCTGGCGGTGGTGGTATTTATAAAGGTAATTTATGCATCAAGGATGAAAACAATGTGGTTGTTTCGTTAAAAGGCAAATGGAAATACAAAATGTTAGGATGTTTTGAAAACCCATTAGCATTTAGACTTTTTAATGATAATTTTAATTTAGAAAACAGACCAAAATTAGCCTTAAGTCCAAAGAGTCCTACGACGCTTTATAATGCTATGATTGCTCCATTGGTTCCTTTTAAAATAAAGGGTACTATTTGGTATCAAGGCGAAAATAATGTACCGCATGCAGAAGAGTATGCCAAATCTTTTCCATTACTAATAAAAGCTTGGCGTGATATATGGAATCAAGAAGACTTTCCATTTTATTATGTGCAAATAGCGCCTCATGACTATGGTTCAGGAAAAGCACCAATATTGCGGGAAGCACAACGATTAACAACGAAGTTACCCAATACTGGTATGGTAGTGACTTCAGATATTGGAAGTTTGGAAACAATTCATCCAGCTAATAAGCAAGATGTAGGTAAGCGATTAGCATTATGGGCATTGAATAAGACTTATGGAAAAAAAGATGTTGTCTATTCTGGTCCTTTATACAAGAGCATTATAACAAAAGGTAATAGAATAAGAGTTAATTTTGATAATGTAGGCAGTGGCTTATTTTGTCCAGATACAACTTTAACATTCTTTGAAATAGCAGGAGAAGATGGTAAATATTATCCAGCGGAAGCCAAAATAGATGGAGAACAAGTTGTGGTAAGAAGTTCAAAGGTAAAGCAACCAGTACATGTGCGTTTTGGGTGGACAGATACAGCAATCCCTAATTTGTTTAATAAAGAAGGGCTTCCTGCGGCTTCGTTCTCTTCAGAAATGATGGGAATAGAAGGAAATCAAATTTCTCAAACTCCAATCTTTTTTACAAAGAATCTTATAGAAGAGATTAAACCCGATTCTACAGTAATATACAAGACAATAAATAATTTAGAATTGGAATTGCACTTTTTCTTTCCACCAAATCATCAGATGACGGATGAAAAACCAGCTATTGTATTCTTTCATGGTGGAGGATGGAAAAACGGAAAACCTGCACAATTTTACATGCAATGTAAATATTTGGCATCACGAGGTATGGTCGCGATGAGTGCTCAATACAGAACCCGAAAATATAATGGTACAACACCCAAGGAGTGTGTTAAAGATGGAAAATCAACCATGCGATGGATTCGCACACAGGCTACCCAGTATGGGGTTAATCCAAACCTCTTGGCTGCAGGAGGTGGTTCTGCTGGTGGACATATAGCGGCGGCAACTGCTACTTTGGATGGTTTTAATGAGGAGGGAGAAGATACCTCTGTGAGTTGCATACCCAATGCGTTGGTTTTATTTAACCCAGTGATTAATAATAGTTCAGAAGGTTATGGTTATGATCGAGTAAAAGATTATTGGAAAGAGTTTTCGCCTCATCACAATCTTCAAAGAGGAACACCTCCTACAATATTTATGGTAGGAACAGAAGATAAACTTGTTAAACGCAATATTGCCAAACAATACAAAGACAAAATGGAGGAATTGGGACTTCGTTGTGATTTGATTATATACGAAGGGGCAAATCATGGTTTTTTTAACAAAAAGAAAAATGAAGAGAAGCACTATCAATCATTGATTGATGCCGATAGATTCTTGATTTCTTTGAAATATCTAGAAGGCAAACCCGAAACAATGAATAGTCTAATTGATAACGAATGAAAATTTATTATTTAAGAATGAATATGAAGCTTACAAATATAATGAGTCTAAAATGCCTATCATTTTTAATGATTGTGACCTCTTTTTTTTCGTTTACTTGTGTGGGCCAAAATTCTTCTGATTTACCTAATATTATTTTTATTATAACCGATGATCAACAAATTGGATTAACTAGTATTGAAGGAAATCCAGTTTCAAAAACTCCAAATATTGACAGAATTGCAAAAGAAGGGGCGACATTTGAAAAATTCTTAGTAGCTACACCTTTATGTTCACCAAGTAGAGCCAGTTTTCTTACAGGACAGTATGCGCAAAAACATGCCGTTATAAACAACGACCGTATAGGATTGGATGTTATCAGCCATACGCTAATGACATGGCCACGACAATTACGCGAGAATGGCTATAAAACAGCATACATCGGGAAATGGCACATGGGACTTGATGATTCTCGTCGTCCAGGGTTTGACCGATGGCTCAGCTTTAAAGGACAGGGGATTTTTGTTAATGGCGTAGTAAATGATGAAGGGACTATTAAACAAATTGATGGTAATATGACCGATTATTTGAATGAACAAGCTGTGAATTTTTTAAAAAAGAATGGCAAAAATAAACCCTTTGCAATGATTCTCTCACACAAAGCGGTTCACGCTCCCATAATACCAGCTGAGAGACATAGCGCATATTATGCAGATTATGAGTATGAGGCACCGCTTGTTAGTAAGGGCAATATTAAGAGCAAACCTGTATTACAAAGGAATGTGCCATGGAGACCACCTTATGAATATGAAAACATTGTTCCTGAACCGGGAGAACCAAGACGAGGAAGGGGCAGCGATAGAACGAGCATAGTAGCCGACCAAATGCGTTGCTTGTTGAGTGTTGATGAAGGTGTTGGGGAAATATTTAAAGTACTTGAAGAAAATGGCCAGTTAAATAATACAATTATTGTTTATACCAGCGATAATGGGATGCTTATGGGCGAGCATAATAGATTCCATACCAAGCGTTGGGCATACGATAATGTGTTGCGCGTACCATTTTTTATCCGATATCCAAAAATGATTGAAGCAGGAAGTAAAATAGATAAAATGGTATCAAATATTGATTGGGCACCAACAGTATATGATGTTGTAGGTGTTGAGCCAATGATTCCAGTACATGGAAAATCATTTTTGCCTTTGTTTAAGTCTGAAGAGGTAGAATGGAGAACATCTTTTTACGCTGAGTATTTTCATGAAAAAGTAGCACGAAACGCACCTTCATGGCAAGCTGTGAGAACAAAGGATTGGAAATATGTCAATTATGTTGGATTGGAAACCGATGAAATGAATGAATTGTATGACCTTAAAAATGATCCGGGTGAAGAGTTTAATTTATATAAAAATCAAGCTTATAAGCAACAGCTTGAGACGATGAAAATAGAGTTTCAAAACAAACTTACAGGAATTAATAATAACTAAAACATTATGAAAATGAATCTGATAAAAACTAAAATATTTTTGCTTTTTATAGCTTTTACAACGCTCTCCTGTGCACAAGAGAAGTCTAATGAGAAACCCAATGTATTGCTCATTATTGCAGATGATATGCGCACAGAACTCAATTGTTATGGTGCTGATTATATTCATTCTCCCAATATTGATAAGTTGGCAAAGAATGGGGTGCTATTTAATAATGCTTATGTACAACAGGCTGTTTGTTCTGCTTCTAGGGCCAGTTTCCTGAGTGGAGTTCGCCCTAATACTACAGGTGTAGATTATCCGTATAGTAATTATTTTATGAATGAATTTTGGCCTAATCACCCGATGTTAGCAGAACATTTTGAACAAAATGGTTACTACGCCCACACCTTGGGGAAAATACACCATGGTGGCAAATCTGACAAGCTAAAAACAGACCATTATAATCCTAAAAAAGGCTTGAAGACCGGAAAGTTTTATGCGCTTCCTGAAAATATAGAGAAAGGAGGCGCGAGAGGTCGAAGTATAGAAACTCCACCTTACGAAGGTGCCGATGTGCAGGATGAAGCATATATTGACGGATTGATTGCTCAAGAAGCGGTAAAGATTATATCACAACAAAAAGAGACTAAAGAACCTTTCTTCATAGCGGTTGGATTTAATAAACCACACCTCCCTTTTAATGCACCTAAGAAATACTGGGATTTGTATGAGGAGAGTGAAATGCCATTAGCACCCAACCAAAATCATCCTAAGGATTCTCCTTCTTATTCGGTTACTCACAACTCTCTTGCGAGGTATGCTGGTTTAAATTATTATAATACTCCTAATCATGTAACACCAGACGATTACCAGCGCAAATTAATTCATGCTTATGCCGCCTGTATTTCTTTTGTAGATGCACAGGTAGGTAAGTTAATTGAAAGCCTTAAAGAGACAGGCAAATATGATAATACCATTATCGTATTTATTTCCGATCATGGTTGGCATTTGGGACATCAGAATAAGTGGGGGAAAACGACTAATTTTGAGAATGCAACACGTGCTCCTCTTATTGTTTCATCTCCAAATCATAAGAAAGGGAAGCGTTCAACTCAATTAGTAGAATATGTAGATCTATATGCTACGCTTTGCGACCTTTCAGAAATAGACATACCTGAATACACAGAAGGCACCAGTATGAAACCTTTGTTAGAAAATCCGGATAAAAAATGGAAAACTGCCGCGTTTAGCCAATTTCCAAGAGGAAGAAATCTGGAAGGCTATAGTATGCGAACTGCAGATTATCGTTATACAGAGTGGAGACTTTCAGAAGGGAAGATCGATTCTGTCGAACTATACGATCACAAGAATGATGCCATTGAGAGTATAAATATTGGGTACAAAAAGGAGAATGAATCCCTTGTTAATGAATTATCCCAAAAATTAAATGCTGGCTGGAAAGCAGCATTACCTGAAGGTGTAGAAAATAATTCAAATAATCCTATTGCACCACCACATGTCAATTGGTCAGGTAAAAAAATCAAGGTTAATAGAAAAAAATCAATGACGTTTAAAAGTGGTGACGAGCTAGAGTCATGGAGACTTGTTGATGGCTATCGAATAGCTGTGAAAAACCAACTATTGCATATTGATGTGGAGCATTACGCTAATTACTTTAAAAAGGTTGAGGTCAGTGATCTAAATGTAAAAGCAACTAAAAATTCAGTCTTAAAACTAAAATACAAGACGATAGACAATCAGCCATTAACATTACAATATCACATTAGTAGTAGGAATAATTGGGGTGAATTATCGAGCATCTCGCTTCCATCTACAAATGGAGAAATTCAAGAGATAACAATACCACTTGCGTCTGATGTATCGATGTGGGAAGATAAATTTGAAAAGATGAAAGTAATAACGGAAATCATTTTTTGTATTAATGCAAAAGAGAAATTTAAAGGCACTCTGGTTTTGGAATCATTAACCATTGAGTAAATAAGTTAAGTAACAAACAGAAATTATGAATAACACTTTTAACAACATTATAACCTTAATACTGCTAATGAATACTGTAAATAGCTATACACAAAATCAAAACAATTTACTAAAGGAAGTAAATAATAAACCTTCTACCAAAGCCATAATATCATTAAATTCTGCAAAGTCGTCCGATTGGTCACTTTATTATGGTCTGCAGGATAAAAATGCGCCCCAATCGCCTTCCGAATTAGAAAATTCAGATTTTAAAAATATTGTAGGAACGGTTCCAGGTAATGTTGAAATAGACCTAGAAAGAGAGGGAATTATCAAGGATCCGATGATCGGTGATAATGTTTATGATTTAAGAAAATTTGAAGCCTATGCTTGGTGGTACGTTCGTGAATTTGATACACCAAAAATTAAATCGGGCGAACGCGTAGAATTAGCTTTTGATGGGATTGATTGTATCGCGGATATTTGGCTTAATGGTCAAAAAATTGCTTCCGTAAACAATATGTTTGTTGAGCACCATTATGACATTACAGATATATTACAAAAGCGTAACAAACTGTATGTTCATATAAAATCTACAGAACTAGAGGCTCGTAATCAATTGCGAAATAATTTCGGGGTTAGGTATGATCAGTTAGGTGAAGCCTCAGCCATCCGTAAAGCACCTCACATGTTTGGTTGGGATATCATGCCTCGTTTGATGAGTGCAGGAATCTGGAAAGATGTGAAGCTGGAAATAATTCCTAAAACTTATTTCAGTTCGGTTTACTGGGTAACAAAATCTGTTTATCCTGATGCTAAAAAAGCGAACCTCTATATAGATTGGCAGTTTAATACGGATAGACTTAATATTGACGATCTAACCATTTCGTTTGAGCTAGAACGAAACGGAAAAATAGCATATAGTGCGGAGGTTCCAGTAATTACTACAATTGGGCGTGAGCGTATTTGGGGAATGGAAAATGTAGATCTTTGGTGGCCCAGGGGCTTTGGCGAACAAGCACTGTACAATGCAAGCATAAAGGTTAGAGATCCCAATGGTAATATCCTATGTGAGAATAAACAAAAAATAGGAATACGAACAGCGGAGTTAATCTTAACTCCAATAAATACTGAAGAAGAACCTGGTGATTTCCATTTTGAAGTAAATGGCGAATACATCTTTATAAAAGGAACCAATTGGGTGCCACTCGATGCCTTGCACAGCCGCGATATTCAACATGTTGATGAAGCTGTTGGCATGCTCACCGATTTGAATTGTAACATGATTCGTATGTGGGGCGGTAACGTGTATGAGAGCGATCGTTTTTATGATCTTTGTGACGAAAATGGCATTATGGTTTGGCATGATTTTACTTTTGGTTGTACTACCTACCCTCAAGATGAGGAGTTCAAGCAGAAAGTAAAAAATGAAGCCGATAAAGTATTAAGAAGATTAAGAAACCATGCTTCTATTGTTTTGTGGGCAGGTAATAACGAAAATGATGTCTCGCTCCAATGGGGTGATGATCAGCCTCATATTGATCCAAATACCGATGTAATAAGCCGTCAGGTGTTGCCACTTTCTGTTCGTGAATGGGATCCTAAAACACCATACTTACCTAGTTCTCCATTTATTAGTGAAGAAGTATTCAAGGTTCATAACAAAATCAGTAAGGATTTATCTCCTGAAATGCACCTTTGGGGTCCACGGGGTTTTTATAAAGCATTATTCTATACTGAAAATAATGCACGATTTGTTAGTGAAATAGGATATCATGGTGCGCCAAATGTAGAAAGCCTCAAAAAAATGATGACTCCAGACAATGTATATCCATGGGTAAATGGAGCAAAGGCTGAAACAGACGATGTTGTTACGGTTGATGGTGAAGTAAAAAAGGCAGAAAAGCTAGTCTGGAATGACGAGTGGCAATGCAAAGCCACAAGATCTCATCCTAATTCACAAACGAATAAAGAACGTAACTTTTTAATGGTTAATCAAATACGCGAGGTATTCGGTGAATGCCCGATGGAATTGGAGGATTTTGTTACCGCTTCTCAAATTGTACAGGCCGAAGCTAAAAAATATTTTATTGAATTTTGGCGCATGAACAAAGGTCAGCGTAATGGTATTCTTTGGTGGAACCTGCGAGATGGATGGCCGATCGTATCCGATGCTATTGTAGATTACTATGGAGGCAAAAAATTGGCATATGACTATATTAAGAATGTACAGACCGATGTTTGTGTAATGGTTGGTGATATTCGTCAAGGAAACACTGGACATCCTGTGCTAGTGGTTAACGATACAAGAAACAAACAGAAAGTAGAAATCACCATTATAGATAAAGATTCAGGTAGAAAACTCTTGTCAAAAACTTTAGAGGTAGCGCCTAACGGAAAATTGAAAGTAGGCGAATTGCCTAAAGTAAATAGTAATGAACTTTGGCTAATTGAATACAAGGTTGGCGGAAAAACATATAATAATCATTACGTGTCTTTTAGCCCTCCAATGAAATTTGAAATTTATAAAGAGTGGTTGAGTGAATTAAGAAGATAAAACAGAAATTAAGAACTATTAATTAAGAGAATATGAAAAAGCGAATTATTTTTCCAATGGTTTTAATAAGTCTAATTAGTTTTATTTGTAATAGTCAAACCTCACAAAGCCCTAACATTATTATTATGATGGCAGATGATTTAGGGTATGGAGATGTGGGGTGTTTCGGCAATAAAATAATCGAGACTCCAAATATTGACCAATTAGCTAGCGATGGAGCTAAATTTACTCAATTTTATTCGGGACACTATACTTGTTCGCCAAGTAGAGCAGGCATGATGTCTGGCCGCACCCCTTATAGAAATGGAATTTATACTTTTATTGCTGATAACTCTGTGGTACATCTTAAAGACAAAGAGGTGACGCTCGCTGAAATTTGCAAGAAACAGGGATATGATACCGGTTTCTTTGGCAAGTGGGGGTTGAATGGAAATATGGATGATAAAACTCAGCCCACTCCCAGTCAGCAGGGTTTTGATTCTTGGTTGGCAACAAACAATAATGCAAAACCGTCTCATAAAAATCCAACAAACTTTTATTTCAATGGAAAAGCTATGGGTGAAATGAAAGGGTATAGTTCACAAATAGTAGTTGATAAAGCAATGCAATGGTTGGATTCTCGTAAAGATAAAAATAAACCATTTTTATTAGTATTGTGGTTTCATGAACCTCACACAAAATTAGCACAACCTGATAAGTTTACGCAAAAGTACGCCAAGTATGGTAAAATTGCAGGGGAGTACTATGCAAATATTGACCATATGGACCACCAGATAGGACGTTTTCTAGACTACGTTAAAAAGGAAAACCTGAAGGATAATTCGTGGATTACCTTTACATCAGACAATGGCCCGTTAAATAGAGAAGGACGCTCTACAAATGGATTAAGAGGGTATAAAGCAAGATTATATGAAGGTGGTCTCAGGGAGCCAACAGTTATGTATTGGAAAGGTAAAATTGAAGGCGCAAAAGTGTCTGACGAGCAATTGACATTCTTTGATTTTGTGCCTACATTCTATGATTTATTTGGAATGGAGCCAATGAATAATGAACCTTTGGATGGAGCAAGTATGTTACCCGCCCTTGAGGGGAAAAAGGTAGAACGTAAAACTCTTCCTATTTGGGTGGGAAGATGGAAAACGACACTTATAAATAATGAATGGAAAATTATTGGAAAATTTGAAAACTTTGTGCCGGGCACTTCATACAATGATTATCTGATAAATAGAAAAATAGTAAGGTATGAATTGTTTAACCTCAAAAAAGATCCTTATGAGACGCAAGATCTTTCTAAAGCAGATATCGATAAATTGAAAGAAATGAAGCTTCTTATCGAAGAGAGGGTTAGAAGTGTACAAAAAGAAATTGTTCCTTGGAATGGACAATGGGTCTTGCCATATGCTGTAGTTAAGTATTACAATCCGAATGTACCGCCTTATAGTGAATTTTCTAAATTGAGTCCCGAAGAACAAGATTTAATGAAAAGCAAACAGTGATTCAGATCAATTGCCTTTTTTTTAAAATTTCTTAATAAAGTTAAAGTTTTAATTGTTAAAGAATAACAACATAAAAATATGAAAACAAAATTTAAAATCAGCAAACTCCTTTTTATCATAAGTATATGTACTGTCTGTCTTGGTTGTAATAAAACCACAGCACAGGAGAAACCTAATATCATTATTATGATGGCAGATGATTTAGGCTATGGAGACTTAGGCTATATGGGACACCAATTTATTGAAACTCCTAACATTGACGAATTAGCAAATAAAGGTGTACAATTCTCACAGTTTTATGCAGGACATCCCACATGTTCACCAAGCAGAGCAGGGATGATGTCAGGACGTACACCTTTTCGTAACGGTGTTTATACATTTATCCCTAATAATTCATCTGTTCACTTGAGAGATGAACAGGTAACACTGGCAGAAATTAGCAAAAAACAAGGATATGAAACTGCTTTTTTTGGTAAATGGGGGTTAATAGGTGATATGGAGGATAAGTCGCAGCCTTCTCCTAACGATCAAGGCTTTGATTATTGGTTAGCAACACACAATAATGCAAAACCATCCCATAAAAACCCGACAAATTTTTATAGAAATGGTAAAGCAGAAGGAGAGATAAAAGGCTACAGTTCACAGATTGTAGTAGATAATGCCATGGAATGGTTAAATAGGAGAAAGGATAAATCAAAACCTTTTTTATTAGTATTGTGGTTTCATGAACCGCACCGTAAGTTGGCTCAACCCGAATCTTTTACAAATAAATATAAAAAACATGGAGAAATAGCTGGTGAATACTTCGCCAACATTAACCATATGGATTTCCAGATAGGTAGAATGATGAATTATTTGAATGAAAAAAAGTTGGATAATAATTCATGGATAACATTTACATCTGATAATGGGCCTAAAAATTTAGCAGGTCGTTCTACTAACGGACTTAAAGGAAGGAAAGGCCAACTCTATGAAGGAGGCTACAAGGTACCCACTGCTATGTATTGGAAAGGAAAACTTGAAGGAGGTAAAACCATAAATGAACCATTAGCCTTTTTTGATTTTGTACCTACTTTTTACGACCTTTTTGGGATGGAGCCTATGAGCCAAGACCCACTTGATGGTGTAAGTATGCTTCCTACAATTGAAGGAGAAAAGCTAAATCGTGAAGAACCTCCTGTTTGGATGGCTGTAAAACATATGGCAATTCGTCATGGAGACTGGAAAGTGTATGCTCATTTTGAAGATTATACGCCCGGAACATCATTTCAAAGCTACCTAAAGACACGTAAAATAGCGAGTTATGAACTTTATAATCTTATTGATGACCCTTATGAAATAAAAAATTTGGTCAAGCAAAATACAGAAACCTTTGAGATGATGAAGCAGTTAGTTAACAAATGTAGGATGAATGTTCAAGAAGATATGAAACGTTGGGAGGGCTCAGGGATATTGCCTTACAATGTAGCCACATGGTTTAATAAAAACATTCCGCCTGGCAGGGTCTTTAAAAAATTGCCAGCTGAAGAACAAGATTTATTAAAGAGTGTCGAGTGATTATATAAACCATAATATTGCTTATCAAGCTAGAATTGATTGTTCAAAATATAAAAGTTGGTTAAAAGATTTGAGATAGTTACTCTGTTGTGAAGCAATTATGGAGTGAAGAAAGTGATAGAATGATTTCTGAAAAATTGAGTTAAATAAGTTAAAATGAGAAAACTGACAAACAATATTATTGTTAAGAACATAAGCATAGTAGTATTATTTTCAATACTAACTATTAGCCTAAATGCACAGGTAAATCAGCCAAATATTGTATTCATATTAGCTGACGATTTGGGCTATGGAGATTTATCTGTTAATGGTGGTACAGACGTAAAAACCCCAAATATTGACAAGCTTTTTAAATCTGGAGTAACATTTAATAACTTCTATTCCAATAGCACAGTTTGTTCCCCTACCAGAGCATCACTAATCACAGGAAGGTATCCTGATATGGTTGGTGTGCCGGGAGTTATTCGAGACGTTAAGGATCAAACTTGGGGGTATTTATGTGAAGATGCCTTAACATTGCCATATATCCTGAACAAAGCAGGCTATGAAACTGCCCTTATAGGGAAATGGCATCTTGGGCTTGAAAGTCCCAATACACCTAATGAAAGGGGTTTTAAATTCTTTCACGGTTTTTTGGGAGGTATGATGCATGATTATTATACTCACCTGCAGCATGGGAACAACTATATGAGGAAGAACGACATCGTAGTTACTGCTAAAGGACACGCAACTGATGTGTTTTCCGATTGGGCTATTGATTATATAAATATTCAAAAAAACAGAGACTCTCCTTTCTTTATGCTTCTGGCATATAATGCACCACATTACCCCATTCAGCCTCCAAAAGAGTGGTACGAAAAAGTAAAAAACAGAGAGAAAGATATAAGTGATAAGCGTGCTAAAAATGTAGCTTTAGTGGAGCATCTCGATGATGGAATTGGGAGAGTAATAAAAGCACTAAAAGCATCGGGACAATATGAGAATACTATTATTATTTTTTCATCTGATAATGGAGGGCATTTGCCAAGTGGTGCATCTAACGGAAATTTGCGAGGCGGTAAAATAGACATGTACGAAGGAGGAATAAAAGTCCCTACTTGTATGTTATGGAAGAATAAAATCAAATCAAATACTGCATGTAATGTGACAGGGGTAACGATGGATTTTTATGCAACATTAACAAATTTAGCAGGGGTAGAAGTCAATCATGAAGTTGATGCTATTGATCTACTGTCAGGCATAAGTGATAAGACAATTAAAAAAGATGATCGAACCATTTATTTTGTAAGAAGAGCCGGTTATAATTATAGTGGATTGTGTTATTATGCTGTAAGAAAAGGGGATTACAAATTGGTTCAGAATAGCCCTTTTGAAGAATTCCAACTCTTCAATATAAAAGAGGACCCATTTGAAACAATTCCGCTTGAGGATAACTCTAAAGAGTTTCGAAAACTCCGTTACCAATTATCACAACATATTAGGAAAGCTGGTGTAATACCATGGCAGAAAAAAGAAAAATAGCCTGTCTATATTTTTATGATATTAAAACCGGAAACGAATTAAAATGAGAAAAACGAGAAATAATAATATTGGTAAGCACATAAGTGGTATGGCATTAGTTTTAATGCTGACTATTAGCCTAAATGCGCAGATAAATCAGCCAAATATAGTACTCATATTAGCTGATGATTTGGGATTCGAGTGTGTTACTGCAAATGGAGGTACATCATATCATACACCAAATATTGATATGCTTGCTAATGAAGGTGCTAGGTTTGAGAATTGCCATTCGCAACCAGTATGTACGCCATCACGAGTACAGCTTATGACAGGCCAGTATAACGTTAGAAATTATACTGTTTTTGGTGAACTTGATAGAAGTCAGATAAGTTTTGGGAATCTTTTTAAAAAAGCAGGTTACAAAACGGCTATAGCGGGTAAATGGCAGTTAGGCGAAGAAAAGGATTCGCCACAACATTTTGGTTTTGAGGAGTCATGTCTTTGGCAACAATCATATCCAAGAAAGGATACTACTGGTCATGATACCCGATTCTCAAACCCTATTTTGGAATTTAATGGTGAAGTAAAACACTTTAATAATGGTGAATATGGACCAGATATAGTAAGCGATTTTATTTGCGATTTTATTGACCAAAATAAAGACCAACCATTTTTCGCATACTATCCAATGATTCTTACGCATTGTCCATTTGTTCCAACTCCTGATTCTGAAGACTGGGACTTACAAAATCCAGGGTCGTTAACCTATAAAGGTGAACCCAAATATTTTCCTGACATGGTATTGTATATGGATCAACTAGTTGGTAAAATCGTCTCAAAAATTGAAGCATCAGGGATCAGTGAAAATACACTAATCATTTTTGCTGGAGATAATGGAACTGACAAACCCATTATTTCAATGTTTAAAGGAACAGAATATCCAGGAGGAAAAGGGAAAACAACAGATAATGGGACTCATGTGCCCTTAATTGCGCGTTGGGATGGGAAAATTAAAGCAGGTAAAGAATGTTCAGACTTGATCGATTTTAGTGATTTTTTGCCAACAATTTGTGATGTTGCCAATATTGATATTTCCTCTCAAACTAAGATTGACGGTGTTAGCTTCCTCCCTCAACTTCTTGGTGAAAAAGGGAAACCTAGAAAATGGATATACAGTTGGTACGATCCGCGTGGAAAAGAATTGAAAGAGTTTGCCAGAAACACTAAATACAAGTTATATAGAACAGGTGAGTTTTATAATACCAAAGAGGATTTCTTTGAGAAGACTCCACTCGCTTTGGCAAACATGGGTAGAGATGCTAAACGATCCCATAATAAATTAACTAAAGTACTAGACAAGTATAAAAATATTAGAGAAGAAAAAGTTAATGTAAAAAGAGGTAAAAATTAAATACAGTAAATAAACTATATTAATTCGTTTTAAAATATGAAAAATACATTATTAAAACTCTTGGCAGTGAGTGTTGTCCTATCAAGTTACAGCCAAACCCAAACCATCGCACAAAATGAGTCTAAACCCAATATTATTTTCATAGTAACTGATGATTTAGGCTGGTCAGATTTAGGTTGCTATGGTGCAGATCTACATGAAACGCCTAATATTGATGGGCTTGCAGAGAAAAGTATGGTTTTTACTAATAGTTACGCAGCAGGTTCTGTATGCTCGCCAACACGAGCATCAATAATGACTGGTAAAACACCAGCAAAATTAAACTATACTGTATGGAGCGAAGCGGCAACAGGAAACGCAGAAGAAAAGAGAGCGAGAGGTTTTAAATACTTAGAACCGCTAACTCTACAAAACCTTCCCCTTGAAGAAATATCAATCGCAGAGAAACTAAAAAGTAAAGATTACCTGACAGCACATGTTGGTAAATGGCATATAGGAGATTATATGCATTTTCCTAATACACAGGGTTTTGATGTAAGTGTAGCCGCCAGCCAGCGAGGTGCTCCACCTTCTTTCTTCTATCCTTATACAGGTATTGTTTATGACGAATTTCGCTTTGTGGGCGATTTAGGGGTGGCTGCAGATGGAAAATATTTCACAAATAGAGAAGGTGAATACCTAACCGACAGATTGACGGATGAAGCAATGAAAATGATTGAAGATGCTGGTTCTCGGCCGTTTTTTCTGAATTTATCTTATTATAATGTACATATCCCAATCGAGGCCAAAACCGAAGACATTGCTTACTTTAAAAATAAGTTATTACCAGAGTACCATCATCAGAATGAAACCTATGCAGCTATGGTAAAAAATGTGGACGACAATGTTGGTCGCTTGCTCCATAAGTTGGATGAACTAGGTATTTCAGAAAATACAATAATAGTGTTTACATCAGATAATGGAGGAGTCATTCAGAAGTATAAAGATAAGGTTGTTACCGATAACTTTCCGCTAAGGGAAGGAAAAGGCTCTTTATATGAGGGAGGAATTCGTATTCCAACTATGATTTTTTATCCCAAGAATCCAGGTAAGGGACAACAAATTGATGTCCCTATTAGTACAATCGATTACTTACCCACGGTGATGGAAATTGCTGGTATACCTAACGATTTAGATAATATTGAAGGGGAAAGCTTCTTGCCTTTACTAAAAGGTGAAGAGGCGAAATCTCTTGAAAACAGAGCTTTGTACTGGCATTTTCCACATTATTATTACGCAGTAAAGCCAGTTAGTTCGATTCGTGATGGTAACTGGAAATTATTAGAATATCTTGAGGATGGACACATCGAACTTTATAATCTAGCGGACGATTTAGAAGAGAAACATAATCTTGCTGATACCGAACCACTAAAAACTAATGAACTTTTAAGCAAACTCCGCAAATGGAAAACTAATGTAGGAGCAAAAGGGATAAGACAAAACCCTAATTATAAAAAGCAGTAAGAAAAAAATATTTTTTAAATACTAACAATCAAAAAAATGATCAAAAAAATAGTTTCGATAAAAAGAACACTAAGTAAGCAATTGAAAAATCTTATTTCATTGATTATTACAGGTTTACTATTGTCGGGATTATGCATTGCCCAGAATTCAGAAAAACCTAATGTCATTGTAATACTAACTGATGATCAGGGCAGCATTGACTTGAATTGTTATGGAGCCAATGATTTGCTTACACCTAATATGGATAAAATTGTCAATAGTGGAGTTAAATTCACTCAATTCTATGCCGCTCCGGTTTGTTCTCCAACACGTGCTTCGTTGCTCACAGGAAAAACACCGCAACACGTAAAAATAACAGAGGTTATTACGAGGTCAAAACTCAACGATGGCTTATCGAATGAAGAATACACTATGGCTGAGATGTTTAAGGATGCCGGATATACTGCAGGGCATATTGGCAAGTGGCATCTTGGGCACTCTGAAGATAAGCAACCTAACGCACAAGGCTTTGATTACTCATTTGGGAATCTTGGTGGGTGTATTGATAATTTCTCTCACTCTTCCTACTGGCAAGATGGAGCCAATTATCATGATCTCTATTTGAATGGTGGCGAAATATATCGTGATGGTGAATTTTTCCCCGATATGATGTTGGAAGAAGCAAAAGACTTTATAGTGCAAAATAAAAACCATCCTTTTTTTATGTACTACGCACTTAATGTACCGCACTATCCCTATCAGGGAAGTAAAGATTGGTTAGATTATTACAACGAGAAAGGCGTGGAATATCCACGAAACCTATATGCCGCTTTTCTGTCCACAATGGATGATAATATAGGCAATTTAATCGCTAAACTTGAATCTCTTGGATTAAAAGAAAATACTATAATCGTATTTCAAAGCGATAACGGATATGCCAATACTCAAAGAGCACACGGTGGAGGTGGAAGTTCAGGCCCATACAGAGGACACAAAGGAAGCCTTTTTGAAGGTGGTATCAGAGTGCCAGCTGCCATATCATGGACTAAAAAGATCCAGCCAAATCAAACACGTCATCAGATGGCAGTATCAGCGGACTGGATGCCAACACTTGCCGATTTATGTGGAATTGAATTGAATAAAAATGATTTAGATGGAAAGAGCTTGGTCCCTATTTTAAAAAATGAAAATATTAAATCGATACATGATGAGTACACTTGGCAATACCAAAAACAAAAAGCTGTTCGTAAAGGCGATTGGAAGTTACTGATTAATCCAGTTATAAAAGACCCTTTTTATAAAAATACTATTAAACAAAAATCGCCTTATTTTTTAGTAAACCTTAAAGATGATATTGGGGAAACGACAAACCTTGCCGAAAAATATCCTAAAAAGATTAAGGAACTAGAGACCATATTTAGCAAGCAGGACATTAGAAATCATAAAAGAAAATGAAAAACAGTTTGTTAACATATATTATGCTTTTTATTTCAGCTATGATGTTTGGGGCTGATTATGATAGTATTGGCGATAGTGCTATTGTAAGAAAAAGAAGTGATCTTACACAGAAACTTTACGATAGATTGCTTTCAATAAAAGGAAATGGCATCTTCTTTGGAATGCAGCATGCAACTGGCTATGGTGTTGGTTGGAATAATGATAATGACCGTAGCGATATTGAGAGTGTTACAGGAGATTACCCAGCTTTTGCAGGATGGGGCGCCAGCGTTACAGATTGTAATATAGCGCAGGGAGAAGGATTTGAAGATGCTCGTTATAAAATTAAACTATTTCATCATATGGGAGGGTTTAATACAATGGAGTGGCACGCTGATAATCCATTTGGTGGTGATTGCTATTGGAAGAGACGTCATGATAAGACAAAAGATGTGGTTGCATCCATTTTGCCTGGTGGTGAAAAGCATCAAGAATTTTTAACTCAATTGGACAATATAGCCTCTTTTTTCAATTCACTCATAGATGACGATGGTAAAAAAATACCAATCATTTTCAGGCCATGGCACGAACATACAGGTGCTTGGTTTTGGTGGGGTAAGGGAAACTGTTCTAAAGAGGATTATATCTCATTATGGCAATTTACAGTAAATTATTTGTCTGATGAAAAAGGGGTAGATAACCTCTTGTACGCCTATTCTCCTGCTAAAAATGATAGTAGGGAGGAATATCTTTATGGATACCCTGGCGATGAATATATAGATGTTTTAGGACAGGACAATTATTATGATTTACGACAGGATGCGACAAACATGCCAAGATTTGTGAAAATGTTAGAAACCTTAGTGTCGATAGCCAATGAAAAAAACAAACCTGCTGCATTGACGGAAACGGGAGCGTTTACCATAGATGCTAAGGCCACTATGCCTGAGGATAATTGGTTTACCGAGAAGTTGTTAAAGCTTATCATGTACAATGATAAAACACGTCAAATTAGCTATGCAATGGTTTGGCGAAATGCGGATGAAAATCACTTTCATATTCCATATCCAGGCCATCCAGCAGTTCTAAATTTTATAGATTTTTATAACCATCCATACACAATATTTATGTCCGATATGAAAAAATACAGAACTAAGAATGAATAATATTTAGGTATTACAGAATAATATCACATTACATTTATAAAATTTAAATATAGTATTATGAAAACAAACCTTTTACTTTTAACATTAATTGTGTTAATGACATCTTGCAAATCGAAAATATCTTCGAAACAAGAGACGAAAAAACAACCTTACAATGTCCTCTTCATTTCTATTGATGACTTAAACGATTGGACGGGATTTGCAGGAGGACATCCACAGACCCTAACCCCAAATATGGATAAACTAGCTCAACAGGGAGTCGTTTTTGATAAAACCTATGCCGCATCTTCATTATGTGGTCCTTCGAGGGCAGCATTATTGACTGGTTATCGTCCGTCAACAACTGGTGTTTATGGAAATGGAATGGAGTTACGCGATTCGCCTATTTTAAAAAACGCACCGACTTTGCCACAATGGTTTTCAAAACATGGCTATTTTACAACAGCTCGAGGAAAAATATTTCATAAGCCAAACGGTCAACAGGCTGATACAATTTCATGGGACAAGTGGGTAAAAGAAGTAGGCAATTATGGGAAGGTGAAAAAAGAATCTGGTTTTATGGCCAATGGAATTCCAGAAGGTGAGGCTGATGATAATTTTGACTGGGGACCCACAGATGCTCTGTTTGAAGAAACTTCCGACTACTTAAATGCTAAGTGGGCGGCAGATCAACTTCAAAAAAATTATGATAAGCCTTTCTTTTTGGCAGCTGGCATTTATCGCCCTCATTTAAGATGGAACGTTCCGCAAGAGTTTTTCGATAAATTTAATGAGGAGGAAATGATTATTCCTGAAATAAAAGAAAATGACCATGACGATATACCAAGCTATGCTGCCAAACCCTCAAAAAATTATTATGCTGCTAAAAAATATAATAAACAACAGGCAGCTGTGAAGGCATATTTGGCCAGCATAAATTATGCAGATGCTTGTGTAGGAGTTATCCTTGATGCATTGGCAAAGAGTAAATATGCAGATAATACCATTGTGGTATTATTAGGAGATCATGGATGGCATTTAGGGGATAAAATGCGCTATAAAAAATACACATTGTGGGAGGAAGCCTGTAAAACACCATTAATTATTAAAGTACCTGGCCTTACACAACCTAACTCACGTTGCCCAAGTCCTGTTAATTTATTAGACTTATATCCAACACTTTCCGAATTAGCGGGTCTTCCAATTAATACTGAAAATGAAGGAAATAGTTTAGTTCCTCTTTTGAAAAATGTGAATACAGAATGGGACATTCCGTCATTAACTACTATGGGTTTTAATCGCCATACTGTGCGTAATAAAAAATGGCGTTATATAAATTATGGAGATAAACAGGAGGAACTTTACAACCACGATTTGGATCCAATGGAATTTACAAACTTAGCAAATAACCCTAAATATCAGAGTGTTAAAGATGAGTTGTCAAAATATATACCTGAAGTAAACGCTGACCCTCTTGAAAAGGTTTATAACACTAAACGTTATTATTAAATAAGAATCTTAAAGAAAAACCAAAATATTTAATACAAATGGAGTTTTGGTACATAGGACTGTTACCAATACTAATATTACCTCAGAGGATACAAGTAATTTGGCAGTAGGCATGTAATTGATAAGATTAATTTCAAATAACGGGGAGTATCTTGTAGAGAAAATAATTAAACAGTAAGATGATGAAAAAATTAAACATAAAATATTTGAAGTTTAAATTAACCTTTTTGATATTTGTATGTATACAAAATGCCTGGAGTCAATGTGATGCTGTCACAGTTGAAAGTGTGTCTAATTTCACTCCATTTGCATTTGACTCCATAGTAGAATCAAATGGCCTTCGAAATGGACCTAATTATGATGGTGCCACCTTGTTTTTTCCTGTGAATGAAAATACTAACTATAAAAGTATCGTGCTCGTTCCGGGGTATAAAGCAGAGCAAGAATCTGTTAAGCGTTGGGCAAGGTATTTAGCTTCTCGAGGCTTCATAAGTATGACCATAGGGACGAATTCTTTGACTGATTTCCCATCAGTAAGAGCAAATGCACTTATTGATGGTATGGAAACGATACGTCAAGAAAACAGCAGACAGTCTTCACCTCTTTATCAAAAGATTGACACCAACAATATTGCAGTTGGTGGCTGGTCTATGGGTGGTGGTGGTGCCCAATTAGCGGCTAAGATGGATCCTAGAATTAAAGCTGTACTTGCCATCACGCCTTGGTTATATGAAAACACATTGTCTGCCTCTGATCTTAATCACAATTCTCCTGTTTTAATTATTAGCGGTGAGGTTGATGCAACAGCACCAGTATCGAAACATGCAGATATACATTATAATTACACACCGAGTTCGACCAATAAGATGCTTTTTGAGGTTTTAGGAGGAGGTCATAACAAACCATTAAAACCTTTAAGACGCAAAGGAGTTCTTGGTAATGTTGCTTACGCATGGTTAAAGTTATTTTTAGAGGGTAATAATTGTTATTGTGGAATACTTAGCGTTGACTCTTTTGACCAAAATTCAACATCTTCAAAATATTTAACAAATCTTAATTGTTCATCACTTTAGGCAACAAACACTAAATATGCAGACTTAGATATTCAAATATCCCCAAACCTAGCAACTGATAAAATCATAATAGAATTTTTGAATAGCATCAACTTGAATATTAAAATAATTAAAATAATTAAAAACAAAAATTATGAAATTTTTTATTGATACAGCAAACCTCAATGATATTGCCGAAGCACAAGCCTTAGGCGTTTTAGATGGGGTTACTACCAATCCATCATTAATGGCTAAAGAGGGTATTAGAGGGGAAGCGAATATTTTAGCGCACTACAAAAAAATATGTGATATCGTAGAAGGGGATGTAAGTGCTGAGGTTATTTCCACCAATTTTGAAGGCATGGTAAAAGAAGGTGAAGCTTTAGCAACTTTACATCCTCAAATTGTGGTTAAACTGCCAATTATTGCCGATGGTATTAAAGCCTGTAAGTACTTTTCTGATAAGGGAATTAGAACCAACGTAACTTTGGTTTTTTCTGCTGGACAAGCATTATTGGCAGCTAAAGCTGGCGCAACATACGTGTCTCCATTTTTAGGAAGATTGGATGATATTTCAACAGATGGATTAAACCTAATCACTGAAATCCGCCAAATTTATGATAACTACGGTTTTGAAACTCAAATTTTATCAGCTTCCATCCGTGGTACCATGCATGTTATTAATTGTGCTAAAATAGGTAGTGATGTGATGACTGGACCATTATCTTCAATAATAGGATTACTAAAACATCCTTTAACGGATAGTGGTTTAGCTAAATTTTTAGAAGATTATAAAAATACTAAGCAATTATTATAATAAAAATATTTCTTATAATAATTCAGCATTACTAGTAACGAATGTTTTGTTACTTCCCTTTTAGTTGCAATGCTAATTCAAAAAATGCTAAAATGAGAACCTTAGAGTGATGAAAATAATATTAAATATTTTAAAAATCATTTTGTTATTCGTTTTTTCATCATTTGAAATTTCAAAAGGTGCTAAAAGACGGCACTTTATCAAAATTAAAAAAATAATGACTGATACTAATTTATTTAAAAAAGGTAAATAAGATTGAGTTTTTGTATTCTAATCAAGTGAATAAACTAAAACAATGATAATACAGGATACCAATTATGTTTAAAAGAGAAACATTAGTAGAACAAATACAAGAAAACTCTGAATGGGATGTCATCGTTATTGGCGGTGGTGCTACAGGTTTAGGTATTGCATTAGACGCCACCACAAGAGGCTATAAAACACTCTTATTGGAGCAAGTTGATTTTGCAAAAGGAACCTCAAGCAAAAGTACAAAACTGCTTCATGGTGGTGTTCGATATTTAGCTCAAGGAAATATAGATCTAGTGAAAGAAGCTTTGTATGAAAGAGGGTTGTTATTAAAAAATGCTTCACATTTAGTGAGTAATCAATCATTTATTATTCCCAATTACCGCTGGTGGGACAACTTTTTTTATGCATTCGGACTTAAAGTGTATGATTTATTAGCCGGAAAATTAAGTTTTGGTAAATCGATTCGCATCAATAAAAAAGACACTATTTCAAGATTAAAAACCATTAAAAAACAACATCTTAAGGGCGGAGTAGTATATCATGATGGACAATTTGACGACGCAAGATTAGCTATAAATATTGCCCAAACCTCCATTGAATATGGCGCCGTTATTTTAAATCATTTTAAAGTAAAACAATTGTTAAAAAATAATGATGGTATTGTAAATGGAGTTGTTGCAAATGACAGTGAAACCAACATGTCCTATAATTTAAAGGCTAAAGTTATTATTAATGCTACGGGTATTTTTACTGACGAAATTATACAAATGGACAATGTTGAAGCAAAAAATACAGTTAGACCTAGCCAAGGGATTCATTTGGTTTTAGACAAATCCTTTTTACCTGGAAATGATGCTATTATGATTCCTAAAACTAATGATGGAAGAGTTTTGTTTTTAGTACCTTGGCATAATAGAGTAATTGTTGGTACTACCGATACATTGCTAAATAGTTATAGTTTAGAACCTACTGCATTAGATGAGGAAGTAAATTTTATCATTTCAACAGCAAACAAATATCTTAACAAAAAGGTATGTAAAGAAGATGTTTTAAGCATATATGCTGGGTTAAGACCTTTGGCAGCGTCAAAAGAAAATTCAAAAAAGACAAAGGAAATTTCTAGAAGCCATAAAATTATTGTTTCAAATTCTAAATTAATTACTATTACTGGAGGGAAATGGACTACATATAGACGTATGGCAGAGGATACTATAAATAAAGCTATTTTAATAGGGAAGTTACCTAATGTTTCTTGTAAAACTACATTGCTTCAAATACATGGTTCTAAAGAAGCACCTCATAATCCGCATCATTTAAATATATATGGAAGTGATCAAGATAGTATTCAAAAATTAATAATAGAAACACCAGAATTAGGAGAAAAATTACATTTCCGATTGCCATATACAAAAGCTGAAATTATTTGGGGCATTAGAAAAGAAATGGCAAGAACAGTTGATGATATTCTAGCAAGGCGTGTTCGAGCTTTGTTTTTAGATGCTAAAGCAGCTATTGAAGTGGCACCACTTGTAGCATCAATGTTGGCAAAAGAATTAGGTAAAGATAAATTATGGCAACAACAACAAATTAAAGAGTTTACCGCAATCGCAAGCCATTATATTCTGTAAATTGAATTATTCAAAATCTATAATATAATATGAAAAAATATATTCTTGCTTTAGATCAAGGAACAACCAGCTCTCGGGCTATTATTTTTGACAACAAAGGGAACATTGTCTCTGTTGCTCAAAAAGAGTTTACACAATATTTTCCAAAACCAGGATGGGTTGAGCATGACCCAAATGAAATTTGGTCAACTCAAAACGGAGTAGCAGCTGAAGTCATTGCAATAAAAGGCTTAAACGCTGAAAATATTGCGGCTATTGGTATTACAAATCAGCGTGAAACAGTAGTTGTTTGGGACAGAAAAACAGGACAACCAGTTTATAATGCCATTGTTTGGCAAGATAAAAGAACTGCTGATTTCTGTGACACGCTTAAAAAACAAGGAAAAAGCAAATTAATAAGAAAAAAAACAGGATTGGTTATAGATTCTTATTTTTCGGGAACTAAAGTAAAATGGATTTTAGATAATGTTGAGGGTGCAAGAAAAAAAGCCGAAGCAGGTGAGCTTATTATGGGTACCATAGACACTTGGTTGATTTGGAATTTCACCAAAGGTGAGCAACATGTAACAGATGTTTCTAATGCTTCAAGAACATTGTTGTATAATCTAAACACAATGGATTGGGATAATGAATTGCTTGAGCTTTTTACAATACCAAAAAGTATGTTGCCACAAGTAAAAGAATCAAGTGAAGTATATGGATATACCAAATCAACATTTTATGATGCGAAGATTCCCATTGCTGGAATTGCTGGCGATCAACAGGCTGCATTATTCGGACAAATGTGCACCAAACCAGGTATGGTGAAAAACACCTATGGAACTGGTTGTTTTATGTTAATGAATATTGGCAAAAAACCTATTGTTTCAAAAAATAATTTACTAACAACGGTTGCATGGAAAATAGATGGAAAAACTAATTATGCTTTAGAAGGGAGTATTTTTATCGCTGGAGCTGTTGTACAATGGTTGCGAGACAGTCTTAAAATTATAAGAACTTCAGCGGAGGTTGAAAAAATAGCAAGTTCAGTAGAAAGTTCTGAGGGTGTTTATTTTGTACCTGCCTTTGCAGGATTAGGAGCGCCGTATTGGAATCAACATGCACAAGGTACTATATTTGGATTAACCAGAGGAAGTACAGATGCTCATATTGCTAGGTCGGCTTTAGAATCTATCGCTTATCAAACAATGGATGTTTTAAAGGCAATGGAAGCAGATTCCGGTATTTCTATCAAAGAATTACGTGTAGATGGTGGAGCTACTGTAAATAATATATTGATGCAATTTCAGGCAGATGTGTTAAATACAGTAACAGTTCGTCCAAAAGTTGTGGAAACTACAGCTATGGGAGCAGCATTTTTAGCAGGATTAGCTGTTGGCTATTGGAAAAATCCCGAAGAAATTCAGAACATCTGGCAAATCGATCAGTATTTTAATCCTACTTCTGAAAGAGAAAATATTAATAAAGATATTAAGGGATGGTACAAAGCAATTAACGCTTTAGAATATTGGACAAAAGATAAATAACTTTAAAAAAAATAATTAAAAAAAACCAACTAATAGAAGTAAAGGCCGATAGATACGCTAATGAGCCTTCAAGTAAATTAACTTATAACAAAATAACCATGGAAGCAAAAAAGAATTACACATCGAGCCTTATCATTTTAACCACTTTATTTTTTATGTGGGGTTTTTTAACCTGTATGAATGATATTTTGATACCCTATTTAAAAGAAATTTTTGTCTTGAAGTACTGGCAGGCTATGCTTATTCAGTTTTGTTTTTTTGGTGCATATTTCATTGGTTCTTCAATCTATTATTTGATGTCCTTAAAAATTGGAGATCCCATAAATAGAATTGGATATAAAAATGGAATTATTATTGGACTAGTTGTCTCTGGTATAGGGTGCTTATTGTTTTATCCCGCAGCTCAGTTTAAAATGTATGGTCTTTTCTTAGGAGCGCTTTTTATATTAGGACTTGGGTTTACCATGTTGCAAATTGCGGCTAATCCGTATGTGTCTATATTAGGAAGTCCAGAAACTGCATCTTCACGTTTAAATATGTCTCAAGCGTTTAACTCTTTAGGAACTACTATTGCCCCTATTTTGGGAGGTTATTTAATATATGAATATTTCTTTTCTCATGGTTCATCTGGAGGTGAAGCTGTGAAAATTCCTTATATTATTTTCGGACTGATTTTCTTTGTTGGTGCTGTTGTTTTTAAGTTTGTAAAACTTCCAAAGTTTGTAAATGAAGATGAAGTGGTAAAAGGGACAAGTGCTTTAAAATTTAAAAATCTTTCCTATGGAACCATTGCTATTTTTATGTATGTTGGTGGTGAAGTTGCTATTGGAAGTTTTCTAATAAATTTTATAGGACTTGACAATATTATGGGGTTAGAAGAAGCGATCGCAAAAAACTTTCTGGCCTACTATTGGGGTGGGACTATGATTGGTAGATTTTCAGGGGCACTATCATTAAGTGCTATGGAAAAAACAAAAAAGTATGCTTTAATGATAGTTTTATCGGTGCTTTCCTTTACTTTGATTTTCTTTATTACGGGTATGGAATTTCAAGCCGTGCTTCCTTATATTGCTATAATAGGACTTAATTTTGTGGTATTTGTTATCGGGAAAGGGATTGCAGGCAGAACATTAGGTTTATTTGCTAGTATAAGTATGTTTTTAATTGCATTAGCTATATCTTCATCTGGCAGTCTTGCTATGTGGGCTTTGATAGCTGTTGGGGTTTTTAACTCCATCATGTGGTCAAATATTTTCACCATTGCTATTGATGGGTTAGGAAAATATACAAGTCAGGGGTCATCTCTATTAATCATGGCTATTTTGGGAGCAGCATTAGTACCGCTAATTCAGGGTATTTTAGCTGATATTATAGGTTTGCAAGCATCATTTATAGTGCCGTTACTTTGCTATATATATATCATGTTTTATGGGTTTTACAGTCCAAAATGGAAATCGAAAAATTCGGAAATAGTAAAGCCTAAAGCGGGTTTTCATTAAATAGTCAAAAAGAGAAATAAGTATAAATACATTAAAGAAAACAATTAAAAGTCAGTATATGTATCATCATAAAAATATATTTCAAAGAAATTTTATCTTCATTTCTATAGTTTTATTAATTATTTATAGTTGTAAAAATGAAAAAACTGAAGATACCAGTTTCAAAGAATCATCAGTAATAAAAGCACCTAAAAATATGGTTTGGGTAGAAAGTAAAACCTTTTTACAAGGGGCAAAAGATACTGATCAATATGCAATGCCAAGAGAGAAACCGTCTCACAAAGTGAAAGTTGATGGTTTTTTTATTGATATAACAGAAGTGACCAACCGACAGTTTAAAGCTTTCGTTGATGCTACAGGATATCTTACAATAGCCGAACGTGAAATTGATTGGGAAGATATGAAAAAGCAGTTGCCAGCTGATACTCCTAAGCCTCACGATTCTATTTTGCAACCTGGCAGTCTCATTTTTAATAAGAAAGTTAATGTTATAGTCAATATGGAAAATTATGGACAATGGTGGACTTGGAAAATTGGTGCCAACTGGAAACATCCACAGGGACCAGAGTCATCTATAGAAGGACAAGATGATTTCCCAGTTGTTCATGTCGCCTATGAAGATGCTCTAGCTTATTGCACATGGGCAAACCGACGCTTACCTTCGGAAGCCGAATGGGAATCTGCAGCACAGGGCAAAAACACTGACGCTATTTTTACTTGGGGAAATGATCCTCAATTACTTAATAAAAGAGCAAACACTTGGCAAGGCACATTTCCAACAGTTAACGAACCTATTGATGGTTTTAAATATATTGCACCTGTAAAATCTTATGAACCAAACTCTATTGGATTATACGATATGTCTGGAAATGTTTGGGAAATCACTAGTGACTATTTCAATATCAATTATTATAAGACGTTAGATGCTAATGTGATTATTGATAATCCTAAAGGAGCATCAAAGACATACACAGCTTCTAATCTTTATGCTGTAGAGCATATTATTAAAGGTGGTTCATTTCTATGTAATGCTTCTTATTGTGCTAGTTTTAGAATTTCAGCAAAAATGGGTACCAGTGCTGATTCTGGTTCAGATCATTCTGGTTTTAGAACTGTGGTAACCTTAGATATGCTTAAAGCTAAATAGGTATGAAAGTCTCTCAGCACATTTCCCTACATTCCAGTACTCTACATTTTAGGATAATGTCATTTACGTTCAAGTTTAAAAGATAATTTATAATGAAGACAGTCAAATCTAATAAAACAATAATGAAATTAACAAAAGTAAAAAGCACATTTTTACTATTAATTTTGTCATTTACAACTAGTTTACTTTCAGCCCAAATCGAAGGTAAAATACAAGATGCCACAGATAATTACCCGCTAGAATATGCAACGTTAGCGCTTTACAAGCAACAAGATGGCACCCTGGTAACTGGCGTTATAACAAATATTGATGGCGAATTCAATATACCCAATATTAAAAACGGCAGCTACTATATTGAAGCATCTTTTGTAGGCTACACAACAAAAACCATTAGAAATATAGAGATTCGTAAAACACAGTCAACTGTTAATTTAGGAATAATTTTATTAGTTTTAGGAAACCAACTAAGCGAAGTTGAAATTAGGGCAGAACGCTCTACAGTTGTTCATAAAATTGACAGACAAGTTTTTGATACTAAAAAATACCAAAGTACAGCTGGGGGAAATGCTGTTGATGTTGTAAAAAACTTACCTTCGATTACAGTTGATGGTTTAGGGGAGATTAGTGTAAGAGGGAGTAAAGGTTTTACGGTTCTAATTAACGGAAAACCAACTCAAGGAGATTCTAATACAATCTTATCACAACTACCAGCAAATGCTTTACAAAGTGTAGAGTTAATTACTGCGCCTTCTGCAAAATATGATCCTGAAGGAAAAGGTGGTATTTTAAATATCATCACAAAAAAAGGAGCAATTAACGGAGCATTTGCACAAGTAAATGTTAGAGGGGGATTTCCTTCAATAGAAGACTATGATACTAAGGTAGCTGCAAAAAGACACGGAATTGATGCAACGATTAATAAAAGAACTGATAATTGGAATCTTTCTTTTGGTGCTAGTTATCAAAGAAATGATAAAGCGGGTAGAAGAAAAGGAGAAATATATATTATAAATACTCCAGAAAATAAAACTACTTTCTTGCCTTCTGACGGTGAGCGTAGTTTTGATGAAGTTACTTATAATGGTCGTTTTAATGGAGATTATACTCCAAATGAATCTGACACGTATTCTTTAGGCCTTTTCGCAGGTAAAAGAACAAAAGAACGTTTAGCTGATATTGTATATTATGATAATCATTCGATTTCTTCAATTGGAGGTACAGCTCGCGATTATACTTTTGCATATTACAATCACAATTTAAGAATTAGAAAAGGAGATTTTGCTTTAGGTAGTTTTGATTATTCGCATAAGTTTGAGGATTCTTCTAAAATTTCTACATCAATTTTATATGAATATACTTTTTTAGGTGGTCCAACAGAGAATGATAACTTAGGGCATCCAGATAATAGTACAGTGTATCAAAAAGAATATAATACAAATGATAATCCTTTATATGGCGCGCGTTTTAATTTAGATTATCAATGGAAACCATTTTCTTTTGGAACTTTAGAAACGGGTTATCAATTTAGAGATTTAGATCATACAGGGAAGTTTGTCTATGAAAGAGATGGTAATCTAGTTCCTGAATTTTCTAGTGATGTTAGTTTAAAAAGAAGTATTCATTCTGGGTATGCGCAAGTTACGGGTTCTAAAAGTAAATGGGATTATGCTGCTGGAGTTCGTTTAGAATCTATGGATAGGGTTTATAAGGAAACTTTAGAAAGACAATCAGAAAAAGTATATGATTATGATTTTGTAAAATTATTTCCTTCAGCGTCTTTACAATATGAGATAAATGATAAAACAAATATCAAAACAGCGTATAGTAAAAGAGTTGAAAGAACAACGACTTTTAAAATGAACAGTTTTGCAGAACGTGAGCATTCAGAAGTTTTTGAGCAAGGGGATAATACGTTATTACCAGAATTTATAGATTTAGTAGAATTAGGGATAACTAAAAAACTAAAAGGAGGGAATTCTGTGTATGCAACGGCATATTTTAGACATGTAGATAATGTGATTAATCGTGTAAATACATTAGCGTATGAAGCTAATGGAGCTGTAATAGACAGTATTATTAATAGAGTATATTCTAATGTTGGTAAAAGTAATTCTATAGGTTTGGAAGTTGGGGCAGTATTAAAACCAACTCATAACTGGACTAATTTTATAGGTGTAAATGTGTATAATTATGCAATTGATGGTGTGTTGAACTTTAGACATAGAGATGGAATTGAAAGAAATTATGATATCGATTCTAAATCAACTATTTATTCTTTCAACATCAATTCTACTTATAATTTCTGGGAAAATGCTTCGTTACAATTTACTTTTAATTATTTGTCTGATAGAAATACAGCAATGGGTGAAGATTCTCGTTTTTACTCTCCAAATTTAACATTCATAAAAAAGTTTATGGATGATAGATTGATAGCTACTTTACAGTGGCAAAATATAGATATGGGGTTATTGAAAACCAATGAGCAACGTATTTCAACATCTAGATCAAATCAATTTTTTACGAGCACAAACTATGTGTATGAAGTCGATATGGTTTCTTTAAACCTTTCTTATACCTTTAATGCAGCTAAAAACAAATCGAAGTTTATTGATAGTGAATTTGGTAAACGGGAGTTTTAAAATTGAACTCTTACCAGTTGAGATCACTATTTATTTCCAAGAATAATTTTTTATTTCTGGGAATATTTTTTTGAGCTATTATAATTAATAATAGAGTTTAATCCTTCCAAAAAGTTTGAACTTTTGATAGTCGAGGTCACAATTTATCCTCAAGAATAATAATTTATTTTTGGAGATAATTTTTTGCACAAATCCCAAATAGTTGACTTTATTTTGAATTCCTAAGTAATTTTTTTAACTTGCTTTATGAAACTAATTTAGAATAATATGAAAACAATTAATTTATTAGGAATTATCTCAATATTCTTAATCGGATGTACATCAACTGTCTCAAATGATGTAACTACAGTAACAAATGGTGGAAAAATCTTAGGCGGACCTAATGCTGGTGCCACTTACACATTTGCGAGTGACGAATTTGGACAATTAGCGCTCAATTTTTCTGATGCTTTTGTTAGAAAAGATTTAGACTTCATATCAACTGAACATTTTACAGATTCCATCTTTTTTTATCCAGAGAAAGGTTTAGAAAAAGTAGTAATGGATTTAGAAACAGGTAAAAAATTAATCCAAGCCATGCACGAGCCTTATGATTCAATAACGCGTTGGGTCTATGATGTCATGCCTGTAACTCCGTCCTATGATAAAGAATTAACAGTTGTTATGTTTCCTTTTACAGAGAAGCGTTACAAAAAGGACGGTACAGTTGAAAAATACAGATTTTACGAGCGACACTACATTAGAAATGGCAAAATTACTGGTGTTAGAAAGTGGAGTCAAGAGGAGTAAT
>Ga0206682_10000742_pt1 | contig 33975 bp, 53 predicted proteins | sample M240m12015metaG_FD_155444 | JGI IMG/M metagenome (GOLD analysis project Ga0206682, IMG submission 155444) | Ammonia-oxidizing marine archaeal communities from Monterey Bay, California, United States - M2 40m 12015 | ecosystem: Environmental > Aquatic > Marine > Intertidal zone | place: USA...
GTTTTCTAATAGGATTCCAACGCATCCAATTCCAAGGATGTTTAATTCCTTCATCATCCACCCAGGATTTACCTACACGGATTATTTTATTTTTATATTTCCACATTGTGTGCTCCTATCGGGCGTTCGAATATTTTGCTGGGCTAGACCCAAATGCAAGATAAATATAGCTTGACTGATTAAAATTTGGACTGCTACGCCGCCATTTAAATCCGTTACTTAATAGGTCTACATCGTTATCTGTTTTCTCTGTTGCATTGTCGTCTGCTGTAAGAGCGTTATTGTCTACGTTATAGCCTAGCCGCTTGTTATCGTATATCATCCACTGTGTTCCAGAGGATGTTGATTTCACCATAAGCCAAGCTGGGCAAAAACCTAAATGCACATAGGTTCCATCGGCAGATGAATTTCCGCTGTAACTGCCAGCCTTACAGTACCCTTCGATGTCTGCAAAACAATAAGCAATCATGTTGTTACCGCTTGTTCTATCCCAAGAATTAAAAACAGTTGCGGTAGCACCGCCAGCCGCATTTCCTTTTCCGGCAGTTGAATTTAAAAGAAGATAATCATCAGACCCATCAACAAAATCTGTGTAAACAAGCCAATCACTGCTAGCACTTCGTTCTTTTTGAATAACCATAGTTGGTTCAGTTGCTAACCCGTGCGCTACTGTGCCTGTGTTTGTGCCATTCGCTACATAACTTATAATCGAAAACCCTGACTTAACGCTTACAGAACCAGAACTGTCAATTGTGCCTACACCAGTTGCAGACGCATCGTTGCTGAAGGCTGTGTTAGCTAACCAATTCCAAGATACAAATGCGTCATTATTATAATTCACTTGATTTCTAGCACCAAGCGTAAACCCATCACTGTTAAATGCAGTTAATGCGTTACTATACCCTGTACCGGCTTCGCTATAATTTTCATTTGTTACAAGTGCGGTGTCAGTGCCTACACCCCTTACAGAGTCTTGCACAACATGATGTCCTGTGTAACTAGACGAGCCTTCATCTCTTGATTTCATCCAAACCCAGTCAGGCTGAAAGCCAACGCCAGTAATGCTTTGAGTTCCACCGTTGCCAGTATACAGAACTGTGTTGAAATACTCAGACCCATCAATTATCTCAGGCTCAGGCAGGTTGGCTGAACACAATGCAAGGAAGTCAGATGGAGGCGCATAGAAAAAGTCACCCTGCCCATTAGCATCAGAAGCACCAGCAGAGCCGCTTGTTCTGTTGCCAGCGAAACTACTGTCTTGACCAAAGTTGGCTACGATTTTATTATTATTATCATACGATTGCACGAGTGGAAAAAAGTTTTTTGGAGCACTTAACGTAACAGTTTCATTTGTTCCTGCCGATGGATTGCCTGTTGCATCCCCAGACGAATTATAGAAGTCACCATTGTAACCAAACCACATTTTTCCAGTGTCACAATCAACTGCCATTTGCACAAGCATTAGCCTACCGCTCGAACCCGTATTAACAAATAGATTTGTTGACGATGATTGATTGTTTTGGGCATTTGCGTTTGTGCTATCAATCGCCATTCCAACAAACCCAGTAAGTACTTGCGCCGAAGATGTAAGACTCATACTATCCACAGCCACACCCAAAATAATTCTTTGAGAATTCACAGTAGTGGTTGCTTCAAAATACCATTTTCCTGACGCTGGTAATTTAAATGTTGACCTCGAAGCTCTCCAGTTAGCGTTGCCTGTCTGAGCCAATGAGCCCTCTGACAAAGCTGTCGCATTATCTAAAGCATTCAAAACAGCAAAATTATTAGTCGGGCTGTCAGGCACGACATCGTGTGCGGCTAGATTGATTGCAGTGAAATCATTGTTATTTGCGCTTTCATCGTCACCGATTGCGCTACTGTCATCAAAAGGAAGGTAAAAACCATTTGTACCGTGTGAACCTGAGTATTCTTGCGGAATCCACACCCCATCTTTTGTCTCGCCAAAACTGCTTGGAGTCAAAGCTAAACCATCAACATGGTGAACTTCTGCAATGTAACCATCAAAAAATTGTACAACAGTATTATGATGCCCATCGCCGATATCGTGTTGGTATGTGCTATTAATATACCAATCGCTGTTTAATGGCGGTGCGCCGTGTCCATATTGATAAGCACCTGATTGGCGTTCACCATTTATATAGATTTTTAAACGGTCATCGGCTGTAGAATTAGTAGTATCCATAACTGCCATTATGTGCATCCAAGCAGACGTATCACGCAGAAGCCTGTCTGCTATAAAAGAATAATAACTAGCACCATCTACTCGTCCATCCATAAAAAACATTAGTCGGTTGCCACTACCAATACTAATGTCTACGCGCCTGTTAAAAACATTACTTCCTGCAGAAAAAATAGAATTATTGATAGCGGTAGTATGTAGACTTGATAATTTTATCCAACAACTAAAACTCCAAGTTTTACGATTACTGCTACTACTTGGGGTTCTGTGTAAAACAGGGCTACTAGCTTTATCAAAACGCAGAGACTGGTCTATACTGTGCGGATAGAAATCACTACCTGCGTTATACATCCATTGAGATGCGCCAAATGGTCCACTCATAATTATCTCTCCTTATGCAAATGCAAGTTGTGGTGTACCCAATAATATTCTTGTTGATGATACATAAGTGTAAGGCACAATATCTGTTGTATTAGCAGTTGTAGATAATAAAATACCTAATGCACCTGCTGTTTCAAAGTTACTACCTAATGATAATACTCGACTGCCTGTTCCATCTTGTATAAACACAATAAACCCTGACTGTCCTACACGACCCGTAGTTGGATTAGCTAATGTAACAGAATTTGTTAATGTGAGAATAAAATTTTGATATGCATTTAAATCTAAAGTAACACTGCCTGTAACGCTAGCTGTTTGCGTAGTAGCTACAACACTAGTTGGGAAAGAAATATTATCAGCAAGTTGATTATCTCCTACTGATCCATCTGGAGCTACTGTAGTTTGCACAGCCTTACCCTGATACACTACATAGAAGTCATCTGTGCTTGCTACGTTGCCTGTCATCGCAAGCGCAGTTCCGTTTGTAGTATATGCTATTCCAGGCTCTTGTCTTACGTTGTTTACAAATATTTCTAACTCGTTAGCGTTAGCTACTGGTGTAATAAGCGTATATGTTGCACCACCATTACCTGTAATAACTTGTTTAGCTAAAGAAGAAAAGTTTGTATTTGCTTGATTACCAATGTAACCCATAACTAATCCCCCTATGTACTAATAGCGTCAACAGCAGATACCCAAGCGTCAAGTGAGCTTGCAGTGTCAGATACAATCCAAAGCCTATCCCCTGATTGTACTACAATTTTAGCACCACCATCTAATGCTTGGAGTGTTGATCCTGCTGGAATTGGTGCGTCTTTTATAATGTAATACCGATTGGCTAAATTGTCTGTTGCTCCTCCAGTTAACATATATACTGATACTGTAATTTGTTGAGCAATTCTATTTGCTAGATTTATTCCTACAATTGTGTCATATGAGTCGAAATTACCGCCATCAGGAATATCAGTTGCCGAGGTTCCAATGGACTTTTCAACATATCTTCTAAAATTTTGTGCCATAAAGACCTCCTATAATGCAATTGACATTGCAATTGAAAAACCGTTTGTAGCAAAATTGCTAGTATCGGTTGCCTGAATAGGTAACCATGTACCTACTGGTGCTCCTGTACCTGATGGCGCTACTGAACAATACTTAACAGCGTTATCTGTTGTGTTGTAATACAAGTCACCTACGGTTACTGTCTTGCCAGCTGCTTCGTGTGCATCTTCAGCATCTGCATCTGTGGCATAGTTACCATAATACTTTTCATCAAAGTTAGCTACGCTACTAGCCGCTTGGTCTGCCCAATAAGCCGCTGAATATTTAGCAGTTCCTCCAGATCCCGTAACAGGAGTAGCCATAACAAAGTTACCACCACCCAAGGCCCATTGTTTTGATGAGCCAGAAGTGTTACCGGCTTGAATACCAACTGCATACTCTTTAGAAGAGTACTCTGTGTTATCAGCTGTAGTTGTGGTTTCAGTTGCCCAGTCTTTAGCGTTACCTGCACCTGAAGAATGGTCAAGACCTGCTGGTCCACCAATAGCCCATGCTTTAGCTGAGTAATCTGAAGTGCTTGGTACTACACCATCTACTTTTACTGCATAGTTTTCTGACTTAGTAGCTTGTGTTGTTGCTGTAGTTGCAAATCCACTTGCACTATCTTTAAAGTCTTCTGCTTTCGCATTATAGTGTAATGCTGAATAACCTGCGGTACTTCCATCTGATAATGTAAATTGAGAATCTTCAGGGTTAATAGCTAATTTTTGTGCATCTGATTTGCTATTACCTGCAGAAGTTGCACTTGCTGTTGACTTTGCAGAATAATGTAAAGCAGAATAATTTGTACCATCAACAGTACTGTCTTCTGCTTTAATAGCCCAATCTTTTGCTGGACCTTTATTTGCAGTATCAGTTACGCCTGTACCTCCTATTGCCCACGCTTTAGAAGAGTGATCGCTAGTAGTAGGTACAACGCCATCAATTTTAATTGCATAATTTTCTGATTTAGTTGCAGAAATACCTGAAGCTGATGCGTTAGAGGAAGAAGTTGTTACTGAACCTGCCGCTAGTCCAGCTGAATCAGATGCGGCAGTTGCAGAGGATGCCGCATTAGTTTCTGAAGTTTTAGCGCCAGACGCTGCAGTTTGTGCTGCAAGAACGTCAGCTGCAACGTTAGATGCAATGCCTGCAAAAGAGGTATCTTCGCCTGCAAATAGACCGCCTCCTTCAGGATCTGCTGTTGCACCTGTAGGATTAACGGTAGGGCTAGCTGGTGTACTCATATCAATCCACTCCCACTATAATTAATCTGTATGTTACCGCCTCTCGCGTTACGTTTATTATCTTCATCGTTTAAAGATTTAATTTCTTCTGAAAACAACATTCCGTATTTTTGCGCTTGTTCGTCATCTTGTAAATAAAAAAATGTTTCTGCAAGTGCGCCATTAAGCAATATCCTTTCGTTCTCATCTCTAAGCCAGTTAGGAACTAATTGTCCTAAAAAATCAGTTGCTACTGGAGTTCCACCTGTTGCAGTAGCTTCTGCTAACGTTGCATATGCAGTAGTCACATTATTTAATGTAACAAGATATAACGTTACCGCACCTTCCGTTCCAGCAGTTACTCCATTTAATAATCCTGCCGCATAGTTTGAAGGTGTTACACTATAATCTGCATTTAAAGCAGGTAATCTTTTATAGTAATAAAGCTCTATACCTGTAGCAACACCTCTACTTCCATCGTTAAATCCTGGAGATAGTATAATAGTGTTTGCTTGACGAGTCCAATACGGACCTTCGTTATCTGTATAAGCATCATTAAAAGTTCTTACGTCAACTTTTTGATTAAATACTCTTGTTGTAGTTTTGTTCGCGTCAACTTCTCTTATCTGTATAAACTCAATAAGGTCAGAAGGTATTGAAAGTTCAGTTCGACTTGGCAAGTTATTACTTGACTTTGTTGTTGCCGCTATAAGGTTAGCTGAACTATAAGAAATTACTTGTTCTAGTGGGGGTACTCTCAAGGTACGATATGCTTTATCTGCGGCATAACGTAGACAATCTTGAACAACGCCATCACTAAGAACCTGCTCATCTCTGTTTGACCAATTGCGAACAAGGGCTGTAAGTTCACCGTATGTTCTTGCCATTTTGTTCTCCTAATTAAGTATTAACTAGCAAATCAGAATATTCAGACATAAGAATCTTTTTTAATCGTGTTAAGTTACTAGGGTTGCCCATAAACTCTGGATCATGTAGATCTAATTTATGGTCTTGTAGTATTTTAATTGCTACGATATCAGGTATAGTTGCCATCTTTCGATATCCATCTGTACGCTTACCAAAGTAATCTTGTTTATCTCTTTCGAGTTTAGCATGATTAATATATTCTGTAATGTCTTGCTTAGCTTCCCATTCCTGGGTTTCTAAATCAAATCCTGCATGAATACTTTTATTTTTTCCTACAGTACCACTGTGGAATTTAAATTCATTATTTGTTGCCATTGTGTCCTCTTACCTAATTAAGGTGCTTCTGTATAAGATACAAAGCGTCCTGACTTTCCAATATACCCAAGTCTTGCGCCTGTAGTACCAACTACTGCGGGTGCGGCACCGACTGCTACTGTCGCACTATTGGGTGTAAAGTGAGTGATTTTATAACCACCAGTACTTACTGGCGTAGTACGCCATATACATGTTTCTGCGGGGTAAGTATTCCCGTTAGCAAGTTTAATAACTAGCATTTACTGTACTCCTATATTTTATTAACCTTTAAATTTCTTTTTCATTTTCTTTTTCAATGATTCTATACTTCCTGGCTTGCTTTCTTTTACTTTGTTAGCCTGTGTAGTATTTGGTGAAGTCCGTCCAGCCCCGTCTTTTTGTTGTAGTTGAGCTGTACGCGTGACTGATTCTTGAGCACCTTTATTTTTATTTTTATGATTAAGCATATTCATTTCAGTGCGTGTCATTCCTTCATAAGGATTTTTTGAAGCTGAACCTGCTTGCATACCCTTAGGCGGAATAATAATGCTTTGACCTACACGAATTTGATTAGCATTTTTAATACTTGGGTTAGCCGCCAGTAAAGCTTTAAGCGTCATTCCTTTACTTTTAGCAATTTGTGATAACGTATCACCTGATTTAATTTTCATAGTTATCTCCCTTTAAAAATCATTCCACCGTTTGACTTATAAACAGGATCAAGCACCATTTTACCATTTTTAATGGTGTAAGGTGATTTAATTTGTTCATTAAGTTGTGCTGGTTTTGGTCTAGGTTTTGGCATTGACACTTTGTCTTTCTTTTTAACGGGTCTAGGTTTTGGCATATCCATAGTTAATATCTCCTATAATTAAAAAAGGGGAAAGCCCTTAAGCTTCCCCCTTCTATTAAACCTATTCGAGGCCGTAGATAGCACCACAACCAAGTGGGTTACGTACTTCAAGAGTACATTCTTCAACCATCATACCTTTGGTTGAGTCACCCTGCTGACCTACATCAACCTCTGCGAGAGGACGCAGATAGGCTGTTGCGAACCACATTGGATCATATACCAATGCAGAGAAGTTAGCAAGGTTAGTAACACCTGCTCCACTGTGAGCAACGTTGTTGTTACCTGTAAAGAAGAAGTTGTTTGTCAAGCCCATTACGTAGTTAGGAACTACCATAAGGTCACCGAAGTCTGACATGTAGATATCTACTGACTGACGAAGCTTGCCTGATGCATCAATGTTACGCTGTACACCTGTATCACCAACCATCAGGTCAGAGAAGTCACGACGTAGCTTTGGTGAAAGCATAATCTTTGTTGCCTTACCACCCTGTTCGTAAATCTTCTGCATAACACTATCAATGTTAGTCAATGCAAGTGGATCACGATCTGGTGCAGTTGTTGAACCAGCAATGGTTGAACGTGCAACAGCTGTACCGTCTGCATCTGTACCTGCACCTGTTGTTGCGGCAGAAGGAGCTTGGAATTCACCAACATAGTCAACAGTTGTTGCTGAGTTGATAAATGACTGGTATCCACCAGCGGCACGTGCATTTGCATTCTGTACGCCAACAGCGCCTGATGTGTTCATTGAGTGAATCATATCAAACTCAACATCACGACGTAGTTCTGTACCACGCTTCTTTAGCTGATAAGCATACTCATCTGCTACGCCAGCCTGATCGACTGCACGACGTGTTCCTGATACTGCAATTGTCTTACCGTTGATCTGAGTATAGTTACCCAAACGTGTGCGGTTAGGACCAGATACTGCAAACTTAGAACCAGTTGCTGGAGTTGCGCCTGTACCACCTGAACCATCAGCTGTTGGTGCAATGTAGTCTGTGCCTTCGCCAACCCGTGAGTTGCCTGGAGCTTCTAGTGTGTCTGTCTGCCATTCGTGATAAATAGCAGTTGCCTTTGCTTTCCCAATAGATGAGATAAAAGGAGTTTCGTCACGAGTAATCATCGTGATAAAGTTAGCAAGATCTTCCCGCTGAGAAACATCTTTGCCTGTACCGCGTGCTGGTCCCTGTGGGCCACCAGTTCCGCGTACGCCTAAATTATTAGCCATTTTAAATTATACCTCCGAGGTATTAAATGTTTGATAATGAGCGTTCTGCAAGTCCTCTTAAAAAATCCATTTGATCTTCACTGCTAGCGTCATCACTAAATGCTCTTTCTCTTACCCGTGACTTGGCATCAATTTCTTTTTGATTTCTAGTCTTTGCTTTACGAATAGGAGCTTTCTTTACATTAGTAATTTTACGCTTTGCCGCGCCTTTGCTAACACCTTGTTTTAAACGTCTGTAATCATCAACAAATTTTACAATAGCAGGGTCTGCAATCGTATCTAATATCTCTGCTGAAATACCTTCTTCGATAGCAAATTCTCTAATTGACATTGCAACTCCTTCATCGAAGTCGGGTATCATAGTAGGAATTGATTCGTTAAAATAATTTAACTGCTCTTCCCATGCTTTATTTTGTTGTTCTTCCGTTTGTTTTTGAACTGTTTCTACGATCTTTTCGCGTTGATTTCGCGAATCCCAGTACTTCTTTTGTACCTGTTCACGCTTATCTTTTAGTTCATTAACTTCATAAGTGTCACCATCATCACGAGCTACTTGAATAGCCTTTTCAATTTCATGGTATTCTTTAGAGTACTGCTGTTCTGAAGTATACAGAACTGCAGCTGAAGCTTGAGCCATAGTACTAATCTCTTCGATCTTACTATTATACTCATCGTCCATTTGTTTTCTTGCATCACCAAGTTCACGACCCTTGTTAGAGAGATGTTGTTCAGTAGAGTAACCTTTAATAAGGTCACTAAAGGAAACTGCAGTTTCTTCGCCATCAATTTTAACGAGTACTTGTGCATCCAAGTCAAGATCATCAGTAGTGTACACATCGGCTTCTTGGGTAGACGTATCATCCTCATCCGCTGTTTCTTCTTCTTCAATCTCACCTTCTTCTTCATCATCAACGTTATCGGCTTCTTCTGATTCGTTTGGGTCTTCATAATCAGAGTCTTCCGCGTCTAACTGTGGAACTTGCTCATCGGGTAGAGTATCAACGAAATCAGAGTTTCGTATGATGTCAGCCAGCAAAGCCTCTTCAGTTTGACTATTGTCCATTGCATTAGAATCATCCATAGGGGTAGAGTCTGTATTTGCTTCAGGATTATTCATTGTTAATTACCTCCCTTTTTAATAGGAGCTGTTTTTGTTTCAGGTTTAGCTAATCTTGCAGTATAACGATCTTTAAGTGCGTGCATATTAAACAGTACAGGTGCATTAAGCTTAGCCTTACCGCCGCTACGCATCGAGTCATACTCAAGTGTATCAATCATTGTTTCATAATTTTTAATTAGCTGTTCGTAATCAATTATTCTTTTCGCCATTGTCGTCCTCCATCAGGTGTGGGATATTCTTCCCGTACATCTCAAAGTTTGTCATTTTCTCTTTGACACTTCCTAGTGCCATAGCAGAAGAGTAGAGAAACTCTCGTGTTTTAGTTTCGTGAGGTTCTGTTTTTAACCACTCAACAAAGTAGTCTACTAGAACTTCACCGTATACTTCATCAAAAAACTCATCCCGTTCTTTAGCGGCGAAGTGACCCTTTACATGAGCCCTTCGCGCTAATTCTTCAGGATGAATCTTATGATTACCGTATGATTTTTCGTTACCCAGCTTCGCCTCAGCTGTCTTACGATACTTGTCCATTGTTACATGTTTCCTTCTTCAGCCTTTGGAGGCATCGGTTTTTGTTCTGGTGGCATAATTATCTGTCTAGCCATCATAAGTATTTGATCATAGCTAGGGTGTTCAGGTAATTCTGCACCTTCTTTAACAGATTTAACAGTAAGCTCAGCCCACTCTTGGAAGTGCTTATCAATAGATACAGCAAGCTGTCTTGAGTTATCATCCATTGTATTTTTACTTTGTGCATCTGTAAATCTAACATTTGCTTCTGCAAGTGAAGTATCAGCTTCTCTTTTACGCTGTTCAATTTCTTGTTGCGCTTGTGCTGCTTTGCTTTGTTCTTCCATAGCTTGCATTGCTTTTTGTTTAAATTCATCTGTGTCATAGTCTTCTAAGAAATCATTACTGTCAATATTCATTGCTTCAATGAGTTTAGTTGCTAATACAGCAGATGCTTCTGGTTTAATAACCATACCTGCGCCTTGTTGGTTAAGAGCAGGAAGTATTTCTGAACCTACTTTAGTTAACTTATTAATTAAAGTAGCGTTAGAGTTTTCACCAATATCTAAGAATACTTCTACGTCCATAGTTGACGGTAAATTAGCCATATCTACTGTGCCATATACACCGTCTAATGCGTAACTTTGTTTTCCTTTCATATTAGTATACATAGTTCTATATACACCTGATATCAACCGCTTGAAGCCAGTTTCCGCAAATCTACGCGCGATATGCTGGATTCTTTTTTGTGCCGCTGATTGTACAGCGCTAAGTTTTTGCTCAGAGTTTCCTGATACATATAGTGTATCATTCAATCCTTGCGCGGCCTTAGACATACCTGTCGCTTGCTCTTTAATCGTTTGTAGATGTTCGAGAAGCGGTACAGTACCTGTAGAAATAGTTTCAGGTGGTAGTTGTGCTACAGCACCTTGCGGATTACCGTTAGTAGGAATAATTTGTTTAGGCTTCATATTCTGTAAAGCACTAAAGTCTACTACGTTTGGATCTGCTAGCTTAGGGCTGTAGTTAGTAAGATAAGTATTTTCTACGAATCCACGAAGAATAGCTGTACTCGCTAGTGTACTACTACGAGTAAAATCTGCCATTGAGAGACCAAAGAATTCATGTGGAATATCAATTGGTACAATAGAGGCTAGAGGTACAAACTCTACGTCTTCTTCATATAGAATATGATTATCTACTGTTATAAAATGTTTTAGTTCTGCGATGCCATCACCATCACGGTCTACTCTAATCCAAGACTCAGTAAGTGTTATTTCCTGATTTGCTTCAGTATGGTAAGTACCTTTACCTTCGTAGCCTTGCCAATATCTTTGACCTGTGATATCTTTTCGTGCAGCAACGTCTTCGCTGTATTTGCCACTTCCAAGCCAGTCGCCATCAGATCCGAGGCGATCCCATTCATCTTGTGTGATGCTTTCTCCCCACTCTGGGTAATAGCGCCGAACATCTGAACGAGACATTTCTGACTGGATTCCAACAAACATAGCATCTTCAATATCTTTTGCTTCATTTGAAATCCTAAATGATTCTGGTGGGATTACTTCTAACTTGATACGGCTTTTGTCAATGCGCTTGCGTAAGCGTACATCCGCATAAGAAATTACTTCTGATAGAGGGTTGAGCGTGAGCTCGCCGACGATTTCTAAATTCTCATCTGCAAGGATCTCATCAAGCTTAGCTTCATCGATCTCCTCATACTCTTCCATAACATAATCAAAGTCTTCAACATAATCCCAACGGATCACTGCATTCTTCCAAAGAAGTGAAGCCTTCATCCAAGTCTGTAATATTTCCCATCCTTTATTCTTTTTAAATATGCAGTAATTTACAATACGACTCGCATCCTTTGCGGCTTTAAACGCTCCAGGAGAGTCATCGTAAGGAAGAAATCTAGCTATTTTATTATTAGATAAAAATAAGTCTGACAGTACAGCAGTATACGCTTCGACCACTTCCGTAGTACTTGTATCTACAATAGTACTAACGCCTTGTGGTTGTAAGTGTTCGGCGGCAACTCCGGCATACTCATAGGTTGCCTTCAAGCGCTCTCTAGTAAGATCGCTACTGTTTAACCAATCACCTGCCGCGTTCTGAATACCTTGTTCAATGAGGTTAATTAACTGCTCATCGCTAACTGATTCTTTATATTTATTACTGGCCATTAGTATTCACCGCCTGTCCCACTATAGAATGCTTTAGATTTTTCCATAGTCTTTTGGTTAAAGCCTTTGCTTCCTGGTTGAGACAGTGGAGTTTTACGCTCTACTGGCTTTTTAACTGCTTTAACAGGTTTGACCTGTTGATATCTTCCTACACTTGTCATTTACCGCTCCTGGGTTTTTATTTAGACATAAAACTTTTATAATAATCATCTAACATACTAATTGCAGTTTCTCGCTTATCTCTAACTAGAGTTGGGTTTTCAATCATAAAGGGATTACCCATTATATTTTCTAATTCTAAAGAAGGAATATTATACTGTTCTCGGTTGTCAGCACGAAGATCTCGACTATTACTAATTGGAATTGGATCTCGATATTTATCCATTTGACCTTTTTTAACAGGGTATCCAACAATAGCACCTTTATAAGGCTCATTTTTACCTGCTTTAGTATACTGTAAAGCTACCATAGGGTCACCTGTTACCATATGACTTGGTGTTCTTATTCGATCTTCAACAATAGATCTTGCTGATTCAGGATTTGTTGTACCATGATAATATATTTCATGAGTTGCAGGATCAATTTTTCTTTTTTGCATTAATAACAAATCGAAAGGATTATAACCTTTTGTTTTTGTATAGTCTTTCATAGTATCTGCAGTAGCCGCACCTACAGACTTACCTGCAAGCGGTCCTTGTTTTCCTCTTGCAATATTTAAATAATCAGTTAATTCTTCTTGACGATAAGCAGGGTCGCTTCTCATCATTGGGTGCAAAGCACCTTTTAATCGTTGTTTATTTTTAACAAGACGACCTACTGGTTTAGCCAACGGTCCAAGCGGTGTATATCCTGCAGCAATTAAAGCTGCATTACCTGCGGCATCCAAATACCTACCTTCTTGAAAAGCTTTATTAGCGTCTTTAACTGTTTGTACGTCCCCTAAAGGTGTGAACATTTCAGCGGATTGTGTTATTCCATCACGAACTTCTTGTCTTCGTTGCTGTTGTTCTTCTGGCGAAAGATCACTCATAAGTTTTCTAGAACGAAGTTTAATCATCACCACTTCACCTTATTAGCCCAGTAAGCCGCGCTCATTGGACCTTTATCAATATTTTTTTGATGCCTTGCTTTCCAAGCTTTATTTCTAGGTGTACCATCAGGGCTACCTTTAGCGCCTTTAGCGCCAAACCTAATCAACTTTGGTTTACCGCTTGGGCCATTAACTGCAACAGCATGAGACTTAGTCTTATGGTTAGGTGTTGCTTTTGGTTTATTTAAACCACTAAAGGTCTCTCCACCAACTTCAATTCTTGCCATTACCAGCCTCCTTTATTTGTTTTAGTGTTCTATTACAGCCTATACAATATGTTTTTGTAGAGTCTAACTTACACACTTTAATACACGGGCTTTTCATTCCCTGTCCTTTAATAATAGCTTTAATTTTTCTATTTCAATTTCTAAGTCATGAACTCGTTTAACCGTATCTTGCACAGATTTAGGTGGTTCAAACTCATCAATCCAATTATCATTTTCTTCAACTTCTTCCATTGTGAGTTCTAAGTTGTGTTCTAAAAAACTAATACGTTCTGTTAAACCAAAATAAGCCCAAGTAGCAATGCTTGCAGCTGCAATCATAGAAACTAAATTCCTTAAAGGGATAGTTATCTCTGTACTGTCATTCATTCTAGTAGCAATTTCTTTTTCTACTTTTGTCATTTCTTGTCCCCGTTATGCTCATGACCCATCCATATTCCAAATACACCTGTCATGACTCCCATGACGACCGATACAAAAGCTGACTGTGCTCCTGTAGGGTCTGGCAAATCCATGAACCACTCAGCGCACCGCCAAGACATTAATGTGCTTGCCAGCATCATGAACCTTGGGAGGATCTTCCACTTGAGGAAAGTTTCTACTGACATTGTATCCCTCCACTACTGGACTTTTATATTTGTCCTTTCCATATCTATTTTTCTTTTTTATTCTACTGAAATCAAATTTTCTTTTCATAAGTGGGCCTTTCCTACCCTTAGCGGCCCAGACTAAGTGAGGACAACGGTAGTATCCTTTACTGAAGAGTGAGCTTATCTAGCTCTAACTGTAACTCTTCATCTGATAAGTCTGAAGCATCAAGGGTTGTTTGAGTTACATCCTGTCTGCTTAACTTTGGTGCCTGATACTCAGCGAGTATACTAGCTACCTTTATAATTTGATCTGTATCATTCTCTTCCATGGCTTGTACTAAAACAAAGTTTAGTGCCGCCATAGCGTCTGGTGCTTCATCTCCGAGTTCTTTCATAGCGACAATAGTCTGCTTAGCAAGCTCTCGTTTTTCTTTATTCTTACGGCGCACTTCCAGACCTCTCTTTCTCCACTCATCAGCCATCTCGCTGTCTTTGATAGAGACTAGATTCTTTAGTCCTGGATGATTTTCATCACCTCTTATAGCCATTTTGTATTCTCCTGTTCAACATACCCTGTCCGATCCCTCCAAGACACTGTATCACTTGTAAGTTTGTGTTGATGTGTTCTGTAGGCTTCGAATGCTATAGCCAGAGCCATAACGGAGTCATCAAAGTTCCCTGAGAGAGCATTGGTAGAGCCGTTATCTGCCGCTACATAAGTCCTTAACTCACCTACTATTACGTCACTACTTATTCGTATATCTTCTTCTTCAATTGCTCGCTTAAGGTTTCCTATAATCATAGGTTTAGTAGCAACTGTAGTTCTAAATCCTGGTTTACCACCTTCTTCGTCTAGTAGACTAGCCGCTTTAGTTTGATAATATAAGTTTACATAATTCATTTGCTTTAATCTATTAAGAGTAGCAATCCCCAGGGAGTTACTTTCTACTGCTAATAGAGCATTGTTAAAATACCTGCCAAGATAAAAAAGAATGTCACCAAAATTACTTGGATCCGTGAAATTATCTCTAAAAAGCGCACATACTTCTCTCTCTGCATTTAATACCACCGCTGTACTGTAATCTTGCCCTACACCTAGTGCTACATCAGCACCAATTATAAACTTATCGTCAAAACTAGGAGGAATCCACATTTCTAGGTGGCCTTCTCTAGCATCTTCGAAGTAATTACTCTTTTCATCAAAGTGTCTGATGTAATCTGGAGCAGTTACTACTATACTGTTGACTTTTTCTTGATCAAAAACAGAGTTACCAGTTACTAGAAAAGCTTCTTCAGGACTACTGGGGTATTCTTGCTTAAACTTGCGTTCCCCCGACTCTCCTATCTTTAAACGTCTCCAGTATAACTGATCGTTGTCTAAATCGTACTTTTCTAGTAGACTCCACTCTTCTTCTGTTAGCTCCATTCCTTCTGGTGCTGTTCTTCTGTACTCATCTGTGATAAACCAAGGTAGAAAAATAGGAATGTACTCATTTTCTCCTCTCATTGCCCCTTGATACAGGCGATAGAACTCCCCCGAAGCACCATTGGCGGTACTTTCAAGTATTACTTCAGTTCCCGCTTCTTGAGATATACCTTGAAACAGTCCTGCCAGTATCTGTTCGTCAAACTGCCAGAATCCAACCTCTGAGAGGTGAGCAATTGTAGGTGTAGTTCCTCGTCCAGCCTCTTTAGCGCCAGCCGTGTACAGTCTATAACCGCTTTTGTTGTGTTCGAATAAAATTTCTTTAGCATTACTCTTGTTTAGCGCTGGTGGCTCCTCCATGTTGTCAATAATATTACGAGACATGTTGAAAAGAGCGTCCGAAGTGGCACTATCATGCGCCATAACGACTGAACGAGTGTAAGGTGTGAAGAACGTCTTCCAAAAGACTCTAGCGGCGCAATAGGTGCTGATGCCCTGCTGTCGCGCTTTGAGTACGATGGCTCTGACCTTCCCAGTTTGCTCTAACTGTTCTTCTAGTTGAGAGTTTATTTGTGTTTGTGCTTGGTTAAACTGGAAGGGAACGAAACCTGTAGAAGCGTTCTTAGTAATAATTCTTATTTGTTCTTTAGAAAATAGTTCAAAATCATCTTTGTATGCCTGTAGTTGCTTACGTTTTGATAACTCCTTGGCTAGTTCTAGTTTTCTTTTGTTGTCCATTTAGGTGTCCTCTAAATTTTCCTATAAGGGTGTGTTATTCTTAGAAAAATAAATACCCCTTTTGTCTGTGTATAGAAAAGATGTGGCGCTGCTTCCGGTACCCTTGCCTCTTTCTGCTCCCCCCGCTTCTCGCCCTGCCTTTTCGTTGGGTGGGCCTCCGTGCCTTCCCTTGTTGCCTTGGGCGTTTTCCTTCGGCTTCTCGTTGGGTGGGCCTCTTGGGGTTCCTTCTGTGGTCTGCGGCGTGTGCCGTTGGCTTTCCTTCTTCCTTTCTCTTTTTGTGGGGTGTTCTCGTGGTTTCTTCTTCTTTCCGTGCTTGTTCTGTGTCTCCTTTGTCTGTTGTTGCTTGGGGTGCGCCTGTTGTCGTCTCTTCCGTGGGCGGTTGGCAGCCTGCCGTTGGTGGTCGTTCTGCTCGCTTCTCTGTCCGGCTTTCTTCTGGGGCCGTCCTTGTCTGCGTTCTGCCTTGCGGTGGCTCTTCTCCTGCCGCTCGTGCTCTTGTGGCTGCTCTCCGTGCCGCCCGTGCCTCTGGTGCGCCTGTCTCCCTTGGTGTCCGTTCGGGCTGGTCTCCTTCCCGTTGGTTCTGCGCGGTGGCTCCTGCTTCCTCGCGTGCTCTTGCCGCCTAAGCCTCTCCCTGCCTCCCTGCCCTTGCCCTGCCCTTCGGTTTCGTTGGGTGGGGTTCTGGCTGTCCTCGTGGGCGCTTGGTTTTCCTCCCGCCAAGCGTCCTCGTGGGTTGCCGTTGTTGGTCTCCCTGTCGGGCGTTCTTGCCCTAATCTGTGTTCTTGAAAGGAACCTGCCATGCAAAATGCATCAAACAACCAAATCGCCGTCGTCTCAACTCCTGCTGTTGCTGGGGTTCCTGAGTCCTACTCTCTGGGCTTCGGGAAGTCTTTCCCTGCTTCGGCCTTCAAGCCTACTGCGGGTGGTCTGCCTGTCGTCCTCTCTGGGCTGGCGGCATACTCCTCCAATGCTGGTGATCGTGGCCTAACGGTGGTTGCCTCCTCTGCGGATGGCTTCTCCCAGTCCTTCATCGCTCTGTCCAAGGGCTTTGCGGGTGGTGAAGGCTCTCCTGCGGCTGGGGCTTTCCTGTTGGCTGTCCAAGAGGCTGTGGCTTCTGGCTCTCCCGTCTTCTTGGCGGTGGCTGGAACCTCAACCCGTCACTTCTGCGCTCTCTCTTCTGAGCCTTTCGGTGTCGTGGCTCCGGCTGCTCCTGTCTCCGACCAGATCCTCTTCTAGGGTCTGCTCCCTGCCCCTCGGCGTTCTCGTTGGGGGGTGGGGGTTCTTCCTTTTTTTTCGTCTGCAACAATGGAGAATGCCTTGAATATATATTATGCCTCAACTGAATTCTGTGAAGACAAACAGCAGAAAGAAGAAACTGTACTTGCATGGCTAACCGATGTAGACATGTGGGAAGGTGGTCCAGGGCCACTGCTTAAGCGCACTTGGGATGGCATGGAAGATGACATCATAAAATTCACTCTGAATGCTCCGCTACCTAACGCGCTATATGATTCTGAGCTAAAGGGATGGCGAATAAGTGCTAAAATGTGGAATCGTAAAGTATCCTATACCGTGGAAGACACTCATGTAGTCCACGTAGAAAACCTGTAAGGGGAAGAATATGAAAATAGATATCAACATGGACCATGAAGTGAAATTGATGGTCGAAGCAATGGATGATGCATTTGATGGTGCAGTCGATGAAGCATTAGCAAACTTCGCTGAACGTCAGTTCGGAGACTGGGTTACTGCGAATGGTGGAACAGAACGTTCTATTGCTGAATTCTCTAATATTGAGGATGAAATCACGGAAAGAGCTATTGAAGTTATAGCTCATCGTTGGAAAGAAGCTAAGGAATAGGGCCACTCTGGGTATACTTCTAGGTTTACGTGGAAGAAACCGTGAGTGAATGTGTTCGAATGTGTGTGAGTATGAAAGGAAATCAAATGAAATGCATGTCAATCACACTCAATAATGAGTGGAACTCTGCTAATGATACGGTTAGACGTACCGCCAGTCTAGCTTATGATATGAAAGAAACTGAATCTAATCCAGATGCAGTTAAAGCGTATGAAGTCGCAATGAGTAAGCAAAAGAAAATTGAAGAACTCATGCGTAAACATGACCAAGGTCTTGCCGAACACTACCGTAAACGTGAACTCAAAACTAAACTAGGAGTAAAGTAAATGAATCATCTCTCAATGACTGTTAATCATCTCGACTTAATGCAATCGGTATCACATGATAATGTTAATAAACGTGTGATGCAATATCGTGAAGAAGCTATCCAAAAAGAACTCGAACATGTACTGAAATACGGTGACGGTAAACCAGTTGCTCGTATCAGAGAAAAGAATCCTGGATTCCGTAATGTAGATACAGAAGAAATGATTGAATTCAAACAACAGGGTAAAAGTAGCTTCTGGATTGGTAGGCACTATAATATAGCCGCCAGTAGTGTAAGAACCCGTATCAACCGCTATCTAGCAAGAAAGTCAGTGTAATGATAAATAACGATATCACAACTATGTCTAATCGACAACTCGAATCTATTATTCAAACAGCACAAACTGAATTACAAGATAGACAATACCGTATGTATGAAGATGCCATAACACATAATCTTTATGTCAGTGAGATAGAAGAAAAGCATCGACAAGGCTATCTAGACTATCTCGAAGAAACTGCTGGTCCAGGAGAATCTCCAGCTTCACAAGAAATACTCCTAGACTGGTACGCCCAAGAAGACATAATCCAATCACGCAAAACAACAGGAGCCTAATATGATTTCCATCAAGCTGAAAACAACACTATCAACTGGTCTATTTCCAAAGTCACAAAAAGCAGTTGCAAAGAAACACCTTAACCTCTTGCTAAAGAAACTTCCACCAAACAGTACTGCCTATATAGCTGGAGGTGCAACCAGAGATTGGCATCACGGTATGGGTTGTAGAGATATCGACATATTCTATTCAGTTCCAAACTATGCTAGAGACGGTATAACTGAAATGATGAATACAGAGTACAACAAACTGAGACAAGATTATAGCTATTCGAATTATGGTTGTGATGGTCATGGTATAGTACACTCAGTTCATGAATATGAAGCGCCTAAGTATTCACCCAATGCCAAGAGTACTTCTTGTACAATGGTACAGCTTATACAAACTAAGAAAGATGCACTCGAAGTTATAAAAGAATTTCCAATTAGTCTATCCCGTATCTGGATGGATAAAGAAGGAGACATCTCATGCTGTGATATGTATGCAATGAGCTATAACTCTAAAATAATACATGAACTAAATGAAACACATGGCTGGAACTATGTGTACCTAAATAAAATACTAGGTCGATTCCCACAATACAGCTTCATGCCTCGTGGATGGACAGGTTCTAGAGATGAAGATGAGAAACTAGTTATAGGAGCCTAAGATGAGCCAGATAGCAATGCAACAATACATAACTAAAATATACAACGATAATAAACAACTCAACCATAAGCTCAAAGAACTGACCAAAGAAAAAGTTCCCGATAACGTAATAAAAGAACACGCAATAGCGTTAATGTACTCAGACAAAGAGTTCATGAAAGAAATGCTAGACACTGCAATTGAAATATGCAAAGATACAATTGATAATGACCACTAATAAGTCAGGAGTCTCACCTAAGATAGCTCTATCACAGGGCTATCTTTCGAGACACTCATGTCTCTAATCGTCATAACTCAAGGAGATCAATATGACACAGACTATCATCCGTAACGTTTCAGTTAACTATGCAAAAGTATACAAAGCTGAAAAGAACACATTCGGTAACACTCAATTCGATATTCAACTTGAATTCGGAAAAGACCGTATCGATGAGTTAAAGATGTTCAATAAGATTAGACAATTACCTAACGGTAACTATGCTATGAACATCAGCCGTTCCGAAGCTAATAAAGATGGTAAAGAGAACTTTATCAGAGTAGTTGATATGGCTAAAGCACCATTCGATAAGCCAATTGGTAACGGTACTAAAGCTAATCTAATCGTGTACACCTATGACTCACCAAGAGCGTATAACGGTACCAAGACTGTGTTAATGGCTGTTCAAATTGTAGAGCATGTAGCTTACGAGCCAGCCGCAAGCGTTGACTTTGACATGATAGATACGGTATCACCAGTGGAAGCATCGACTGACTTCTAATCAGTGATAGGATATCTGCTATTCGGATTATGCGTAACCATGATTGTACTCTGGTACTACACCAGTCTATTCCACAAATAAAAGGTAAGCCCGCAAGGGCTTCCTTAATTTAATAGAGGGACATCGTAACCACTAATCGTAACCGCTAAAAGGATTTAATAATGTTACCAAGTTTTCGTTGGTGGGGGGCTTTGCTCCTTGCTGTAACCCTGCCCTTACTAATAATTCACTTAATAACGTAGAAAGGACTACCAATGATAGTACACCCAATCGAAGAAGAAACTCCCACAGTATCCCTGCAGTACAACTTAACAAAGCACTACGAAGCTCAATACAACGTAGACTTCTTGTTAACTAAACTGCAAAGTGCATACTGGGATGTCGTAGACATATGTGAAGATACCTTCACTATGACTACCACTAGCATCGAGGCGTATAAGTTCATACAAGACGTCATGGAGTACCACAGTGCTACTGAAGGTGTAACCAGAGACATACTAGTGGATGGCTATCGTACAGTTGTAACATACCGTATTATAGATGACACAGTGTGCGCTGACGTCGAATACCGTGTAGCAGATGAGCTAGACTACCACTACGACCAAGATGAGTACTTAGAGGTGATAAGATGACCCTACCACACAACCAAATAATATTACACTCTAAAGATGGTAAAAGAGTGAGTATAGTACAAAACTACCAAGACGGCTCTGGCATGGCTGGAGGCGTATACGGTGACACTGTAGAAATCCTCATAGGAGACTACGAATGTCACACTCAAGTTGACTTAGAATCGCTCGTAATACTATTACGTAGCCTATAACACACCCTTATAGGGGGAAAGGGTATCCTTAAGGGTATCCTTTAAGGTTCCCTATAGTAGTAGTCGAAAGGAAACTAACATGACAACAAGAAGAGAACCCGCTCAGTATCACTTCTACGAAGAAGAGATAAACAAAGCCTACGAAGAGGACGACTGGGAACGAGTAAGCTACCTCAGAGCAGACGCTCCAGTTGTAGTTCGAGATGCCTTAATAAGAAACGGTATACTCGAAGGCTCAGTAGAACAAACCAGATTACCATAACCCGAAAGGACACTACAATGCGTAAAGTATATAACAACCACTTCAAGGACTACATGCAGGTACGTTACACAGGACACCTACATGTCTACTCAAGTAAGAGTGCCACATGGCTGTACAACGAAGAAAGAAACGTCGTTGTCTTGTTTGTAGATGATAGCGATGGCATGAGTAACGATACAATCATCTACTGGCCTAGCAGTGAGAACTACGGGCTACACAGAGAAAGAATTATGAGGTTAGCGGCATGACAGTATACTACATAATACTCCCAGTCCTGATAACTACTTTCTGTCTCTTGGCAGGGATATGGCTAGATGATAGAATGTAGTGGACTAGATCTCTTGTGGTGGCAGTGGTGGATACTCACTGCCCTCACTATCAACACAACTGTAAACCTCATAGTATTCTTCAGAGGACGTAAGTTTAAGTCATAGAAAGGACTGACATGGAAGAAAACAATGCAATCAGCCCCAAGCACTACAAAGAGATAGTGCCAGGGTACGAGTACATGGACATGATGGTGTTCATGTTAAAAGACTTTGATGGTGTCGAGGCACACTTGATGGGTCAAGTCTACAAGTACCTTATGCGGTACGGTAAGAAGGATGACAAGCTACAAGAGCTAGAGAAAGCCAAGTGGTATCTTGACTACCTGATTACCTACAACACAACACCAGAGGAACTCGAATGACTAAGTATGAGGTAAAACTTGAGGGCTGGGTGACGGACATTGTGTTCGTCACTGCAGCAGACAAACCAGAAGCTATTAAGCTTGCTACACAAGAGTTTATCAATAGGAAAGGTGTAGAGAACTGTAGAGTGGTAAACATAGATGAAGAAGATAACATGTAAACACTGCTTAAACACACAGTACATATCAGATAGGCTAATAGAAATAGCACACAAACTATTATGCTATGTATGTAGTAATGAAATTAAACCAGAGGATTATAAAGATGATTGATGAAAAGAGAACTATTATTGTACGTGATGCTGAGTTACATTGGGCTAAGCTAGTCAAGCCAGTAGACCCATTCGGTACACTCCAGTGGGAACTACAGATGCGTACACGAGATAAAGACGAAGCCAAGAAGTGGAAAGACGAGTACTTTATCACTACTAAAACAGAAGAAGATGACGAAGGAACCTTCTACAAGGCAAACGTCAAGCGTAAAGCTGTAAAGAAAGATAACAGCGATAACACACCACCTGACGTACTAGACGGTGCCAAGAAGCCTATCGACGGTAACATTGTAGGTAACGGTAGCGTAGGTAATGTGATGCTCTTCCAGTACCCATATGAGATGCAAGGTCGTAAAGGCGTTAGCTCTATCTTATCTAAGGTACAAGTAACAGACCTCAAAGAGTACACACCAAGTAGCGGTACAGACTTTGACGTTATCGAAGGTGAAGACACAGGCGAAGCACAGGTAGACTTCTAATGGGTGATGTCATCGACTTTAAACCTAAGAAGACAAACATAGAAGTGCAACTAGAAGAAGACGACTCACAGCGTATGCTAGAGTTAGCTATACTAGTTCTCTTTGAGGAAGTTGGTGGCCATGAGTTATACGGTAAGCTTACAGCGGATGAATACAACCTAGTGTTCATCCAGTTTACTGACGTATGTTACTCAGCAATGGAAGACGAAGCTATTATAGTAGACGAGGATAATAACGTCAGTATAGTAGTGGAACTAAGAAGCGACCTTAAGGAGGCTATGGATGACTTTAAGAGAGAACTTGAATCCGCTGATACTAGCATACACTAGTGCCATTGACCAATACTCTAAAGAAACAGTCGTTAGTGGCACAGGGCAAGAGCACTATATAGCTCTTGTCAAGAGACTTGAAGACTTAAAGACGTATATCATTGAAAATGAAAGGAAAAACAATGAAGAATTACGTATACCTAGCAGGACCAATGGAAGACTGCACCAAGAAACGAATGACAGCTTGGAGACTTCGAGCGGCAGATATACTTCAGAAGAACGATATCAGTTCGTTAGATCCAACTCGTAGGGTAGACTTCCATGACCAACTTAAACTATCTGAGACAGCTACACATGAGCAATCAGCCTGTAGACGTATCTTTAAGATGGACATGCAAGACATAGCTAATAGCACTGTTGTATTAGCTGACGTAAGACGTGATAGCGGTAGAGGTACTGGTACTGCGATGGAACTTATGTTTGCACACATGAAGAATAAAGTAATTATACTGTGGGCAGACAGAGATGACTACGTTCATCCATTCTATGAGAGTATTTACACTGAGAAATACTTTGAACTTGACGATTGCATAGAAGCAATCTCATACTATTACTGAGGAGTAAACCATGCAAGCACGATTTGATACATACACTAAGAGCCTTAATCTTGCTACGGAAACGTATCACGACATTATGAGTAAAACTAAATGCACAGACCTTAATCTTCAGTACAATGAGTACAACAAGTGTTACAACTTGATGGGGTCTATTCATAGTGATAGCGTTAGCTACGTTGCTGGGCTATTAAATGATGGCAATTGGGATGAAGACTACGACAAGCTCGATGTATAAAGCAGTATACATAAGAGACAAAGCATTAAGCTTAAGAGAGGATGTAATGAGGCTACTCGACACGGTGGGTAAAGATAACCGTGTTGAGATAGCTGAAATATCTAATGATAACAACTATATAATATTTAGTTACGAAAGGAAGTAACATGCCTTATATTACTAAAGAAGATCGCCAGAAGTTTATGTGGCTAGAGCAGGAGCTAGAAAGCTTTGGTCCTGACATGCAAGCAGGTGACTTGCAGTACTTAATTGCACTCGCCATTAAACACATGGAACCATACAACTATCAGACAATGAATGATGTCATGGGTGCATTGGCAGGTGCTCAGATGGAATTCTATAGGCGTACGGTAGCACCATATGAAGACACTAAGATAGAGGCTAATGGGGATGTTTAAGTGTAAGCACACAGACTCTATTGGTAGACCTTGTTCACAACACAAACACGAGGAGCCTAGCAGATACTGCGGGTTAGATACAAATGATACCACTTGTGCAGCACTTGCTACAGCGTATATGGGATACGCCGAAATCAAAGACGGGGAAGTCTCGGATGAAACAAAAATCTGGTTATCCAGACACAACAAACAACTTTATGAGCAGGTTAAGGACTATTAATCATTGTAAACGTTGTAAAACGCCCTATTATGAGGGGGCATTGGACTTTCTCTCAGACGAATTAAACTGTCCAAAATGTGAGAACGGAAAGGACTAACACATGAGACTAGTATTTGACATTGAGACTGATGGCATTGATGCTACCAAAGTATGGTGTATTGTTGCTCAAGACGTCGATACTAAGAAGATATACAAGTGGAGGCCAGATGACATTGAGTCTGGTCTTAACTTTCTTCTTAATGCAGACGCTCTTATCGGTCACAACATCATCGGATATGATTTAGCTGTACTGACTAAGCTGTACGGCATAGACTTCTATGACAAGAAGCTATATGATACATGGATGATGAGCCAAACACTCAACTACAAGCGCAAACACAAGCATGGGCTTGGTGGTTGGGGTGAGCATCTTGGCTACAGTAAGTTAAGCTTTGATAACTGGTCAGAGTTCTCGGAAGAGATGCTGACATACTGTGTAAGAGATGTTGAGCTAAACACAAGAGTCTTTGAGATCCTGATGAAGGAGTTCAAAGACCAATCCAGTACTAAGCCATTGATATCTAAAGGTATTAGAGCAGAGCATGATGCCGCTGTGTTCGAAGCTAAGATAAGAATGAATGGCTGGTTGTTTGATATAGATGGAGCCAACAAGCTACACGAAGAAATGTGTCAAGAGATATCTGACATTGAATCTCGTGTACATCCTAATCTACCTGAGATGACTATCTATGTAGACAAACAACCTAAGACAGCTAAGTACACAAAGAAAGGTGACTTTACTGCTGTAACTAGGCGACTGCTGACAGAGTTTCTTGGACATGAGCCTGAAGTAGATGACTGGAACCCACAACAAGAGTTCCAGCGTCAGTATACTACACAGGTTACGCTAGGTAACATGGAAGAAGTTAAAGAGTATCTTTATACTATAGGATGGAAACCAGATGACTGGAATTATAAGAAAGTTGGCTATGAATTCCATAAGACAAGCCCTAAACTCACAACAACGTCTCTCGAACTGCTTGGAGACATCGGTAAAGACATTGACAGATACTACACAACAAGATCAAGAAGGTCTATACTCGAAGGCTGGCTTAATGCGGTTAAGGGCGACAGGCTACATGGACGAATGTGGGTTATCGGTACTCCCACCTTCAGATCCCGACACGAAGTAATCACTAACTTACCTAGTATCGAGGCGGCATGGGGCAAAGAGATGCGTAGTCTCTTTATCTGTGAAGACGGATACAAAGTAGTTGGTGCTGACTCAGCTGGTAATCAGATGAGAGCCTTGTGTCATTACATTGGTGATGACGACTTCACTAAGGAAGTAACAAGCGGTGACATCCACAGCTATAACGCCAACATTCTAGGCAGTAGTCGTGGTGATGCTAAGCGATGGCTATACGCTTATCTCTTCGGAGGTGGCGGTAAGAAACTAGGCACTATCCTTACAGGAAAGCCTGATGATAAAGCTGGTAACGCAAGTAAACAGAAGTATCAATCAGCAATCCCTGGGTTAGCTAAGATTAAGGCTAAGCTGGACCACATCTTTCAGCAGACTAAGAATGGATACGGAGATGCATTCATTCCTGGCCTTGATGGTAGACGAGTCTATGTGTCTTCAGCACACCAATCGCTTAACTACTTGTTACAATCAGCAGAAGCTATTACTTGTAAGGCGGCTGTGGGTTATGCAATGGCTAAGATAGCTGAAGAAAAGTTAGATGCATACCCTGTTATCTTTTATCACGATGAGATGGCATGGGTTGCTAAAGAGTCTGATGCAGAACGAGTTAAAGAGATCTGTATCGAAGCATTTAGAGAAGCACCTAAACAATTCAATGTGCAGTGTATGGATGGCGATGGTGTCATTGGTAGCTGTTACGCAGATGTACACTAGAAAGGACACATATAATGTTAGCAATTATAGATGCTGATAGCTGTATATATCAAGCGGCTTGGCAACAAGAAACTGTAGACAGCGCATTAGATAACTACAAGGCTATCTTACAAAAGAATTGGATAGACCCTGTATGGTCTGATGAGCAAGTAATTTATTGTGGAGGCAAAGATAATTTTCGTTATGAGTTGTGTCCACAGTATAAGGCTAATCGTAAAGACCCGCATAAAGATGCCAGTCTATTCAGACCTTTGATGCAACGTATTATTGAGGATGGCTTGGCTATACCTTCTGATGGTATGGAAGCCGATGATATGGTACGCATCAAAGCAATTGAATGCGCTAAAGAAGAGATTGACTTCACTGTAGTACATATCGATAAAGACTTAGACTGTATTGTAGGTCATCATTACAACCCAAAGCGTAATGAATTCTACGATATCGATGAAGACAAGGCAGACTTATTGTATTGGCTTCAAATGCTTAAAGGTGATCCTACAGATAATTTGCCTGGGTTGCCTAAGATTGGACCAAAGAAAGCAGAGAAGATGCTTGCGGGTGTCCCTATGAAACGCCGTAAACATAGAGTATTAGCCGCATGGCGTGCTCAATACGGCATTGTAAAATGGAAGGAGAAGTTACTGGAAACGGCTAACGGTATTCACATACTACGTAATCCAACTGACTTCTTTGAGGTGTAACATGACTACCAATGTAGAAGACCATCAGCGATACGAAGATGTTATCATCACCGAAGTATCTACAGTAGATACAGGAGGATGGGTCGGTATCACTACTGAGGAACACGGAGAGATTAGATGTAAGTCTAACCTCAGAACTAAACTCAAGCTAAAGAAAGGCTGGGAGGGTGACTTGACTGTATGGGTCAACCCTCGTGGTGGCACTGTGTGTGTTGCCTTTGACCAGAAGGCATGGCAAGCTACAGGCTCAGATGCTCTTGCACACGGTCAATGGGATACAAGGCTTGAGCTACAACCTTATGACATGGAAGGTTTTATCTATCTTATCACTGAGAAAGAGACAGACAAACGCTATGTCGGTAAGAAATCTTACTGGAATTACAGTAAAGGTAAACGAGTTAGACAATCTAACTGGAAAACTTATGCATCCTCTGGTGTTGATACTGCACAGAAAGTTTCAGATAACCCTGAACACTTTAAGTATCAGATATTAGAGGAAGCACCTGATAAGTCTGCTCTCAATTACTTAGAGTTAAAATGGCAGATACATCTTAATGTGTTGACTGAACTTGATGACAACCAAGAAAAGGTATACTATAATAAAACTTTAGGTAGCGAGAAATGGATGCTGACTAAAGCTTTTGTTAATAGTTACAATGGAATAAAAAATGATACAGAAAAATGATCCGTTTGAGGATGACGATCGTATAGACGATGATGACTTCTTTGTGCTGTTTAATAACAAACAACAGAAAGCAGAGAGAGATGACCGCTCTAATAAAGCAAGGCATAAGAGAAAGGTAACACGCCATGCAAAAGAAGAAAGATTATACGGAGAGTAAAGAAATAGGTAAGACTAAATGTCCTGCTTGTCCATCGAGTGATGGCTTTACTATGTACGACGACGGACACGGCTATTGCTTTGTCTGTAACCATTATGAAAAAGAAATTGGAAAGGAAGAGGACATGCCTCTAGATAATGTAGTTAAATCAGCATGGGATGTAGATACATTCACTGCTAACACAGGTGATGCTCGTGGTTGTCAAGATCGTGGAATCACTAAGACAGTAGCAGAACACTTTGGTGTACGAGTAAGCTATGATAGTGAACGTAATATCACTGCATATCATTACCCGTATTATAAAGGTGAACAGCTAGTAGCCTACAAGACTAGAACATTACCTAAACAATTTAATACGGTAGGAGACTTTAAAGATGTCAGGACTTTTGGTAGCAAAAGCTTTGGAGCTGGAGGCAAGCGGCTTGTCATCACAGAAGGCGAGTTCGATGCAATGGCGGTGGCACAAGCCTCGCTCGACCACTACAACAAGATTTATCCTGTTGTTAGCGTTGCTAGTGCTAGTAATCTAAAGAGCTTACTCAATGATCGCACTTGGATTAGGTCATTTGAAGAAGTTGTTTTGTTCTTTGATGCTGATACTGCAGGTCAGAAAGCAATTAAAGAAGCCGCTAACATTATCGGTATCGATAAGGTAAAGATAGCTACAAGCTCTTGCAAAGACCCTTGTGAGTTATACCTTGAGCAAGGCACTAAAGGTGTTATGCGTTCTGTATGGGATGCACAATCTTATAGCCCTGCAGGTATCGTAGTAGGTCATGAGCCTGTATGGGAACAGTATCTTGCTCGACAAGCTACAGAGTCAGTGTTATACCCTGACTGCTTAACAGGTATCAATGAGAAGACTAACGGTATGCGCTTCGGTGAGATAACTTTGTTCACTTCGGGTACTGGTTCGGGTAAAAGTACTGTCATTAAAGAAATAGTACTTGACTTACTCGACAAAACTAGTGATAAGATAGGTATGATTTCATTAGAAGAGTCTGTTGGTGATACAGCAGAGAAGTTTATTCAAATGAAATTACAACGTAACCTACAAGAGTATGATGTAGCTCTTGAAGAACAGGAGGCGGCAAGCCGTGAAGTATTTGGTACAGAAAAGCTTGTTCTATTGGATCATCAAGGCTCTGTTGGCGATGAATCTCTCATTGATAAGATTGAGTATATGGCTCTCATGGGATGTAAATATCTTATCCTTGACCACATTACAATCGCAGTCTCTGAGGGCGCTGAGGGTTACTCTGGTAATGAAGCCATTGATAAAGTTATGTCAGACCTTCTCAAGATTACTAAGAAGCATAACATCTGGCTCGGTGTTATTAGTCATCTTAGGAAAGTGCAAGGCGGTGGAGCTACCTTTGAGCAAGGCAAGTTACCTAGCATGGATGATATCAAGGGATCAGGAAGTATTAAACAAATATCTTTCGACATCATCGGATTTGCTAGAGACATGGCAAACACCGACGAACAAATCAGAAACACAATCAACTTTGTTGTACTTAAAAGTAGATTTACTGGTAAGACTGGTCCAGCTAAGCAAGCTAAGTACAACCACGAGACTACTAGGCTAGTATACCATGACTCTGATACACTAGACTTTGAGGTAATGTAATGAGTGAAACAGCACTGTACAATCAAATAGGCTTGCTCCAGCAGGAGCTTGCCCATGTTAAACAATTACTTGAAGATGCAAGTAATGAACGTAACAAGTATCGTAGCCAAGCTATGATGAGAGCTAATAAAATTAGAGGACTTCAAGATGAACTACAAGAAATCTATCAAAAGGAAGGCAATTAAACTTCAAAACATAGACTCAAAGGCAGGTAGAAAGATCAGAACTATATCTGAAGCTAAGGCCGCCATGGAGAATTCTAATGACAATCAAGGAAGAAAGATATGATGACCTCTATATGGACATCGCTAAACGAGTATCTAAAATGTCTTACGATAAAGATACTCAGGTGGGTGCAGTCATCGTCAAAGATGGAAACATTATCTCAATGGGTTGGAATGGAACTCCAGCGGGTTTTCCTAATGAGTGCAAACATCCTAGTACTGGTGTTACTCTACCTTATGTTATTCACGCTGAAACTAATGCTATCTGTAAGTTATCTCGTGATGGAGGCAACGGACTTGGCTCCACACTCTACTCTACGCTCGCGCCTTGTATGGAGTGTACTAAACTTATCTTGCAATCTGGGATCAAAGAAGTTGTCATTGATAAGGCAGACGAGAGATACATGGATGGTTATAAAATCCTTAAAGAGAAAGGCATAATAAGGTTATGCAAATCTATTACCAAAGCTTAGAACACGACCCCTTGTATGTAGCATGGGTACAATGCGAAACAGAAGACATCCCAAGAGTACGGGAGGTCTTCCCAGAAGAAGAGTATGACTTGACACTCGGAGTTAAGTCAAAGCGTGATGCATTAACTTGCCCCGCAACTGAGTTAAATAATCCCTCAGAACACATCTGGGGACTAGACGTATGGAAGAAGATATCTGATGGAAGATGTGAAGGACTATCTACTGACGAAGATTAGGGGTGAAGACTTAGGAGTCAAGCCTAGACGTAACTTACAACTGATGCGAATGATTGACACCGACGGTGTTGATATGCTAGACTTCTTAATAGAAGATATGGTAACATTCGCTAGAAAGACTATGCAACGCTGTTTTAAGCGTAGCAAGACTGAAGGTGAAACGCCTATTACTCAGGCTTCAATGGCAATTGGTAAATATATTGTTGAAGGTTGGGATAGTAATAACGTTAACTTTAGAGACCATGTTAGAGTAGGTGACCTTGTCATTGAAGGCTTTGTCATGTGTGGATACCTCACTATACAGGTAGGACATATGAAGAGCCGTAAGCCAGTAACTATTCATGCTACAACTAAGTGGGGTGAAATGGAAGCCATTGCAGGTAGAACTGTCTGTATGAGCGCAGAATTAATTGAACCAATAACTAGCTTAATCCAAGGTAACGGTAGAAGTGTTATCAAGACATGGGATAAATCTAAAGAGTACAGATTTATTAAACATAAAGAAGCACCCTTCGTTAAAGCTATAGATAAGCTACAAGCTACTCGTTGGTTAGTTAACACTGACGTACACGACGCTATCTTAGAACAATGGGATACCTTCATTAATACTGAAGAGTTTACTGGTGAAGACGCTAAAGAGAATGAAAAGCTATATCAACGCCAAGCCTCTAAGAACCGTGAGGTAAAAGAAGTAATGGCAATTGCAGCGAAGTGGCTGCACAAAGACTTTAGCTTCTATCTTGATGCAGACTATCGCGGTAGGCTGTATTACTCAGAGCCATTCTTTAACTTCCAAGGCTCGGATATTGCGCGTGGTCAGTTGCTCTTTGCCGACGGTAAACTGTTTGACCAAGAAGCAAGCTTCTGGTTAGGTGTACATACTGCTTGTTGCTTTAATCAATCGTATAACATTGATGAGATACCTGATTGGGTTACTACAGACTATCGTAGTGTACTTGAGCAAGAAGAGCTCGACACTATCTCAGTAGACAAGATGACCCTTGAAGACAGAGCTATGTGGACTCAGCAGAACATCGATACTATAATAGAGCTAGGCGAGATGCATATCTTTGCAGAAGACGCAGAGAAATCTATTTCATTCCTTGCTTGTTGTGTTGAGTGGTATAAGTATTCTAAGTGTGAAGGCGACTTCTACACGCAGTTACCTATTCCTATCGACGGTGCTAACAACGGGTGGCAACACCTCGGCGCTATGTCTAAGGACGATAAGACAGGACAGCTTGTTGGTCTTGTACCTACCGATGTACAGAATGATTTCTATGTGCAGGTAGCTAAGCGACTCACTCAGCGTATGCCCGAATGGTTTGAAGAAAGACAGATACCAATGAAGCATATCCGTAAGGGTATCGCTAAGCGTGGTGCCATGACGAGAGCTTATAGCTGTGGTCAAAAGAAAATGTCTGAGTCTATGTACAGTGATTGCTATCAGTTTGGCTTCACTACACAGTACAATATCTCTACATGGGACTGTGACGAACTCAGTAGCCAAGTAATCAGAGCTATACAAGATGTATGCCCTGGTCCCCTGGATACTATGAGGTACTTACAGCGCCTAGCAGACCAAGAGATCACTAACTGGGCCAGAGACTATGGTACAGATAGAGGGAGAGGGATTGAATGGGTGACCCCATCAGGCTTCCCAGTAGTATACGAGTGCTATCGCACTAGGCCCGTTAAAGTAGATTGCTACGGGTTTAATACTCCGACAGGCGAGATACGCTTTAAGCATGTCATCAGAGAGAAGACAGACATACCTGATAGACGAGGCTTTATGTGTGGCATCAGCCCTAACTTTGTTCATAGTATGGATGCCAGTCACATGGCTCTTACTGTAGCTGACTGGGATGGTGACTTCGGTGCTGTTCACGACTCCTTCAGTACTCATGCAGGTAGCGTAGAGTCTCTGATGGTATCTACTAGAGAGAAGTTTGTGTCTATGTATGACACTGATAACTTCTATAATGGTATTCCTTTCGGTAAGGGTTATCAAGGCATTGTGCCTACAATCGGTACGTTAAATATTAAAAGCGTACTTGATTCCAATTACTTCTTCTGTTAGGAGGTTACTATGGCAGAAAATAATAACTGGCTGTCTCAGCTAGGCCACGAAATTACGGATGTTGAATTTAGAGAGCTAGGAATATCAGATGATATGATTGGTTCTGAAAATTTTAATCGCGTAATGTTAGATAAAGTCCACGCTGAAAACTTAGCTGGCTATATTGCAACAGGGCTTGATGAAAAACAAGCTCGGCATAAAGCAGATAAGCAAAGAAGCATGGCGCTTAAAGCCGCGAAAGCCGCTGGGCTTAAGCTATAAAACAAAATACCCCACAAGGTTTCCATATAGGATTCCCTGTGGGGTATTTTTATTTAACTGTATTGTTCTTTACGCTTACGCTCTTTACTAATTTCTTTTCTCCGAGCATCAACTTCGGTAATCATTTCTTTAAACTCAGCATCTACGTTCATAACGTTTACTATCTTAAAGAATAAACTTCCAAATTGATCTGCAGTAAGTGGTACGTTTTCCTTCCCAGGAAAATAACCATACTTAATTGCTTCTGCACGAATGTCGTTAATAGCTTTCATAGCATCATCTTTTGCTTTTGCTCTACGTCTTTCTTTAGGATTCTCGCTTTTAAGATCACCATCAGGCATATCACGATTCATAATAGCACCCATACGAGTACCGCCGTTTGGCCCTACTGATAACAAATCGCTTAAAATTTTGTATTTACCATTAACACCAATATTAAAGGTGTCTCCAGAAACTTTTGCATTAGCAACACGATCACGCATTTGTGTAATTAAATCTGTATATGCTTTATATTCAGCCTTTAACATATTAAACCCTTTCTTTGGGTCATCGCTATTGACTTCTTCAAATACATCATTAGCTGTTTTTGATAACGTATCAAACGAGTTAGCATCACCCATAAACGCATCATAAACTTGCATTACAGTAGGTGTAACAGCTCCCCCGATGACTCTAGTTACTGTACGCTGTGCAACTGTTGCGTCAATGTTTTGAGTTAAGTTAACTGCCGCTTGATTACGTAGCTTACTACCTAAATCTGGGTTACTGTATTCCCCTTCACCTACATATCTGCGTTTAGCTTTAGCAGAAGGAGAAGCTATTGCTTTAGTTACTTGAATGTCTGCAACTTGACGTCCCTTAAAACCACGCTCTGCTTTTAAAGCTTGACCATATTTAACTCGTGCTGTGTTATCGCCATAAGGAGCGAACGCCTGACCCCCTTGAGGGAATGCAATTCGTGGATCTACAGGTAAGTATTCAATTCCACCTGCTTGAACCATAAATCCATTAGCGCCTACAATATTCATCATTTCATCTGCAAAATTAAAGATACGTCCTGCACGTTTTACTAGTATTGAATGTTCAAGTGCATTGCCTAACCCAAGCAATAATCCTTTTTCTAAGTGTTCTCCAAGACGTT
>Ga0206682_10000743_pt1 | contig 33966 bp, 38 predicted proteins | sample M240m12015metaG_FD_155444 | JGI IMG/M metagenome (GOLD analysis project Ga0206682, IMG submission 155444) | Ammonia-oxidizing marine archaeal communities from Monterey Bay, California, United States - M2 40m 12015 | ecosystem: Environmental > Aquatic > Marine > Intertidal zone | place: USA...
TTATTGATTGGTTTGTTGATGCAAACCATGTCTATGATTTTGCGGAAGAATTAATTTACTCAATCAACGAAGGACATTATAAGAATGGTTAAATAGTCGTTTTACACAACAAATGATGGGGCGTTATTATGAAGTGGGTCAATTTGAAAACAGGTGAAATTAAAGACACCGATAAAAGACCCAATAAAGACTCATTAATTGTTGTTGAAGTTATTGCTGACAACGGTTCAAAATATATCTCCACTATTGAAGGTATTATTGATTATGCAAATAATAATGGTTATGATGATATAGAATCCCAAGACAATTACTTAGAAATTTTTACGGATGATGAGTCTTTCGCTAAAGAAATTAAAAATCTATTCCCTTATTATGATATTAACGATTATACAGATACCGATGAATTTATTGAAGTGAGCCTCCCTGTTGGAAGTTACTTGAAAGACGCTTTGGCTAAGGGTGATGATATGAGATTTGAACCTGCACCTTCAAGAACGGGCATTGACGAAGATGAATTACCCTCATCAAGACCTCAAGGTGGTGGCGGTGGAGGAAAAGGTATGCCCTCCGATGAAGGAACACCTACTGATGAAGAAGGAGAGGGTGAAGAAGAGGGAGAAGGTGAAGGTGAAGGTGATTCCGATAGCGATTCCGACTCCGATAGTGATTCCGATTCCGATAGCGATTCCGATAAAGAAAGTCAAGACCCTTATGAACAGGGTCAAGAAAGCGGTGATGATGCACCCGATTCTTTGAAAGACAAAATAGATAAAATGATGGATAAAGACTCCGATTCTCAAGGAAAACCTGCTGAAGAAGGCGGCGAAGCCGAAAAACCCGCACCCGAAGGAAGTGAAGGCGGCGCACCTGCCGAAAATCCTAACGATGTTGAAGGCACACCCTCGCAAGAAAGCGGTGAAGGTGGAGAAGGTCAAGGTGATGGTAACGGCGAATCCGAAGGCGGTGAAGGTGAGGGGGATGGTGAAGGCGATTCCGACTCCGATGGTGAAGGTGAAGGTGAAGGTGATTCCGACAGCGATTCCGATAGCGGAGATAGCGACGGTGACTCCGACTCCGATAGCGACGGCGATTCCGATAGTGGAGAAAGCGACGGCGATTCCGACAACGAAGGTGAAGGCGATTCCGAAGGCGATTCGGACTCCGATAGTGATTCCGATTCCGATAATGGAGAAGAAGGAGAATCCGACAACGAAGGTGAAGGGGATTCCGACAGCGATTCCGATAACGAAGGTGAAAGCGGTGAAGAAGGCGAATCATCCGAAGAAGGTGATGAATCCGATAATGATACTGATAAAGAAGGTAAATCCGATGAATCGGGAGAAAATGATGGAGAATCCGACAGCGATTCCGATTCCGATAATGAAGGCGAAGGCGGTGATGGTGAAAAACCCTCCGATGATGGAAAACCTGTTCTTTCCGATGAAGGGCAAGAAATGATTGATGCTATGAAAGAAAATTGTCAAGCAGGTAAAGACAAAGCCGAAGAAGGTATGGAACAAGGTGATGGTGAAGAAGCAAGAGAGGGTGCTGACGATGCGGAACAATCCTTAGAAGATGCTAAAGATTACCTTGAAGAAAACGATATTGACCCTAATGATGTTCCCGAAATCGCTGAAATGGAAGAAATTGTTGAGGATGCAAAAGAATTTGCGGAAATTGCTGAAGATTTAGAAGAATATATTAACGAACAATTTGAAAAGAAATTAGATGAGGGAGAATTGACCGACGAACAATTTGAAGAGTTCAAACAAGGACTACTTGATAAAATTTTCAAAGAGTCTATGGATGCCCGATTACAAAGGGAAAAGGATGAAGAAATGGCTAAAGCCCTCGCTCTATTGGATTCAACCGTTGGAAAAGCGGCAGTCAAAGCCGTAAATTGGAAAACGGGCGAAATAAAATACTTCAAGAAAGACCAAACATTGAATACCGATTATTTCATTATTGAACCAATTTTTACAGGACTTTGGGATGGTGGAGATGAATTAGTCGTTGATAACACCATAGAAGGTGCTGTAAAAGTAGCAAACAAATTAGGACATGATGTAGTAAAGAAAGGAAAAACCTCCGCTACATTCAAAAATGTAACTCCAAACGAAGAACTTGAAGAAATAATTGATTCAATGAGAGTATTTGACTATGGTTATGACGGCGACTTCAATTTGACTATTACTTATTATTGAAGTAGGGTTTTAGATAGCAAAAAGGATAACCTTTGACTATGACTGAAAAGGTTTGGAAACAGGAATGGGACAAATTCTCGGATGATGCTATCCTTGAAATGAAAAAGTATTCCGACCAAACACACCTACACCGTGAATGGATGAGTTATGTTTATGAAGTGGATGGTCGCTATGAATTGGGTGAACCGTCTTATGGTGATGAGTCCCGAATTGAAGTGAACCCTTCGGAAAAGTCTAAAGAAGACAGCAAGAAAAATGGTTTCAATGAATCTCAAAGAAAGTGGACTATACACGGCCACCCTCTAAAAGACGGCAAAATCTATACAGGTCGGCAGTATTTTTCCTCAACAGATATTCTCGGAGAGTTCCTTAACAGCAGGGACAACAATGAATATGTCGTTCAGTATGTCGTTTATCCTCACCAACAAGACAAAAGCGGCCAAAAAGTTATCCATAACCGTGTCCGTATTTTAGTATTCCCGAACCGTGAAGTATTATGGAAGGCTATGAAAATGAGCCACCCCGAAATGACGGAAGAACAATTTATGGGTATCTCAACAGAAAATGGATATAACAAAAATGCGGCTGATGGTTCTTTGAAGAATGAAGCAGGTGTTGATTGGTTTGAATTTCAAGAAGCATTAGGTAAAATGGGCTACATGGGTATTATGGATATTGAAGGACCCGCAGGTGGTATGCAGGTGGATGCCGCCGACACTATGTTCAAACAATCTCAAGGCGTAAGCACTAATTGGGCTATGCTTGGATTAATCGTTATCGGATTTGCGGCCTTAATGAAAGCAAGAGGTTCAAGCGTTTTCGGTGTTGAAGATGGTTTCGGTGCTGATTTTGAAAGTCGGCATTGGTGGAATTGATGAAAAAAGAAGTGATTTTTGGCCTTTTTGGTTTAATCGGACTGACTTCTCTCACCTTTCGTTCAGCCATTAAGACGAAAGACGCTGAAAACATTGGCGATTACTTAGGAATGGGTATGCAAGGAATTAGTTATGATTTACCTAATGGAAAAGTATTGAAAATAGTGGATTTGAAATCAACCGAAAATCTAAATATGGCTCGTTTCATGAATTACTATGCTGTCAATACTGCAAATGGGGAATTGAAACCAAATAAACATTTACCGACCATTCACTTCTTTCAAGTAGGTTATGCAAACAGACAATTAGAAGAGGAAATCCTTGAAGAAATGCCTAACAATACATGGCGAAATAATATCATTGAATACAATACTCCTGTTGCTATGTGGGTTATAGAAAAATATGACATTCCCGAAACAGATGTTACAGGTGTTAAGGAATTTATGAAAGCAAAAGCGGAACTCTCCGCTTGGTTTTATGAAAATGAGTTAGGCGAAATTAGTGATTTGCACATAGATAACTACGGTTTAGATGAGAACCGCAATATCGTTTTCTTTGATTTTGATGTTAAACCCACTATGGAGGTTGTAGCGGGAAAGAAAATAATGTGAACCTTCATATACCCCTTCGGATAAGTATTAGATTGCCCCAACAAATATGAAGCGGGCGAAAACATGGAAGTGAAAATATGAGCAAGGAAAACAAATCGGAAATTGAAGCATTTTTGGAACAAGCAAAAGCAGAAGCCCCTCTTCGTGAGTCGTCGGCTACTGCATACCCTAACCGTGACCGTCTGCAAGCAGACTTTGATACTCTTTATCAAGGTTACATTGTTGAAGGCTACAACGAGGGCATTGAAGGACAATACGGTATCTCCACCGCAGTTAATGTCATTGACACCAACAACGATGGTCGCCGCATGACTCTTTGGGTTAGCGGTTTTGAATGCAACCATTTCTCTCAATTCATTGAAGGACAAGCGGCCAACGGTAACGCTCTCCCTCTTCAAGTGTCCTTTGTTCGCACCAAGCAAACATCGGAAAAGACAGGTCGCACATTCAACAAATTGACTCTCCGACTTGATGCAAGCGGCGATGATGTTGTTATCCCTGCAATCCCTGAAGACCAAATGCCCGAAGCATGATTTCGGTTGCTGAATCTTCATCATTGATTGATAGATTTACCAACGGTATATTTCAAGGTTCACATACTCCTTTTGTCGCATTCCTGTGGGATTACCCTTCTCACATGAAACCCCCTGTGCGGCAGGGTGTGTTGGGTTCGCTTGATGAAGTCGGCCTCGCTGACGGATTCGGTGATTTTGGCGGTGTAAAAACCGTTCCTCAACCCCCTGTCGCCTCCAAAGGTTTTATGAATGCGGTTGGTGTATTACTTCTTGATGGGATGCAAGCGCAACCCTGCCCGAAGGTGATAACATGACTCCGCAATCCATTCTTGACTTTATCAAGGAAACGGTTGAAGGAACACATCACTTATCGGAAGGCGCAATTGCTGAAAAACAAGAAAATGTATCGGCCATCATTGATTCCCTCATTGACGGAAATACTGTTCAAGGTATTGGTGTCGCCACCAAACGAAGCCCTGTCGGTATCAAAAACAAAGATGCGGGAAAAGACAAAACAATGATTGAGTTCGCCCTCTCGGATGGTGAAAATAGTGCCGACTGTGTGATACATAACTGCGGGTCAAAATACCTCGCAGGTGGATTGGATAATGATACTTTGGCGAAATATGATAGGCTTTTACGCTTGTCAATTGCCGAAGGAAAACCGATAAAAATTGAAGGTGCATATACAAACCTCAATCGGAAACGGTTATTCATTGTTGAAGAAATGGAATTGGCCGACGATGGAAGCAAAAGTCAATTGAATGCCGAACAGATTGAAGCATTATTAGCACTTTGTAATACCGAAGGCATATCTCCCCTTGACATTTTAACTGATGATGAAGGGATTTGGTCGGAGTTCTTAGCGGATAGTGAATTGAAAGAAGCAGTAATGCTTTATTGTTTGAGTCCTTATGACAAAAACGACATGATTCACTTTGGTTTGATTACAAATCCCGGCGAAGGAAAGAATCACCTTGTTGATAAAGTAATTGCGCCCTTAGTGCGTTGCCGTATGGCGGGAACAGGTAAGTTATCCACCTTTGCCGCATTATTTGGTGCTATGTCAAGTGATGATTTGTCGTCAATTGAATTAGGGCTACTTCCTAAAATGAACAATAGCCGTATTGTATTCTCGGAATTTCAAACAATGGATGAAGATGTATTCGGTGAAATGCTGAATGTCATGTCCGATGGTTTTTATTCTTTACAAAAAGGTAAAATGGATGTTACCCGTCATGCTATGCTCAATATGGGTTTCTTCGGCAATCCTCCTAATTATTGGCGGGAAGAAGAACATGATAAAGCCGAAATGTTAAGAGCATTTGGAAAATATACCTTGCCTATTATTTCAAGATTGACTATCATTTTCGCTAAACCTGTTCTTAATGATTCTCCCGATGCGGAGGACTTAATTCGCATGAAAATTATGGCGAACATGGATAAGAAAAGCCAAAGCAAATCCAAAAACGAAGAACTGAAAATGTTGAGGACTTTCTTCAAAGAATACTTATTGTATGTTTCTAAATTAGAACCGCAATTGGGTATTTGGCAAAACATTATTTCATCGGAATTTATCAAAATACAGAATACCGAAGAGTTCAAAGACGCATTCGCAAAAAGAAGCAAAACCGACAACCGCAAATGGGCGGGATTCTTGTCGTTGATTAGAGGATATGCTCGGCTTCACGGCAGGGAAGTATTACACCCCGACGATGTGAAAGCAGGGTCTTTAATGTTTCAAAAATCCCTCTCCACATTAACAGGTTTGATTCCGAAGAGTAGCCTCCGTGATGGTATTGACTTTGACCTGTTGGAACTTCACGGTCAATTGTTGAAGCAATTTGATAAGGGAATGGGTCAAGGTTGCACCGTCAATAAAAAGAGAGCAAGAGCAATAGCAAAATCTCAAAAGCGAGGTAAGCAATTTGAAACACTATTGAAAATCAAATTATCCGATGGCTCAATGCTAATTGAGGACTTAGGAAACGGTGAATTACTCATCAAACGAAATTGGGGTGATGAGGAATGAATGAAGATTTCTCATGGGCTTTTATTCAAGGCTACTATTACCCTAAGTTCTTGATTATGATTAAGAGAATGGCTTGGGATGAAAGGTATGAATTCTTGAGAGCAATTTACAATGATAAAAACCCTAATGCACTTTGGGAAGAAAGAAGTGATGAACCAATTCAAGACATGATGGATTATGTAGCAAAGAAAGAGTATTTGCACTTCTTTTACATGGGATTCACGGTGTTTGAAGATGGAAAATATATCGTTCATGAGAAAATAAGAGAATTAATTTGGATTTACCATAAGAACAATTAGATAATGGATAGGAGAAGTGTTAATTATGGATATGAATACTAAAAACCGTGTCAATCTTGCCTTAGATTTAATGGCGAGAAACGGTTGGGGTATTGAAAGGGCGGCTAAAGAAGCAAAGACTACACGGAGAACCGTTAAAAGGTTTGCCGATAAAAAAGGCATTGATTTGAAAATGCAAGTAGGAAAGGCTACAAAAGTCATTAGAAAACCCGAAGACAAAATAGAAGACTTCTTGGCTCTTATCCATAACGGAAATTCGGCAACCGCCTCCGCTAAACAATTAAAGACTACGGTAAGAACCATGTCAAAAAAGACTTACAAGGGAGTGCCAATCATTGAAAAGAGAGGCAATTATTGGAGATGTAATTTCGTTCCCTTATATGAATATGAAATGGTCTATTATGGAGAATTACTTTCATTTGACGGCAAAATACAAGGAAGAGGTGTGCTAAAAGGACCCGATTCTAATAAGCCTAAGAATAAAAAGAAACAAGACGAAGATTACGCCGACATTTGGTTTCAAGTGGATATTCCGAAAATGGTTTCAACATTACCACCCGAAAAAGTAGCAAAGGCTTATCAAAAAGAAGTAATGGATGCTATCTCTAAACGATTCTTAACTTTGAATGTTAAAAACCCATCATTAAGTTCTAAGTTCAAAGGGAATGTAAATGTTATGACCGATATGACCGCTAAAGGCAGGGATAAATCGCAAAAGGTAACGGTGTTGGAGAACATTACAAAACGATATGATATTCACTTTGATACTCCAACAGGAAGTATTGACGAGGACTTTGACTATTCTAAAACGGTTGATTTTGTCCCCGTAGGAAAGTATCAAGACAAAAAGCCAAAGAGAGCAAACGCAACATTTCAATTATTTTATCTAAGAAAGAATAACGAAAGTGGATATGGCCCTATCAAGTTCAATATCAATTACAATTTAGTATGATTTTCTATCGCTAACAAGTTCTCGGAGATGGGATAGAGATGATGGGATACGAAAATAAAGGCAAAAAACGACACATTCTTTCAATTTATTGAAGTTCACTTGGAGGGTGGGTATGAAGATTCTTCATCAATAACGGGGGTTGTATTTAGATAGCAAGAATGGTAAAGAAATGATAGGTGGCTTAATTGAAGGATTGGATTTTACCTGTTGGAACGATGGTCGGGATTGGAGGTCTTGTCTATTATTTACTTTCACTAAAGGACACTACTCCTGTTGGATTGACCGCTACTAATTTCTTAGAACCTACTGCACCTGTCGGGAACGATGGTGATGATGCTTATTCCGTAGGGATTGTTGAAGGGACTTTCCGTGAAAGCGAATCGTCTTTGACGGTTTCCTCCGATAATTCTAACAGACCACTTCTTGTTGTATTCAAAAATGGAACTCCAATTGATGCTAAAGTGATTGATAAGCCCGAACCCGAATCAATTGAATTATTTGAAACATTCTTGGGAATTGCTAAAGAATATGGTTTGGATTCCGAAGAAGATTACCAAAATGCCGTTGATTCCTTAAAAGAAGAAGAATCAAACACTTCTAATGCCGAAATGAGATTAAGACCCTCTAATACATTACAGTCCCACTTTATTTGGTGATAGGTGAACATTATGAAAAATTATCCGAAATTATTTTACGCAAAAGAAAAGAAGCCCCTACATATTATTGGTTATACAATTTCTTTAAGCCTCATGCTAATTGGTGCTTTAGAAACACTACATTCTATCCCTTATATCGTTAAAGGCGAATCAAACATTGTCGGTATGACTATCGGCCCTGTTGTTATTGCCTGTGGCGGTGTAGCCGCTACTATGTATCTCAAAGAAGCAGGGGTGGTTTATTGATGAGTCCCGTAACTATTGCTAAAGTCATTGAATTCTTGAAGAAGCGTTAAATATGAGTAAGGTATGGGATTAGTTATGGAATATAGTCATAATTTTAATCCCGAAGGAAAAACCGAGATTAAAGAAGAGGCTTATTTAGATATTGTAGGTCGTTTTCCTAAAATTGGAAAATCAAAGACGATGGGAATTGACATAGTGGAGTCATGGGTTGATAACGATAATCCCGATGGAAAATACGGACCTCAAAGAAGAATCGGCAAAGTTATTTTGACCGACCAAACGGTTGAGATGAGAAAAGAAGACTACTACGGCGACCCCGATGAAAGAAGGTGGACTTTTTCTATGTCATTGAATGAAGGTTATGGAGAAATTGATAAACCGACCACTATAACAGGGACTATTGAAAAGTATTACTTTCAAAAATACAGCAGAAGTCCTAAAGGATATGGAAGGACAACAGGTTCGGAGGCATCGGGTTGGAAATACCGATTTGAAATTATGCAATTAATTTACGGGTCTGCAAATGTTGAAACAGCGAATTGGAAATTCCCTGCTTATCTCACCCGAAACATAAGCAATCAATATAAAACACTACGGAATATCGTTGAAGCGGCAAATCTTTCTATTGAAACACATAAAAAACCTATCAAGCATAAAATCGGTGCAAATTATCAAGACGAAGAACCTAAGACAAAAAGAAACATTCCTTTAATTGCAGGTATTTCAGCAGGTTTGGCTTCAATTTGGTATTTCTTTACTAAATGATTAAGTAGTATGGCTTCTTAGGCTACTTCATGGAACGAAGATACCAAGTGCGATTTCACTTAGCGAAGGGCGAGAACTTTATGAAGTGGCAAGTAAAAGACTTGTCTAATGGAGAAGTCAATTATTATGACCCATCCGAATATCAATTAGTCATGTATGATTGCGTCTTAAAGAATCAAAAGACTACGGCAAAGAAAATCAATTGCGGTGCAAACAAGACTGTATGTGCATGGATTAGAGCAGGTCGGGTTGTTATCCGTTCTTTGGCTCGTCAATCCGAATATCCGTATTCCTTGATTTATGAAGTGTCTTATAATCCGAGAGTTAATCCTTTTTGGACTAATTATGATGGAATTGATGTTGATAATACCGAATACGGTGAAGTAATGTCTGTTGGCCGAAAGTTATTCGCTAATCCAAATTACTGACCCCGAAAGGTTGCTATAACCCCCCATCTCCTTAGAAGCAAGAATACTTCTATTGAAGGTGTCGGAAGTGAACCATTAAATACATAGTCGGACAAAGGACTAATTATGACCGAAGCCGAAGTATTGACTATTTTTATTATCCTCTTAGCAGGTGTTGGACTACTAATTTTGAACAAATTGCGCCAAAACAAGGCCGCACTACTGAATCTCGTTGATAAAGTGGAAGATAAAATTGAAGATGTCACAGGACTTGATATTGAAATTTCCGAAGCCGTTGAAGAAGTCATTGATGAAGCATTAGATACTGCCGAAGAAGTTCTTGATGATGTTGAAGAAGATGGTGTATTAGATACTGATTTAGACGAAGCACTTGATGAAGTGGTTGAAGTCGCTAAGGAAAGTGCCGAAGAAATTGTTGAACTCGTTGAGGAAGAAGTAAAGAAAATGACTGTTGCTCAATTAAAGGCTTCTCTAAAGGAAAAAGGACTTCCTATTAGCGGTAAAAAGGCTGAATTGGTTGAAAGACTTCTAAGAGGTGTTGCTTGATGAATTGGCGAAAGGTTGGACTCTTCTCAAGTGTCGCATCAATCGTTGGCTCTATTGCTATCTATGCGCTTCATAGCCATGACTTAGGTATCTTTGTCGGTCTATGGGCTTCGGCTCTATTGCTACTTAGCGATAGAATGGAAGAAATGCAAGAATGATTTTAGATAGTCGGGCGATTAACCCTTATTCATGAAGGGAATTCAAAAGGCTGAATACGGACTTGCTAAAGGCTTAGGTGTCTTAGATGGTGTCGTCTTATTTGTAGCCGCTTCATGTTTGTTTAGGGCTACGCAAGATGCTCAAGAACTGTATTTGTTTCCTAAAGACCCTGCTAAATCATTACTCGCTTCATCAATTATCGGTGTTGGATTATTAGTATTGAGAGGCAAAAATCTCTTTTCAATCGTTCAGTAATGTTCTTATACTTGTTTGAACAATTTTTTACTTGAACGGGTGGTGGAGTAGGTCAAACACGCAGGGCTTAAATTCCTGTCCTCAATGGTTCGTGGGTTCAAATCCCACCCCGTTCATTAACACTTAAATAGGGTATCGGACAATGATTATCTATGGGTTCTTATGAAGAGTATTTGAAACGACTTCATAGTGAAGCGAACCATGCTTATGAAATAGCCCAAGTCGCAAGAAGCAAAGGGCATGACCCAAAGAATCATGTTGAAATCCCTAAAGCAAAAGATTTAGCCGACAGAACTCAAAAATTGTTGGACTTTTTGCATCCAAGAAATACTGCCGAACAGATTAGAAGATTAACTAAAGACTTTGACGGAAACCGTGAAAGAGTCGCTATTGAAATTGCGAGAATCGTTTGCGCTGAATCATACCTTTACGGAACACTAATGGATTGCTCGGATTGCGGAGGAACAGGAATTAAGAAAAAAGGCAATTGGGAATCTCCTTGTTATGAATGTGAAGGAATCGGAAATAAATTAGGATTTGCTAATAACATTGATGTTGATTTCAAAGAAACAATGAAAGTATTTGATAGTAAAAAAGGTAATTTATGGAGTCCCGACTCACCATCCCAAAGACTTAGTGAAATGGCTATTTATCATGGTATGTGTGCAGGTTTAGCAGTATTGACCGAAGGAATCCTTGTAGCACCCTTAGAAGGCGTTGTATCGGCAAGAATACTAAGGAATACAGATAATACTTATTGCTTGGCCGCTTCGTTTGCAGGACCTATTAGAAGTGCAGGTGGAACGGGTCAAGCACTTAGCGTTTTAATTGCTGATATTATCCGAAGAGATTTTGATTTAGTTAATCCTGTTATGTCTTTTGAAGAAGTGGAAAGGTATAAAGAAGAAACGGGGGCGTATGCGAGAGGATTACAACACCGACCTTCTAATCCCGAAATTGAAACGATTGTCAAATCATGCCCGATTTATATTGATGGTGAAGGTGTAGGCAACGAAGTTACAGGCCAAAGGGATTTGCCGAGAGTTAGAACTAATAAAGTCCGTGAAGGTATGCTATTGGTTGTTTGCGAAGGGTTGGTTCTCAAAGCCCCTAAAATCCTAAAGTATGTGGATGCACTTAAATTAGACGGTTGGGATTGGCTAAGGCCATTTGCTAAAGGTTCTAAAACGGGCGGAGATAATTCCGTAAAGCCTAATAAAAAATATATTTCCGATGTTCTCGCAGGTCGCCCTGTATTCTCGCAACCTATGGAAGTGGGCGGATTTAGATTAAGGTATGGTCGCTCAAGATTAGCAGGTTTGGCTACTACATCGGTTCACCCTGCCTCCATGAAGGCTCTCGCAGGTTTCATCGTCATAGGGACTCAAATGAAGTATGAAAGACCGGGTAAAGGAACGGTTGCTACGCCTTGCGATAGCATAGATGGTCCTTACCTTCAATTCAAAGACGGTTCGGCTAAAACGATTGTTAATTATGATGAAATACCCATGCGCTATCCAACAGACCCCGATTATGATATTGAAACGATTTGGGATTTAGGGGAATTGCTCGTTCCTGTTGGAGAGTTCTTAGAAAATAACCATGTTCTTTTAGAATCTCCTTATGTTCCCGAATGGCATAAGCAAGTATTAGAAGAAAAAGGAATTGATTATCCAAATAACTTTTCTCAAGCCGCTAATCATGTGAAAAATGAAAGTGTTCCTTTAGCACCCGATTATGTAGGTTTTTATTCCGACATTACAGACGAAGAATTTGAAACACTAATCAATAATTTAGACAAGTTCGGCAATTTAGATAATGAAGATGCGAGAATTATTTGCTATAAATTAGGAATCAATGTCCGTGTTGTCCCAAACGGATTTCAAATCTATGGGGATAGGTCAAGACCTGCGATAGAATGGGCGGTCCTGTATAGAAATAAAGAGAAAACGAATAAAAAATCCGACTTTTTAGCACATTTTAACATTCGCCCAAGAGTAACTTATCGCATAGGAACAAGAATGGGGAAGCCCGAAGGCAGTAAGATGAGAGAAATGAAACCTCCAATTCATACTATGTTTGTAGTCGGTCATAAAGTAGGAAACAAGCGTTTGGTTTCGGATGCCGCTAAAAGAGATGATGCAGTCCAAGTAGGAATTAGATATTGTAATAAATGTGGAGATTTCACCACCAAAGGTGTTTGTCCTAAAGATGGAGAAAATACTTTGTTTCAATCACATGAATGGGTTAGCCCTACAAATGATTACAAAGAATTATACCATGAAATCAGCCCTAATGACTTATGGGAAAGTGCATTACAACAAATCAAGACCTCCGAAGAGAACATGGGTATTGAAGAAGTATTTGGTCAAGAAAATAAACATAAAAAAATCGCTATCAACCCCGATGTGAAAGGCGTAAAAGGTATGACAAGCAAAGACAAAATTAATGAGCATTTAATTAAAGGAATCCTCCGTGAGAAAAATGATATTAGCACATTCCGTGACGGGACTATGCGTTTTGACATGGTGGATATTACTATGACCCATTTTAAGCCCAAAGAGATAGGCATTACGGCTCAACAAGCAAGAGATTTAGGTTATGACTGCAATAATGAAAACCAAGTCTTAGAATTGATGCCTCAAGATGTTGTAGTTCCGCTAAATTGTTCGCAACACCTCTTGAATACTACAAAATTCGTTGATGATATGCTAATTGCTCTTTACGGTATGGATTCTTTCTATAATTGCGAAAAAATTAATGATTTAGTAGGTCATTTAATAATGGGTATCGCACCACATACAAGCGGTTCAATTTTAGCAAGAATTATAGGATTCTGTGATGTGAAAGGACATTACGGACACCCATACTTCCACGCCGCCAAGAGAAGAAATTGCGACGGAGATATTGATGCAATTATTATGTTAATGGATGGACTCATAAATTTCTCAAAGTCTTTCTTATCAGCACATAGGGGTGGATTGATGGATGCACCATTGATTTTAACCATGACTATTGAGCCTACTGAAATTGATAAAGAGGCATTAAATGTTGATACTATGTGGAATTATCCCGTTTCTTTTTATGAAGGCACTATGAACCGACCATCAGCCAAAGAAGCCACTAAGTCTTTAGGCGTTGAAACCGTTGAAGTTAGATTAGAAAAAGGATTGAATGCTTTTGAAGGTTTCGGTTATACTCATAAGACTACTGATGCTTGCGAAGGCCCGAAAGCAAACCCTTATACTGCGTTGGATTCTATGAAACAAAAAACATATATGCAATTTGAATTGGGTGAGAAAATTAGAGCCGTTGATAACAAAGACCAAGCAGGGCGACTTATCAATAGACACTTAATTAGAGATATGAGAGGGAATCTAAGGGCTTACGGGCAACAGAAAGTCCGTTGCACTAAATGTGGTGAAAGTTACCGAAGAACACCAATTGCAGGTAAATGTATTGCAGTTATTGAAAAAGACGCTGAAAATCCAATGACAGGAGAAATTGAAGATAGGATATGCAATCATAAATTAATTTTGACAGTTCATCAAGGTTCTGTTGAAAAATATGACGGACTAATTGATTCAATTATTGAAAAATATGGTGTGGATGATTACACCGATAACCTTTTCCGCTTAGTTCATAATTGGGTTCAAGACACTTTTTCAAAGGGTGATGAGTCAATTCAACAAAAATTATTTGAAAACGATTAAATACCCGTTTTATGTATTGTTTAGTTATGGGACAATCAAACAGTTATCTCCGCCACCAAAAGTTATACACTAATGACAACGAAGGGAAAGAAGTATTCCCTAAAAATTGCGTTCCCGAAGACAGACCTAAAAGTTCTTGGACTAAGGGTGTTAAAGCCTACACTAAGGGTATTTCGGGTGCAAATGATTCTTGGGTCGGTTGGTTCGCACCACCTCGTTTTAAGAAGGGAAAGTCTATGGATAGAGGAACTTTCAATTTTACAAATGTTGGTGAACAAGAATGAAGTTCCCGAAACCAAACAAGAAATCGCAACCAAAGCGTGTGGTTGCTACTTTGAGTCCATTACTTGAAAGATTATTTACACACGGATTGAATCACCCAAATGATAAGTGCGCTTGGAATATAATTAAATTTCATGAAGACCTTTACAACGCATGGGTTTCCCGTATGCCTAAGAGGAAGCCTTTAGATAACTAAAGAGCCTATACTTAATTGATGATTGAACCCGAAAACAACGATAAGGATTCGGAATCCGAACCTGTTGATATGAGTTCAGTCATAAAAGCCGTAAGCATTGTTGTTTTTGGACTATTGACCGTTGTTGGTTTGTCTTGGATGGATTTATTCTCTTCTAATAAGGAGAGTTCACCTAAAAAGAAGGCAACCGAAGCCAAATCCGAAACAAAATTAGTAAAGAATGAAGAGGGTGATGAAGTCGCTGATTACAACGAAGATTACCTTGAGGGAGATATTTCCGAAGGCGACTATGCAAATGTTCCTTCAAAGTAGGTGAAAACATGACTATTCATACAGAAAATTTAGGACCCGGCGGAACAGAACAACCTGTGGAAACAAATTATGTTCTTGGAGAAAAACCTTCTCAAAAAATAGTGCGTGTTCATAAAGAAAATCCTTATATTTTACCTACTATCATTTTGCTCGCTATACCTTTATGGATTATTGCCATAAAGTGAAAGTATAAATAGGGCTTTAACTAAGTAATTAGTATGACCGAACTTCATATTGACTTTAATGAACACGAATTGACTTTGATTTACCGCCTTTGCGAGCAAGCCACCGTTAATGGCTATGATACTGCTAAAACACTTGTATCTCTCATGGATAAAATTAGAGCAATTGCTCAACCTCCTACTTTGCCCGAAGGCCAAGAAAGACTCCCTGTTCAAAACCTTGAATGATTAACTTCATTGATAAACAGGAATGAACATAGGACCTAATCCTACATCAATTTCTAACCAACCTGTCGGATTCAAAGGACCGCCCGTAGGTGAATCGGGTAATACTGCGGCAACAGGTGGGGCGGCAGGTGGCGCAAAATTGCCTATTTGCTGTGAATTGATATAATTTGCATCATTGGCTAATGACGAAACAGGGTCGCCGTTCCCTAACTTCCCATTGAAAGTATTCCAATTAGCACTTGACAAATAACCATCAGCACTTCCGCTTGATTGGGTGATACCTATTGTTCCTGTTCCTGTAATAGTTCCTCCTGTAATCGGGGCTGATGTGGCAACCGAAGTGACTCCACCTCCGCCTCCACCCGAACCATTTGAAGCGGCAGTAATTCTTCCTTGAGCATCCACCGTAATGTCAGCACTTGTATAATTCCCTGCGGTTACTGCCGTATCAGCCAAAGCAACCGTTCCTGTTGCAGTTATTGTCCCTCCTGTCAATCCTGTTCCTGTCGCAACCGAAGTAACTGTTCCTGTCGTTGAAGTTAATGGACTTCCACTTGTCCCATCTCCCGAAATACCCGTTCCTGTCGCTACGGTTTCAAGGTATGCTACATCGGATAAATTAGACGCAATTTGTAGCGCACCATTAGCGTCAGCAGTTAAAACGCCATTTTTGGCGAAATCTTGAGTAACTTTACCATTTGTAGCATCAACCGTGAAAGAAGTCGTTGTAGTTCCCGGTGATAAAATTTGGAATCTTGTTGATGATGCACTTGGATTAGCAGTTCTAAATAATCTAATTGTTTGCGCCCCTGTTCCGCTACTTTCAGCCGATAAATCCATAATGGTTGATTCATCATTGGTTTCGTTAATGATTTTGAATGCACCATAAGAATCAGCAAAAGCAGTAATTTCAGTATAACCACTTTGACCCGATTCTGTAATTCTAATTTTCGGGTCGCTTGAACCTACAATGTGCAATTCTTCAGCAGGTGATGTTGTCCCAATACCGACGAAACCGTTTTCATGGATTGTCATTCGGGTTGTAGGACCTCCCGAAGCACCGCCGCCATCGGGGAAAGTTAAGAAATCAAGAGCCATACCTCCTGTTGTATCGGAAGAATATGTTTCACCTGCCCGACCTATGATACCTGCAAGCCATTTTGGGCTATCCGTAGTAAATGCCGAATCTGTTGAACCGAACTTGATAGCAGGGGTGTATTTAGAAGAAGTGTTCATTCCCGCCGCAGTAAGCCACCATCCCGCATTATCATTAGTAATAGCACTTTCACCAATACTTGAAGAAAATAAACCACCCGATACTGTGGATGAACTCTTTGAAGCCGATATTGAATAATCTGTTTCCGTAGGTCCTGATGTGTTGCCTACTCTTATATTATCATCAACGAATAAAACAGTTCCACTTTCAACGGTGAACTTAGCGGAAGTATCACTTAAAGTGACTCTTGTAGTAGGGCTTGAAGAAGCACCTGTTCTAAAAATAATAGAATTATCACCTGCGGCTGAACCTCCCGAATTATGAATAGATTCTAAGTAAAGTGGCTTTTTATTGCTTTCGCCCGATTGAGAAGAAAGGAAACCACCCGAAGCATCCTCGTTTTGCATAGAAAGGTATTGGGTTGATACACCTTCCCTACTAATTCTTAATTCGGGGTTTGAATCATCAATGCCTACTAAATGTAAAAGTGAAGAAGGTGAAGAAGTCCCAATTCCTATTCTTCCATTAGAAGCATTATGAGCAATACCATACCCACCCGGTCCTCCACCGCTTGTTCCGAGATTTAAGGTTCTAAAATTGACATTTTTAGCGTTATAATTTGTTACTACTTGCCCCGTTCCGCCTGTTGTATAACCTTCTAAGAAAAGCATGGTTCTAAGGCTTCCTTCAATATCGGATTGTAAAAACATAGCACCCGATTCAACACCATCGGAAGGGTCGTCTAAAATTACCCCTATTCTTGCGTATGCTTCGGCGTTTCCGCCATCATCGTTCCCATACCACCATAGACTGCCTAAATAGTCGTTAGCGGTGGCTTTAGGGCTTTTAATGACTACATCGGGGGCGGAGTTAGAACCTGCCGTAGCATCTGTTGATTCAATCCGTAGTATTTCATCCAAAGAATTTTCTTGAATGTGAAGTAAAACGGAAGGATTATTAGTGCCGACTCCTAATCGGTTGTTGCTATCATCAAAGAATAAATTAGCATTGTCTTGAGCAAGAACGCCCGATGAACCCGCAAATAATACAGAACCTTGTGTAGCACCACTTATTGTATCTCCAATTGATACACCAAAAGCAGTTCCATTAGCGGCGGCAGTAATTCTCCCTTGAGCATCAACCGTAATGTCAGCCCTTGTATAACTTCCCGCCGAAACCGCAGTATTGGCTAAAGAAACAGTTCCGCTTGAAGTAATAGTTCCGCCGTCTAATCCCGTTCCCGCTACAATTGAAGTTACAGTTCCCGCATTTGCTGTATAACCTGCGTCATTAGTTAATGTTGAAACATTGTCACCGGGTTGGGTTGCCGAATCCGCTAATGCACCTTGAGCCGCAGTAGCAAAGAATGAAGTATCTTCAACGGCGGCAGTTCCTAAACCTAAATTAGTTCTTGCACCCGAAGCCGTTGTAGCACCTGTTCCACCGTTTGCTAAGGCTAATGTGCCTCCAAGTGTGATTGTCCCGCTTGTAGTAATTGGTGAACCTGTTGCAGTTAATCCTGTTGTCCCTCCGCTTAATCCAACCGATGTAACCGTTCCCCCTGCGTCTGTTGAGGCTAAAGTGCCTCCAACAAAGGTTAAACCACTTCCGATTGTAACGGAGGACAAATCGCCGCTTGAGTCGGCATATATAATAGCATCGGTAATACTTTGTCTTATTGTTCCGACTACTATGTTATCTCCACTTGAATAATAACCTGCGTCATTTGCTAATACTGAAACATTGTCGCCATCACGGACTACATTTGAAGCATTAACCCACGCCGCCCCATTATAACTTAAAACATCGTTGGTCGCCGCCCCTGTAATGGTTACATCGTTTAATCCACCAAGATTTGTTGCGCCAATTCTTGAATCAACCCTTGCGTCTGTATAATATAAATTAGTTCCTTCGGATAAATTAGTAGTGCTTTTTCCGCTAAACGCTGTATCAAAACGAGCCGAAGTATAATACAAATTAGAGCCTTCGGTTAAATCACTTGTTGTTTTGTTTCCAAAATCTGTATTAAAAAGACTTGTAGCATAATATAAATTAGAAGTTCCTTGCGAAACATCGTCTGTATCAAGCACTACAATGCCCGTAGCACCATTAACTGAATCAACGGGGGCTGAAGGTAAGGCTTCGTTTTTCCAAAGGCTTGAAGCGGAATCATAGACTAATACTTGATTATCAGCAATTGATGTAATTGTAACATCACCTAATGCCGCTATGTTTGTAGTTCCAATAACTGCACTAACTCTCGCATCGGTGTAGTATAAATTAGAAGAACCTTCCGATAAATTATCTGTATTTGCGCCATTTAATGAAGTTAAAAATCTCGCATCGGTATAATAAAAATTAGATGAACCTTCTGTTAAATTATCAGTAGTCTTTGTTGCTAAATCTGTATTGAAAAGACTTGTTGCATAATACTTATTTGAAGCCCCTTCGGAAATGTCGTCGGTATCTAAGACTACAACGCCCGTAGCCCCATTGACGGAATCAACAGGTGCGGAAGGCAACGCTTCGTTTTTCCATAGACTTGAAGCGGAATCATACACTAATACTTGATTATCAAGAATAGAAGAAATAGTGACATCATTTAGCCCACCGATATTTGTTGCCGCTATTCTTGCATCAGCCCTCGCATTAGTGAAGTAAAGATTTGTTCCTTCGGTCAAATCCGATGTCGTCTTACCTCCAAAAGCGGAATCAAAACGAGCCGTTGTATAATATAAATTAGAACCTTCGGCAATATCGGAAGTAGTCAATACTACTACTCCTGTTGCTGAATTGACGCTTTGAACAGGTGAGGCCGCACTTGCTCTCGCATCTGTAAAATATAAATTAGAAGAACCTTCCGTTAAATTATCTGTATTTTTTGAGGCAAAGTCTGTATTGAATAAAGAAGTCGCATAATATAAATTATTAGTGCCTTCGGAAATATCATCGGAATCTAAGACTACTACTCCTGTTTGACTATTAACACTTTGAACGGGTGCGGAGGGAACTGCACCATTCTCCCAAACACTTGTAGCCGAGTTATAGATTAGAACTTGCCCGTTGGCAAGCCCACTTAAAGAAATATCGGCTAAATTCCCTATATTTGTAGCGTTTATAACAGAATTGACTCTCGCATCAGTATAATATAAATTCGTTCCTTCCGAGATTTCTGTTGTGGATAATACTACTGTCCCTATTGCGCCATTAACGCTTTGAACGGGTGATGCTGAAGAAGCCCTCGCATTTGTAAAGTATAGATTAGAAGCACCTTCGGAAAGTTCGTCTGTTGTAGCACCACCCAAAGAAGTATCAAATCTCGCTTCGGTATAATATAAATTCGTTCCTTCATTCACTTGACTTGTAGTATAATCGCCCGATTGAGCAGTTACTACGCCTGTCCGACCAAATACCGATGAAACAGGGGCGGAAGGGACTGCGCCATTTTCCCAATTACTTGTAGCCGAATTGTAAATTAATACTTCGCCATCAGCAATACCTGTAATAGAAATATCAGCCAAAGAATTAATGTCTGTTGTTCCAATAACTGCCGCTACTCTCGCATCTGTAAAATATAAATTGGTGGCTTCAGTAACTTCATCAGTAGTATAATCACCTGCTACGGCTATAATTGCACCTGTTCGGCCAAATACTGATGAAACAGGAACAGTCGCCGCAGTAATATATCCTACATCATTCGTTAAATCGGATATAGGGTCACCTGCTTGAATAATGTTTGTTGCACCCTGCTTTAATTTATTTGAATTGTTGCTATCTAACCAAAGCGTATTTGCATTAGATGGATTGCTTGCCTGTGGAGTTAATTCTAAACCTGTTGGGTCAATTAAACCTGCTACGGTCAATTTGCCTCCAATATCCAAATCATTTCCTATAACTACATTTTGGGTGGTTTCGTCATAAGTAAAACCGGGATTACCTGCAAAATTACCTGCTTTGTTGTATTGGACTTGAGTAGTTAATCCACCTGCACCTCCACTTCCGCCTCCTGTGGATAATTGAACCGTTCCATCTCCTAAATCCGAAAGACTCCCGTTGCTTACAATAATTTTATTAACACCCTTCACATCGGGGAATCCATCTTCTTCTTCAATTTCTAAACGAAATGCGTCACCGCTATTATCACCTGTATAATCATTACTCAAAATTAAGCACCTCCAAATACAGTATAGAATACTTTGACTTCAAATGCACCTTTTCCTTCATTCTTTACTTTCAGTCTTACATTTACAGTTCCATTTTCGGAGTTCATACCTGTTATGACAGGGTTTTCAGTTAAAAATAAATCACTTGCTTGATGAAATAATGAAACCGAAAAAGCAAAGGTTGAATCATCATTAAAAATTAAATTAGGAATAGAAATTGTATATTCTTTTTCGCAATCCGCTTCGGTTGTAAAGACTTTACTCCCCTTTTGTATTAAAGGAGTATTGGTGATTTCTTTTTTACCACCCGAAAATCTATTTCCCGACGAAATCATTTAACCACCTCAAGAAGATAAACCATAAGTAGTCAGTAAATCAAGAATGGCTTGTTGAGCCGTTGCTAATTCATTAAAATTATCATCAATTGCCGTTGCTGTTGCGGGGTCTAATTGCGAACCTGCGGGGTCAAAAGCGACAGGATTTATGGTTGCACTATTTGTTGCTTGTTGAGTCGCAGGTGCAGTTCCGAAAAATCCTATTTGAGAACCGTCATGATTTAGATTTCCGTCAATTTCTATGCTGTTGAATTGCACATCATCAGTAGTTCCTAATCCTAAATTAGTAGCCGCCGCCGAAGCCGTTGTAGCACCCGTTCCTCCACTTCCGAGAGCCAATGTTCCCGATACAGTAATAACGCCCGAAGAAGCAACATTAGGCGTAAATCCTGTGCTTCCAAAAGACAATGTAGTGACACCGCCTCCACCACCGCCACCGCCTGTGGAGATTGAAACAACACCTGCGCCATCATCAGTTAATGTTCCATTAGAAACAACAATTTTAGTAACGCCGAAAACATCGGGTGAGCCATCGGTTTCAGTTATGTTAAGACCTGCTTTGCCTGTATTAGAACCACCGAAAGTATTAGCCATACATTCTTATTGTATGTCTTGTTATCTAAATGATTCAGCCTTAAATGGTTTCTATTTGAACCTTGTCGGTTTCTATGAAGCCCATTTTTTGTTCCGACCAACCACTAAAGCAAGATTCAATAGTTCCTGTTGTAATGTTTCCGCCTGTTTCATTGATAATTCTAAAAACAATTTGCGATTCAACAAACAAAGGAACATCAAAGTGCCATTGGTCTTGCTTTGGAGTTACAGGCGACCATTGAAAATCATTCCATTCCATCATAAGCCGACTATCAACCCAAATTTGATAAGTAATACCTGCCGTAGCCGTTGGGACTTCAGCATGGCCGAATCCACTAATCTTGTAAAATTCACCCTTTGAAGCAGGTGTAAATAATGATGCACCCGAAACCGAAGCGACTGTGCCTCCACTTCCTGTCGGGAAACGATTCTCGGAAGCCTCATAAGGTTGGCGACCTTGTATAGCCTCACCCGATGCAGTTAATATATTTTGGGGAACTGAAGGTGGAGAGGCAGGTAATGTTCCCGCAGTAGCCGAGAATTGAGAACCTTGCGCTCTTGATACATTCAATACTAATGCGTCAAGGTAAGAATTAGTCGGTAAATTTGTTGTAGCAAAGTCTAATTTTTGTCTTTGAATTACATTGGCCGAAGTAGGTCGGGGGACAAGAAACCAGGGATATACCGATGTGAACAAAGCGGTTTCAGTATTTCCGACTGCAACAGGGGCTTGGGTTTGCCTATCATAAATTGTAGGGTCAAGACCTTTACGAACAGGCTTTGAGGGAATGCTTGCACCCGGTCTATTCTGTTCGGAATAAGGAACAGGAGTCGCCTCCACATTATCGGCTTTATTTGAAGCACCTGTTTGAAGAGATTTCTTGCCGTAAGGATTAGCATAGCCTCTCCTTCGCTCATAAGGATTGGTTGAATTGCCGTTTTGCATACTATATCATTATCGGTCTTGTTATCTAAAGGTTCAAGAAGGGTCATAATCCGATATTGTAGCAAGACCTTGTAATTTACGCTGTTCTTTGGCCTTTTTCGCTATTTCACGGACTGCCTTCAAGTAAAAGTCAAATGTTTCCGTATCTAATCCCTTGTTTTGTAAAATCAATTGACGAAGCCATTGAACGGAGTCAATAGTTACGGGAACTCCGAGAGATAATAATTTGCGAGCAAGAATAGCGTCTGTTCCATTATAAAGTGTGTAATCAACGAATACTTGAGCCAATACTATTTTATCATCAACATTAGTAAATAATCCATTTTCATACGCTTTCAATAAATCATTGTAAATAGTAAATCGCACATCCCATGTTTGGTCGGGTAATACATAAATAGGAGGGAATAAATCATAATACTTAATTCTATTTACTGTCATTGGATAAGGCGAAGCCATTCCCGAAATCCCCGATTGATAAAGGTTTTGAGGGTCACGGTAATATCCTGTGGTATCAATAACAATTTGAACAAACATATTTGGAGTCCATTTTGTCAAAATACCACCTACTACTTCATAGTTATTTGGAGAAACACCGGGTGTGCAAGCAATACGGTTTATCACTACAAAAGAATCTTCGGAAACCAATGCGGTTTGATTAAGAGAATTACCATACCCACTTGTAAAAATAGAGAACTCTTGCCCCGCAGGGGGAATGTCAGCGAGAGTTAATTCATTTCCTGTTAATTCCCATTCATATAATTCGCCTCTAATCGCCATCATCAAACCCTCCTTTTTCTTTCACTAATTGTATCGGGAAGTTTGGAAGTTCCTGCGAATATATGATTTTTAGCGACAATTTCCTTATATTTTCGGATATTATGAACAGATAATTCCCAACCTGCATCAATCAATGCTTTAGCAACGAGAGCATCAACACCATCAATTAATAGATATTTAACATAACAAAATGCGATATTAGCATCGGTTACATCAGCACCCGTATATTCGGGAATGTCCTCTAATGGAGTCACTTCAACACCCCATACTTGTAAAGGAGAAATATAAAGAGCAGGTTGTAATCCCTCTTGATAATCATAATTGATAATGCCTCCTTTTCCATTAGGATAAGGAACAATGTTGCCCGATATTCCTTGCGATACTGTCCTATCGGGATTTTGAAAATAACGAGTAGTATTCACATAGATTTGAGCCTGTAATGTGGGTGGACTCACGGCTACGGCATCTAAAACGATATACTGAAAGGCTTTTAATTCACCCGGAACATCAAGTGTGTTTCCTACATTACCGACGAAAATATCATAAGGAATACCTGCTCTCAAAGGAACGGTGTGAACTTGATTGGGGACAAGAACAGGATGATTGTTAAGAATAACGGTTTCACCTATTGGCATGACATTACGCCATTCAAAGGCTTGCCTTCTAACCGCCATAACTAATTATTAGTCGGCTTGTTATCTAAATGAAACCTTCATTGGTTGCGATAGCCCGGTGGTGCTTTTTGAATAGCCAATTCACCGATTAAATCAACAACAACGGTTCGCTTTCGGTTAGCCGCCTGTGCAATTGCTGTCTTAGCCTCAATGACTACTGCAAGAGGTTGTTGGAAGAGAACGAGAACAGGTGAAGGGAACATAAGAACTCCGCCACCGTTGGAGATATTTTGTTGTAGCCATCCAATATCAAATTGATTAGAAGGAACATTGTTTGGTCCTACTTGAAGACTCATAGCGAAGTCTGTCAAAGTGGTAACATTCGTTCCATCTTCATCAACAATACGGACTGCAACACCATAAATACGGACTTCTTCGTTGTTTGCTTGATTTGTATAAACGGAAACGAGATTCGTTGTTCCCGCCGATACTAAGACTGCGGAAGCGTCAAATGTGTGCCGAGTAGTATAGATTTCGGGTTGTGGGTCTTGATTTGCCATGACTAATCACCTGTGAGTATTCTTTATCCGTCTTGCTATCTAAAACATGACCTACACATTCTCCCCGAAAAGAAGGCATTGAATGGAGTAAAGGGGGTCGGGAACTCTAATTGAACAATTCTTCTTCCGAGTCATAAGGGGTCGGCTGTTTAACACCTAATTCTTCATTTGTCGGAGGCTCTAAAGGGTTCGCCTGTGCTTTCACCCATGCACCCATTAATCCTAAAATTTCGGGGAGAGATTCATTAACTCCTTCTTTTTCAAGACCCATTCTCACTTCATTTAAGGTTTCAATTGTCATATAAAAATCCTTATTAAATGCCCTCCGATACATAACCGTAATTTTATCCGCATTATGCTGAACAAGAATTGCACCTACAATAGCACAAGTGGAAACACCCGCAGTATAACCTAAAAGCATCCATTCAGTAAAAGGAGTAGGGCTAAAAAATACAGGAATCATTTGTATAACCAATAATACTATAATTGATAAAATAGTTAATTGCTTTGCATTCAAAAAGTCCATTTGCGACATTTCTTCATATTCTTCTTCTTTCATTCATTCACTTCCATTATTAACATATTTTTCATATAGACCTTCTTAAGACTGAAACCATAATCACTTAATTCTTTTATAACATTTTTCTTCCATTTTCCTGTATGGTCTAATATAAATGTTTCCTCTCTAAAAATACCTTGATTATGCAACATATTAAAATCGGAATATGAATAAATTGTTAATGTTTCATCAAGAATTTTAATAGTCGGATGATTTATAGGAATTACTTCTATTTCTTCAAGGTTTTCTATCGTCTTTACTTCTTCTAAATTAATCCATTCCTGTTCCCACATTCTGTCCCAAAAGTTCTTATTTGAGTAGTATTCAGGTCCAAGACTCCTTCTTCTTTGCTCAATAAATGAAGATTTGCGAAGCCGTAAAAGAATTTCTTCTTCGGAAATTTCATCATCCATAAGAATACATAGACTGCCTAATTATCTAATTGTATTGCTTTTCAACCTTTTCAATTAAGACTCCACTAACTGTTGAAGCCACTAAAACAATTGATACTAATTTGAGCAAAGATTTTCCTGTCGGGACAGTAAAATTACTCCACTTAAAAGGTAAATTCTTTGATTCTAAAATCCCATAATTGTAGTGAACTAAGGCTTCTGTAAAGAAAACAGCAAAAGTAACACCCGAAACGATTAAGAACTGCTTCTTCATGCGCTGTCCTCCTTCGGTTTCAAATCCGCTAAAGCGGCGACTACTACAAGAATTGGTAATGCAAAAAGAACTTTATCACTAAAAGTAAATACATGAGTAGGAAATCCATATCGCTCATAATTTCTAATACCGTTCATTAACATAGAAGAAAAGAAAGCGGCTGAACCAACAGCAGGGATAACCCATCCACGCCAAGCATCCCTCGCCTGTTCGTTTGCATCAGCAGTAGGCTTTGATGCGTCTTTAACGATAACTTCTTTCTCTTCCATGACCTCACACCAATTTCTTGTATGCTATAATGACTCCTAAAGTGATTACACCACCAACAACAGGAGGGACCCACCATTGTTCGTTTTCACTTCCGAAAATTTTCTTGAATAAAGACTTGTTTTTTGCCGATTCTTCGCTATTTGGGGCTGTGCTGATGTCCGAACCATCGTTCTTGCACCCAAAAGTATTCCAAAGCGGAGAGCAGGTTCTTTGATTATACATCTTTCTTGCTTGAGAACCCGGCATTACTTCATTCAAGTAGTAATAGTCTTGCATATCCGCACCGCTTGAAGGCATATAAGCACCGATAGCACTTCCTGTCTTTGTATAAGGAATCCCTGCCTGTCCGTATGGCTGATAGGCTGTGCCGTCTTGATTAAGCGTTGTCAGCGTCGGGACCCATGCTATCCATGAAGAACTACTTTTAGCCTTAGAAACAGGGTTGCCATCTTGATAACCTATAATCTCTTCTTTTTCACCCGATGCGTTAGTAGTATAACATTTGCGATTGAATAAATCACCGGGGTCGCAGGTGATATTATAACCTTGTGGGGCAACCATACATGACCTTTGTTGGTCTTGTTATCTAAAAGCATACACTTCATTCATAGTCCCTAATGGCTACACCAACAGGGAATCGGGGAATACCGTCATTTGTCAATTCAAAGTAGCGAACCGTCAAATCCTTTCCAACGATATTATCAGCATTTTCAAACCATGTGGTTCTTTGCTCTCTTGTTCCCGTTGGTCGGGCTTTGAAAGTAATTCCGTTGGGTGCTTCGCAAATCCAAATAACTGTCCCTGCGTCGTTCCCTGTGGCTTCTGTATAGCCAACGATAGGGTATTCACCATCCTTGAACGATTTGAACTTCATTAGGCCACTTGAACGCTTATCCATTTGATAAGGCATAGAGGGGTTGCGAACCATAATGCCTTCATAACCTTCTTGAACGAATTGGTCGTGGAGTCCTTGAATAGAATCTTCTTCATCAATGACATAATTTTTAGTCATAACCAACAAAGGATTTCTAAGTGAATGAATGTGATTTGCCCGAACATCTGTAACCAATTTTGTAGCCATCTCATATCGCTTGGTGAAAGGTAATTCAGTTATGGATGAATCGGTGCTAAACATATCATAGATGCGATAACCGATTTGAGGCATAACATCAATATCCTCTTGAGAAAGACTTTCTCTTCGGACTAAGCCAACGGTTCTTTGAAAATCTAATGTTTCGGAATACAATTCTCCGTCAAGGATTTCTCCTTCTTTCAAGTATGGCTTGATAGCATCACGCAAATGGTTCAAATGAGGGAATTCTTTGCCTTTTCTTGACTCAAGGACTACTTCTCCATTAGAAAGGTAAGCAATACAACGAACACCATCAAATTTGCGCTGTCCGATAGCAGGGTATTGCATTGAATGTCCTCGCTTTTTGAAATCAACAGCGAGCATAGGACTGATGAAAACATCGTCAAGGGCTTCTTGCTCGGTTTCTTTGTAGCCACTATCTAATTTCTTGTTGATTTTAGACTCCACTTGACTTTGCGCTTGCTCAAAAATTGAACGGCTCGCTTTACCTGCATTAACTACTGTTGGCTTAGAAGTCTTGATTTTACCGCCTACTTGACCATCCGATGTAGTGTAAGCCCAAAATCCTTCTTTGGTTTCATACAAAGCAATAGTCCATTGTCTTAGCGAACCGCTACTTGTTTTCTTGTAAAGTGTTGCCGTTTCCATCTTGCTCAATCATAGCCACGCTATCACAAGTATATAGACTTTACTTTCTCATATTCTTAATTGATTCACTAATCTTGTCGGAAATAGACATGATTTCTTTTCCTTTCCAAAGACCTAAACCGACTGCTAATGCAGTAATTCCGAGAATCATTTTTGTATTCTTTCCTTGACTTTCAAATGTTTCAGCATCCCAATGTTCCTGTGTTTCATCGGGTTCTCTTGTGAAAGTAGCAGGGTCTAATTCCTTGATAACTTTCATCTCGTTAATTGTGCAATTGCAGGGAACAACCAAACCATTACTTGCTTTTCTCAATTCTCCAAATGTATTTCCTTCAAATTGAGGTAATGACTCATGGTTGTATAAAACAGTATAAGATTTTTGGGCTATTTCTTTAGGTGTATATACCCCATCCCTTTTCGCATGAGGATTCATAGGACAATTCTCAACATGAATCCTAATCGGCCAATCATCAAGTGTGAATTGATAACGGGAACGACTAATTTCTTTTGCTTCAAAGGTTTCAGCACCTAATGTGCCTTCATAAGCCATTTCTCCATCATCGTCTATAATATCAACATCAACCTTTTCAATGTCTTCATCATTTTCGTCAAGTTCAACCATGCCGACCATATCGCCTACTTGGTTTCTAATAATTGAAGAGGAATCGTCTAATTCATCCATTTCAGCATTAAATGATTCTGCAAAATAAACATTTTCTGTCCCCTCATAAAGTGCTTGAATGTTCAATTCATCATCATCTCCGAAGTAATCTGTATGATATAAATTGTCTTGTTTTAATAATTTCACTAAGTTCTTTGAAACAATGGCGGCATCTTTATCATTCATTTGGTCTTTATGGTGCAGGGCTGACTGAACAAGCAATCCACCCATAGCAGGGGTATAAAAATAAAGGAAGTCCGTATCTCCCCGAACAGGGTGTTCATATAATTTGTAATTTCCAAAAGGACCATATTCGCCTATGATGGTTGGATTTTGTTTCATGAATTTATCAGTCAATTTTCTAATGTAATCTAAATCATTTTCAACCTTTTCAGCATTTTTAATGGTGTCTTTCAAATCACCGTCAAAAATTACATCGGCTAATTGTTCTAAGCCCTTGCGACTTCCCGAAAAAGTTACATAATCAATATCATCATCGTTTGTTCTTCCCCATGCAACCCTTTCAATCATTTCTCTATTAACAATTTTAATTCCATGTTTGTTGATAATGGATTTTACTTCGGGAGATTTTAATTGTTCTAAACCTACTTCGCCGCCAATTTCAGCATTAAATGATTCATTAGTAGGTTCGGCAGGTGAAGGAACAGTAGCAGGGACTTCTTCTAAAGGACTGCTCGGAGAAGGACTGTCTTCAGCCCGAACTTGTAGGTTTTGGTGTCCCGAATAATTTAGACTTGCGGAATCAAAATCTCCATGAATTGCACTACTTCCTGTTAATTCACTTGTTGAAAATCCTCCGATTTCTGTATCGCCACCAATGCCGAATAATGAGCCGATACCGCCATAAGGGGCTTTTTTGACTACTTTTAAGTGATTTTGGTAATTTTCTCCGTGAAAATTTAAGCCTTCAGCATTCCATTCATCATCGTGCCTATCATCTTCATGGGTTTCATTGGCGGTCCAATCATAATCTATGTCGCCCGAAATAGGAACTGTAATTTCAAGTTCAGTATCAACATTAACACTACTTGAAATGCTCTCTCCATCCGAAATCGGCATAGCATCATCAACGGATTCTCTAATGGCTTCAATAACTTCGTCTTCAACGGATTCAGTAATTTCGTCTTGATAATCTTCTAAATCAATATCACCGACTTCCATGTTTGAGAAGCCCGATAACTCATTATCAATATCATAGTCTTTGCGACTCATAACTCGCTTTTCACCAACATTAACTTCGGCATTAAGAACTTCATTTTCCGCTTGCTTTTGATACCACACTTGATAAGCCAATTCAACGGTTTCATCGTCTTGAGTATCAGCCGTTGGGTTTGAATCAAAATCATAAAAGGTATCCATGAATTCTTGCGGGTATTTTCTTACTACGGAATCCACACCGAATCCATAATCATAGAACTGATTTTCTTTGACATACTTAGGTAATGACATAGAACCATTCATGCTCGCTTGGACTCCATAACGAACTGTTCCTCCCTTTGAAGGATAAACCTTGCCCGTTGTAGGCGTAGCCATGTGCTTAGACTTGGTTTTAGGAAAGTAAAATTCTAATTGTTCAGCCATAATAATCACTTATTGTTTTTGTTATCTAATTCTTCACCATAGGCTCGCTTGTTCGGGTGGCCTAAATATGACTCCTTCTTGACCGAAAGCGGATAAACCAAAGCCGAGCGAAGGCACATGATGGCTTGAATCATTTTCCGATAAGTAATCTATTTGATAACCATTAGAAGTGCTTTCGGCTTGCTTCTCTTCTTCCGCTTCTTCTTCCGCCTCTTGAGCCTCTTCTTCTAACTCTTCAATCTTAGTATCGGCTTCATCAAGCAAACGCTCATATCTCTTGTTTTCGTCTTGAGCATTCAATCCTCTATTCAATCTCCCTAAAGCAAATCCTAAAGGTAAAACGCCCCCTACAATGAGAGCAATTCTCTTTGTTGATTCACCAAACATAGAAACCTTTCCTTGTGCGGTTTGGTAAGCATCAACGGCAATAGCGGAGAATACACCTGCGGATAAGCAAAGAGGAATTAAAGTAGTCCCTTCTTGGGCTTCTTTTTGAAAAGAGGTTTCTTCAACAGGCTCTAAATCATCTTCCTCTTCACCCGCAAGAATGCGTTCTCGCAAATCCCGAAAGTCAAGGACACGGCTCATGTGTGTTATTTGTCCGTTCCGTTATCTAAAGACAACGATTCATCGTTGAAGTAATTCCATGAAGCGGTTTCGGGTTGATTCTTTCTTCTTGTTGAACTCGTTTTGATGGCTTGTCATTTGTTCAATCAATCGTTGTTGGCCGTATTGGTGGCTTCTAAGCACATCGTCTTGCTTCTTGTTCCACATACGGCTCAATTCATTGGTGTCGGCTTCTGTAAGACCAATTGCGGTTATATCAAGGATTCCATCTCCGAGAGTTCCAATGTGTGAAATGTAGTAACTCGCATCAGTTCCTCTATTGAAATCATGATATTGAATCGTTTCTTGAAGGAATGAAATAGAACCGCCCATGCTAAAACCATGTTGTGTAGCAATAAGGTTCAAAACGCAGTCTTTTGCCCCTGTATTAGCATACTGTTCCTTCAAAAATCCGTTGAGAGCAGTCTTCAAAGACTCATTGGTTTTTTCGGCATTGATTTCCCATGTGTTGTTGTATTCTTGGGTTGCTTTGAGGGCAATAATACTGATGCTTTTCCATTCGGCTACTGTGTAGGAAAAGTTATCAATTGCTTCGTCAATAGTGGGTGCTTCAATACCCAATTCAAGAGGCATATAGAATGCTTTGTTGTTGTTTGCATTTGCGACTTCATTCATGTTGCATCGGTAAAATGCGTCATGTGATTTGTAGGCACTTGTTGTAGTGTGTGCAACGAGTTCAATTGAAGGGTTGTCTGCGAAAAATTGCATCCATTGAGCCATTCGGATAAAGAGGATAGGCTCATAGTCGGCAACATAGGTAATATATTCTGTTTGCTTGTCAGCCGTCATTTCTTTGGCTTCAAAATCAATAGAGAAATAATTTTTCATGGTTTCAATTAAATTTTCATCGGTTTCCTCACCGTAAAAGAGGTTGTAATGAATGTCGGGTTGAGAGAAAAGCAAACAATACTTAGTCAATCCGCCCAAACCAATAGAAGGCTTTACATTGTCCCGAATTACATCCCATTCATCGTAAAGTTCTTCGCTAATGGTGGAGTATTTTTCGTTCAAAGGCTCTTGAAGTGTTCTTTGAATGTCCCATGAGTTCATGTTTCCGTTCTCATCATATCGGGTTGCTTCAAAATCCTTAGTGATTTGTAGTAAATCCTTGAAGAGAGAAACCATAGAACAGTCTTTAACTTGAGAGTAAATGTATTCTTCCCACGCCCAATTTTGTAAAGCATTCACTTGATGTTGAATGAAATTAGGGTAATTTTTCATCAAGTCATAAGTATTACTAAGACCGTAAAATCGGTTTGTAAGGTTTGATAGGCATTCTTTGTCCCCAACAATCATCATACTGATTTGGTTTGCTTGATACCTGTTCTCATCCATTAACTTAATCATGGTGTGCCGACTGTCATTGTAATAATTATGTGGATGCAAAACCTTGTTAAGTTCTTCATCCTCAATTTTGACGAATGCTCGGTGGTTCAATGTGTCGGTTCGGATGGCTCGCTTGTTGCTCATGTTTTACCGACTGATAGAACAGGTTAATAAAGGTTTGGATTGAAACGCTATCTAAAGAATCTAAAACGCTATACTGCGTATTTTTCAATAGTGTTTTAATTTTCTAAAACGCTAAATTATTCATTCGTTTCCTAATCCCCGACCCGAATAATTCTGTCCGAATGCGGCATTAGTATAAGCGGCGGCATTCATCCATGAAGCCCCATCAATTAATTGACTTAGATTGTTTTGCGCCCCACCCATAGGATAAGCGATTTGTCCTACATATTGTCCTTCGCCCGAAACAGGAGATGCAAGAGGGGTGATAACAGGAATGTCAGTTCCACCATTGTTAATAGGGATTTGATAAACACGGTTTCCACCAATTAGAACATCACCTTCTTCATTGACTCCATCGGCATTGAAAGCAAGGGATGGATGAATCTTTTCAGCCATTTCTTTTACTTTATTAACAACAGGTTGTAGTTCTTCATCAAAAATATAGAATAAAATTGTAGCGACACCTGCACCATAAAGCATATTCTTTAATGTAGCGTTCATACTCATTCACCCATTTTTCTTCCAATCAATTCAAGAGCGAGAACAACGCTTGATGCAATAAGACCGAATCCAACGAAACCTGCATAGCCGCCCATTCCGTAAGCCGCACCCTTCTTCATATTATCAGTAAATTCTCCTTCAAATTCCGAACCGTAGTCTTGGGTCGGTTGATAAGAAGTCCTATCCACTTCAACAGAATCAATTGGCTCATAATCAGCGAGATTGTCAGCACCATAGACTTCAGCACAATGACAACCCGATTCAGCCGCTTTACAACCTGCACAGTATGTTTCTTTGTTTTCAGCCCATGCGATTTCATTTGGAGGCATAGAAGCGGAGGATAGTCCGTTTCCATCTTCCCATGAAATATCAAAAGAGGAAGGAGAATGTAGTCCACCTGCGGTTGCTTCGGCAGTAGGTCCTTCAATTTCAGCAAGGGTTTCCGAACCGAATAAATCAGCGTTTGCATTTGTTGGTTCGGTTTGGATTTCATTAACCATATCGGGTTCATCCGAAGGAGTATAAGTAGCCGCACTACCTTCAGCATACCATTGAGCAACACCATGTCCCATAGGAGGTTCAACAACGACTGATTCCAAGCCATTGAAATCTTCTAAAGTAGGATATGCGCCACCCGGTGATTCAGCATTATGAGTAACCATGCGACCCGTTTTCTTTCGCATAACATAGGTCTTTCCATTCTTGCCCTTGACCCAACGGTTCTTTGCTTCGGCATCCATAGTCATAACATCATCATACTTGCGGTGCATACGGGAATGGCCTTTATCCATAGCGGAGGCTTCATTTCGGCGGTCTTTCATAGATTGTTTCATAGAGCCTTCTGTTCCATCACGCATACCCATAGACTCATCCATTTTATCGTTGTAGCCTTGAGAACCGAATAGGTCGGCTTCAGCGTTTGTTGGTTCGGTTTGGATTGAATTAACCATGTCGGGGTCGCTACTTGGAGAATAAGTAGCCGCATCCCCTTCAGCAAACAACACAGGATTTTCGTTTGTAGGTTCTGTTTGAATTGCATTTGTCATATCGGGGTCGCTACTTGGGGAATAAGTAGCCGCTTCGGATTCAGCCCCGTAGTCTTGAGTAGGTTGATAAGAAGTTCTATCCACTTCAACAGAATCAATTGCTTGATAATCGGACAAATCCAT
>Ga0206682_10000744_pt1 | contig 33958 bp, 31 predicted proteins | sample M240m12015metaG_FD_155444 | JGI IMG/M metagenome (GOLD analysis project Ga0206682, IMG submission 155444) | Ammonia-oxidizing marine archaeal communities from Monterey Bay, California, United States - M2 40m 12015 | ecosystem: Environmental > Aquatic > Marine > Intertidal zone | place: USA...
CCTAAATCTTTAATAACTAAAGGCCAATTTAAAGAAGGAACCATTTCCTGTAACTCATTAAGAGATCTTGGGTTGTTTAATTTTCTAAAATCTCGTCTTTGAACTTTATCTAACTTGGGGATTGCTAGAGAAGTTTCAAAATTTAAAATTGTTTCTGCTTGTTGCTCTGCAGATTTTTCATCATCACCCAAAAACTGAAGCATTCTTGAGATATGGGTTAAATATTGTGCTCTTATCGAAATAGATTTAGAATCTTTATTTGTATAAAAATCTCTGTCTGGCAATCCTAAACCACCTGGTGATATATATGCAGAATTAATAGAACTGTTAGAAGGATTTGAAAAAGCTGAAATACCAAAGAAAGGTTGAGAAACAGTTGTTGCATTTAGAGTAATTACTTTTTGGAAATCCTCAATTGTATTTATTTCAGAAATTAAATCTAAAGCAGGTTTAATTGGAAGTATACCTAATTTGTTTCTTGAATTAGTATCTAATTTTGATTTAAAAACCGAAATTGCTTTAGATTGATCGGTTCCTTCTTGATATTTCCCGCTTTTAGCAGCTTTATCTAAAATTTCTAGTACATCCTTGTCAGTACTTTTTCTTAGAACACCAAATCCCCCCCACCTAACTTGATCTTCGGGAATTGTTGTTTTTTTATCCCAATTTCCATTTACAAAATTGTAAAAGTCGTCTTTAGGACTAACAGTTGTATCCATATTGGATAAAATAATTCCATGTTCTTTATTTTCCATTTCTATTTTAGGGTTTGTGTTGCTACAGCTTGTAATTATATTTGAAAGCGCTAGTAAAAAAAGTATTTTATTATTCATGAATTAATTTTAAAAATTAAATATAATATTTAATTAGCTCTTTGATCAATTATTTTCTTTACAGCTATAGCTGAGTCAACAATAGTGTCTTTAATTGAAATAGGGTTCCAATCAAAAATTTCTTTTGTTTGTGATATATCAAATTTTGTTTTAACTCCTAAATAAGTTTTCATTGATTTCATATCACTGTTTACCAAAGCCATCATTTTAACAACAAAATCAGGAAGTTTTTTTGACGGTGCTTTATTAAAACCACTATCCCTTAAAAATTTTGCTACCTCCAACATTTCTATCGGTTCGCTATAGCTACAAATAATTCTTTTGTTTTCTGATTCTGGCTTTGTGAGACTTTCAATATGAAGTTTAGCAACATCTTTTACATTAGTAAAACCAAATGTAATATTTGGACATGCTGGAATTTTCCCAGTAATAAATTGTTCAATAAAATTCATTGAAGTACCAGAAATATTTTTGCCAAGGGGAGCTCCAAATATCCCAGATGGATGAATGGTAGTCAGCTTCATTGAAGAATTCTCTTCTTTATTGACAAATTCCCAAGCAGCTTTTTCTGCAAAAGTTTTACTTTTCATATATGCATCGACTCCCTTTGGACTATTAGTATTAGTCCAATCTTTGTGGCTCACAGTTATGTTTTTTTTATTATGACCAAATGCAATAGATGCAACAGATGAAGTAATAACTAATCTTTTAATATCGGCTGTTTTAGCTGCATTTAAAGCTCTTAATGTTCCCTGAACTGCAGGCTTAATTAAATCTTGTTCATTTTTTGGTTGTTTAAACGGAAAAGGAGAAGCAGTATGTAGTAGGAAATCGCAACCTATCATAGATTCATTCCACCCTTCATCATTTAATAAATCTAGTATGCAAAATTCTAAATCCTCAGGTTTTTTTAAGTAGTCTTTAATATTATTAAATACTTCTACTTTTTTAGATTCATTTCTTACAGATGTTTTTACTCGGTAACCATTTTCGAGAGCAAGTTTAATACAGTGAAGTGCTAAGTATCCACTCCCGCCAGATATAAATATTTTTTTCATACTTAATTATGTTTTACATGGCATAATCAAATAACATGCCAATTAATTGTTAGAAAAGAAGATGTCATAATATCTTGAAATAGATATCGACATTAAAATTATTAAGGTATTGAAATAAAAAAAAACAGAAATAGTTATCTGTAAGCACAATTGATTTTATTGCTTTACAAAGCGCATTGTTTTAAAACTCTTATCATAATTAACTTTAAGAATGTACAATCCTATTGGCAAACTAGATACATCTATTTTTTGTTTGCCATTAATATTATTTATGTTTTGGAATAATTGGCCGTAAATATTAAATGTTTGTAAAGAATATTCTTCATTAGGGCCATCAATATAAAGATCATTTGAGGCAGGAGAAGGGAAAACATTAAAATTAGTTACATCTATCTGGTTTTCATTCACATCCGTCGCGTTTGATCCGACATTACCATGGACAAATTCCCAACGCCCATATATTGTTCCGGATGGGTATACTCCTTCATACCAATATATTTGATCTTCAAAAAAACAATTAACTATATTACCATCAGGCAGAATTGCAGAATCATTTTTTAGATATACAACAACATTCATTGTGTCTGAAACAGGAGTGTTATGATCAATATAATAATTTGAACTATTAACTATAGTGTCTTGAGATATTATGCTGCCTTGCATATTTGTAATTTCCCAAGTAAAGACATTGTAAGACTGGGGATGGGTTAGATATTGTCCTGAATGATATAACTTAATCCTATTAGTATCAGAACCTACATTAACACTCATCCCTAGTTGATCACAAGGAAGACAAGTTATCTGTGCTTTTATTATTGGAGTTATTACTAATACAATAGATAATGAAAGTAAGAAATTTTTCATGATTTTATTATTTATTGTAAATATACAGGTTTATAATATGAAAAAGCTTAACAAATGGCAAGAAAGAAGATTAGGTTAATTGACTTAGTTAATAAAGTCACTTTCAAACCGAAAATTGCAATACTTTCACCAATGCTCTTATCTACAAATTCTATGCTTAATTTATCTTTTCTTTGGCTCCCATTATATAGAATATTATTGCTGGAATTAATAAGATTAGGCCAAGTAAAATACTTATAAACAAAGTGAATATGAGACTTAAAGAACTAAAAATAATAGAATTAGTATTATAAGTCTTTGCTTTGCTTTGACTTGAGTTATCACTACTTACCTCCTCAATGTCATTAAAAAGGTCTTTAGTACCGTTTTCATATCTAATCATTAGCAATGCAGATTTTTTCTCTGAAATTAAAGGACCATCAAGGTTATCACATTTTTTATATTTAACAATATCAGGTGTTATTTCTATAATTTTAGCCTCTATTTCGTCGCCATTTTTGAAGATTATTTTGGCACAATTGTTGTCAATTAATTTTTTAATTGCTTTAAAAGTTTTTATGGTTTTTTTAGCTGGCAACTTCAAATTGACAGATTTAAAATCATTATAAATTAAATTTTGATTTTTAGTATCTGCTGAAGCCAATAATTCAATATCATCATTTTTTGGTTTGATAGAGTTTTCTAAATGAGTGTTTAAAGGGTTAATTTGCTTTACAGAAAAATTCTTATTAGTTTCAGAAGTGAATTCTACTAAGTCTAAATCTGGCTTTACTAAATTATTAGTTTTTATGCTTTGACTTTTCTTGGATATCGTATAGCCCTTTAAATACTTTCTTTTTTGAATTTTATTATTTGAAACAACATTGTTTGTTGTACTACAAGAAGTAATTGCCAATGCAATTATATATAAAACTAAATTTTTCATTTATTTCTTATTAATTTTATTGAATTTAAATATTAATTTGGATATTTAAAATAAAGTCTCTTAAAAAGATTGAAAAAATTGCTCATGTTGAGTTTGAAAAAAAAAGGTCCAAATTGGCAAATATAAAAAAGTAAGTGAGTAGTAAAATAAAAACGGTATTAAGCAGAGGAGGCCTCAAATGTAGCCTCAAAAAAAAGCCCCCTTATATGTTAAGGAGGCTAATTTAGTACCCGAGGCGGGACTTGAACCCGCACGACCAGATGGTCACAAGATTTTAAGTCTTGCGTGTCTACCAATTCCACCACTCGGGCATTTACTTATAAAAAGTAAAAATAAAGCGAAAGACGAGATTCGAACTCGCGACCCCGACCTTGGCAAGGTCGTGCTCTACCAGCTGAGCTACTTTCGCATGTAAAAGAACAAATGGATGTCAAAAATAATTAAATTTTGATAAAAGCCTCAGAAATTTAACTGCCTAATTTTTTTTTAATCTCATTTAACAAAATTAATGCATCAACTGGAGTTAATGAATTAACGTCTAAATTTTCAATTTCGTTTCTAATATCACTTAGAATGGGGTCATCTAGCTGAAAGAAACTTAATTGTTGGTTGTCATCATTATCAATAGTATTTAATTCTTTTTTTGTGTTTTCTGTTTTATCCAACTCTAAATTCTTTAATATTTTTTCTGCTTTAGAAATTATTACTTTAGGCATTCCCGCAACTTTTGCAACATGGATTCCAAAACTATGCTCACTTCCACCCTCAACTAATTTTCTTATGAAATGTATTTTTTTATCTATTTCCTTCACTGAAACATTGAAATTTTTAATCCTTTGGAGTTTTTTACTCATGTTATTTAACTCATGATAATGAGTAGCAAACATAGTTTTGGGTTGGTATTTAGGGTTTTCATGAAGAAATTCTGCAATAGACCAAGCTATAGATATGCCATCATAGGTACTAGTTCCTCTGCCAATTTCATCCAAGAGAATAAGGCTTCTCTGAGAAATATTATTCATAATACTAGATGTTTCATTCATTTCTACCATAAAAGTTGATTCTCCTGAAGATATATTGTCGTTTGCTCCAACTCTAGTAAATAATTTATCTATCACACCAATTTCAGCAGATTTAGCAGGAACAAAAGAACCTATTTGAGCCATAATCATAATTAAAGCAGTTTGCCTCAAAAGTGCTGATTTACCACTCATATTAGGGCCAGTAATCATCATTATTTGCTGTTTTTTGTTGTCTAAAAAAACATCATTGGGAATGTAAGATTCACCTAACGGAAGAAATTGCTCTATAACTGGGTGCCTGCCATCCTTAATGTTAATTTCTAGCCCATCTACAATTTTAGGTTTACAATAATGATTTGAAATTGAAGCTTGTGCAAATCCATGAATTACATCAAGATATGCAATACATTTTGCATTGTGAACTACTTTATCAATCGTTGGCAAAAGATCTTCAATAAGCTTTAAGAAAATTAGCTGCTCTAGAGCTAATATTTTTTCTTCAGCACCAAGAATTTTTTCTTCGTATACTTTTAATTCCTCCGTAACGTATCGCTCTGCAGATGTTAAAGTTTGTTTTCTAATCCAATCTTCAGGTACTTTATCTTTATGAGTATTCCTAACTTCTATAAAGTAACCAAAGACATTATTAAATGCGATTTTCAAACTAGAGATACCTGTTTTTTCTATCTCTCTTTTTTGAATTTTTAATAAAACAGATTTAGCATCAGAAAGTAAATTTCTTAGTTCATCTAATTCGTTATTAAAACCTTCTTTTATAACTTGCCCCTTTCCAATAGCTACTGGAGCCTCTTCAAAAAGTATTTGCTCTATAGTTCCAATTGTCTTAGAATTATCTTTCAAGTTAGTTGCCCAACTATTTAATTGTTTGTGATTTTGAGAGAGTAATTCATCTCTTACTGGCACTATTGATTTTAATGATTTTTTTAATTGGTTAAGTTCTCTTGGAGATGTTTTTAAGACCGCAAGTCTTGATGTCATTCTTTCCAAATCGCCAATTTCTTGAAATTGAGCTTTTACAAAATCAAAAGCCTCAGTATTGTTTATGAAAAATTCCACAACATCTTGTCTATTTTGAATTTTTTCAGCTGAAATTAAAGGAAATAAGAGCCATTTCTTTAAAAGTCTTCCTCCCATTGCTGTAGAAGTTTTGTCTAAAACCTCCACTAAAGTATGTCCATTATAATTTGTAGAATGTATTAATTCTAAATTAGAGACTGTAAAGTCATCCATCCAAAGGTGGTTATCTTTATCAATTCGCTGTATGCTAGAAACGTGACTTGTATGGTGATGTTCAGCTGTTGATATATAATGAAGAATTGCACCAGCGGCAACAATGGCTAAATCCAGATTTGAAATTCCAAAACCTTTTAAAGATTTTGTTCCAAATTGAATATTTAATTTTTCTAAAGCAAAATCTTTTTCAAATACCCAATCATCTAGTTTAAATTTATATGCTTTAGATTTAAAATTTTCTTGAAAAAACAAATCTTTATTCTTTGAATATAAAATTTCTGAAGGAGCAAAATCATTTACTAATTTTGATATGTAACTAATCTCTCCTTCTCCAACATAAAACTCGCCTGTCGAAATATCTAAAAATGCGATTCCAGCTTTATTGCTTGAAAAACTTATTGCAGACAGGAAATTATTTCCTTTGCTTTCTAACAGTTGATCCGTTAACGCAATTCCTGGAGTTACTAACTCTGTAACACCTCTTTTTACAATTTTTTTATCTTTTGAAGCTTGTTCTAATTGATCGCAAACTGCTACTCTGTGGCCTGATTTAACAAGTTTAGGTAAATAGGTGCCAATGGAATGATGCGGGAAACCAGCCAATTCGATTTTAGAAGATCCATTATTTCTTGCTGTGAGTGTAATTCCTAAAATTCCAGCAGCTGTAATAGCGTCTTTTCCAAAAGTTTCATAAAAGTCCCCTACTCTAAATAATAATAAAGCATCAGGATGTTTAGCTTTGATTGAATTGTATTGTTTCATCAAAGGGGTTTCAGATTTTGGCTTTATTTTTGACATTTGGTCTTTGTAGAAGTTCTAGATATGTTTGTAAAAATAAACTAAATGAACACTTTATCAAATTAACATTTAATGAATAAAAAATTAAAATTAGAGGAATTAAATAGATTATCGGTAACACAATTTAAGCAATCTGAAAAAGATCCAATAATAGTTATACTAGATAATATAAGAAGTCTCAATAATATTGGTTCAATTTTTAGAACCTGTGACGCAATGGGGACAAAAAAAATTTATTTATGTGGTATAACTGCTCAACCTCCACATAGAGAAATTAGAAAAACTGCTATTGGTGCTTCAGAAAGCGTAGATTGGGAGCACCAACAAAATGCTTCAGATGTTATATCTAAATATAGAAAATTAAATTATTCAATAGTTAGTGTAGAACAAACTTCAAAGTCTGTTTCTTTAGAAAATTTTAGTTTCAAAAAAAAGACAGTTCTTATTTTCGGAAATGAAGTAGATGGTATTAGTCAAAAACTAATAGATTTAAGCGATTTAAGCCTTGAAATTCCTCAGTGGGGCACGAAACATTCTATGAATATTTCAGTTTGTGCAGGAATAGTTCTTTGGAATTTAAAAATTAGTTATCTAAAATAAATAATAGTATTAACTTTATATTTTAAATGATTAAAAGACAAAAAAAATTGAAAAACCCCATTACTATAACAATACTTTTTTTAATTATTCCTTTTTTTTTCAATGCACAGTTTTACAATAAAAATTTTTTTAAATCTCATAGACATGAAATAAGTTTTGGCATTGGTGGGTCTAGTTGCCTAACTGATCTAGGAGGAGGCAGTAGTGAGGCTAAAGCATTTTTATTAGACATGGATATTCAATCAACAAGTTTTGTAAGCAACTTTTCTTATTTATACTATTTAAGAAATAACATCTCTTTGAGAGCATCCTTAGCTTATGCTAAAGTCTCAGGAGACGATGCCTTATCAGGTGATCTATACCGAAAAAATAGGGCTCTAAATTTTAATACTACAGTAGTTGAACTAAGTTCAATAGTTGAGTATACATTAATCAAGGAAAAATCTGGCAATAAATTTGGATTAAAAAACAGCAGTGGAATTTTTGGAGCATTAAAAAACCCAATACAATTTGGAGTTTACCTTTTTGCTGGAATTGGGACTTTTTATTACGATCCTTGGGGAACTAATAATTTTCTAAACAGTAATGGTGATATTGTTGGGGATGGTAAAAAATATAGGCTTAGAGAACTACATACTGAGGGTCAAGGATTTGATGGTGGCCCAGAAGAATTTAGCGAAAAAAAAGGTTCTACTTACAAAAAATTTGCTATTTGCATACCTTTTGGATTTGGAATTAAAAAGTCTTTTAGTAATACTTTTGGGATTAATCTAGAGGCCAGTTATAGGTTTACAAATACAGATTATTTAGATGATGTTAGTACTAATTATTACGATAGAGATAAATTAAAAACTGAAATGACTAATTTATATAATGCAGATGTAGGAAATAATGCCTTTATAATGTCTGGTACTCAAACTGGAAATGGGACTAACCCTGGAGATCAAAGAGGAAATCCAAAATCTGATGATAGCTATATGTTTTTAACGATTTCCGTTTACAAAAAATTAACTAAGTCACAAAACTATTTTAAATCTAGGGGTGCTAGTACAACAAGAAAGTTAAGGTCTTCTTTCTAAATTTTATTTGAAATGTTTTTTTGTAAAACTCTCATGATTGATTAACTTTTTTTATATTATGGAATTAAATTTAATTCACTATGCCTAGATACCATAAATTAGGTTCTTTTCCTCATAAGCGTCATACTGTTTTTAAAAATGGGGGGGAGAAATTGCACTATGAACAACTTTTTGGAACTATTGGATTTGAGGGAATGTCTTCACTATTATATCATATTCATCCCCCAACCCAAGTGAAATCTATTGAAAAAAAAATAGATATTTCTCCGAAAATAGCAGTTAAAAACAACATGCAAATGCGGGGGTTTAAAGGGTTTAATATTAATGAAAAGTTAGACTTTTTAAAATCTAGAGTTCCTATTTTAACAAATTCAGATGTTACTTTGCACTTATCCAACCCAATAAATTCCAAAGCGGATTATTTTTATAAAAATGTGGATGCAGATGAAGTTATCTTTGTTCATAAAGGAACTGGAGTTTTAAGAACTCCTATGGGTAAAATTGAATTTAAATCAGGAGATTATTTAATAATTCCAAGAGGAATGATTTACAAGATGGATTTTAATGATGATGAAAATAGACATTTTATAATTGAGTCCAACCATCCAGTTTATACTCCAAAAAAATACAGGAATTGGTTTGGACAATTATTGGAACATTCTCCATACTGCGAAAGAGATCTTAGAGTTCCTAGTGAATTAGAAACATATGATGAAAAAGGAGATTTTTTAATTAAAATTAAAAAAGAAGGATTTTTATACGATTATATTTATGGCTCTCATCCTTTTGATGTAGTTGGTTGGGATGGATATAATTATCCATATGCATTTTCAATACATGATTTTGAACCAATTACGGGAAGAGTACATCAGCCACCACCTGTTCACCAGACATTTGAAACTCCAGCATTTGTTATCTGTTCATTTTGCCCAAGACTCTACGATTATCATCCGGAATCAATTCCAGCTCCATATAATCACAGTAACATTGATTCAGATGAAGTATTATATTATGTAGATGGTGATTTTATGAGTAGAAATGATGTTGAGATTGGACAAATAACTTTACATCCATCTGGAATTCCTCATGGCCCTCATCCTGGGGCATATGAGAGAAGTATTGGGAAAAAATCTACTGAAGAATTAGCTGTAATGGTAGATACATTTAAACCTCTTAAGGTAACCGAACAAGCAATGAATATTGAAATTAAAGAATATTATAAATCTTGGATGCATTAGTTATTAAATATTGATGAAAAAAGAATTGAAAAATACAGAGGATGGAATAGAAAAAATCTTCAAGAACGCAAAAGATTTTCTTCCTCTTTTAGGAACTGACCATATAGAATTTTATGTAGGGAATGCAAAACAAGCAGCTCATTACTATAAAACTGCGTTCGGATTTCAATCACTTGCCTATGCTGGTTTAGAAACTGGACTTAAAGATCGTGTTTCATATGTTTTAAAACAAGATAAAATAAGAATTGTACTAACTACTGCGTTAAATAGTAAATCAGAAATTGGTGAGCACGTTAAAAAACATGGAGATGGAGTTAAAATTATTGCTCTTTGGGTAGATGATGCCAAAAAGTCATATGATGAAACTATTAAAAGAGGAGCAGTATCCTACTTAAAACCAACTGTTGAAAGTGATGAGTTTGGAAAAGTTGTTAAATCTGGCATCTATACATATGGAGAAACTGTTCACTTATTTATTGAACGAAAAAACTATGATGGTCATTTTCTTCCCGGGTTTGTCAAATGGGATTCTGATTACAACCCCAAAAGCGTTGGTCTAAAATATATTGATCATATGGTGGGAAATGTAGGTTGGGGAGAAATGAATACTTGGGTAAAATGGTACGAAGACATTATGGGATTTGTGAATTTTCTATCCTTTGATGACAAGCAAATCCATACTGATTATTCAGCTCTAATGAGTAAAGTAATGAGTAATGGTAATGGAAGAATAAAATTTCCTCTAAATGAGCCTGCAAAAGGTAAAAAAAGATCTCAAATTGAAGAATATTTAGATTTTTACGAAAGCCCTGGAGTTCAACATATTGCAATTGCAACTGATGATATCGTAAAAACAGTTAAAGAGTTGAAGGAAAGAGGTGTTGAGTTTTTATCTGCTCCACCAAAAGAATACTACAAAGACATTCCAAATAGGCTTGGAAGTCATATGGATATAATGAATGAAGACATTGATGAGCTGGAAAAATTAGCAATTTTAGTGGATGCTGATGAAGATGGATATCTATTACAAATTTTTACAAAAACAGTGGAAGATAGGCCAACCTTATTTTTTGAAATTATTCAAAGAATGGGAGCTAAAGGGTTTGGCGCAGGTAACTTTAAAGCATTGTTTGAATCCATTGAAAGAGAACAACAAAACAGAGGAACACTATAAATTATATGAGTAAAAAACTAAATAATGATACTTTGAAAGCTCTTTCTGAAAAGGGACTTAATCCGGATGTTTTCATGGAAGGTATCCAAAGCGCTAAACCTCTTACTTATTGGGATTATATTCAGCCAGAAGCATTAATAAATCTTCAAGTTCAAAGAACTGATCTTCCTGATGAGATGGTTTTTATTGTTTATCACCAAATCAATGAACTACTTTTCAAAATGATTCTATGGGAAATTGAACAGGTTGCTTTTCGAAAAGATTTAAAAGCAAAGTTTTTTTCTGAAAGATTAGGTAGAATAAGTGGTTACTTTGATATGCTTTGTAGTTCGTTTAGAATTATGAAAGATGGAATGGAATTAAAGCAGTATATGAAGTTTAGAAAAACTTTGGCCCCTGCAAGTGGATTTCAAAGTGCACAATATAGAATGATAGAATTTGCTAGTACTGATCTTATAAATTTAATTGACTACCGATTCAGGAAAACGATAAATCGAAATACTCCATTTAAACATGCCTTTGAACATTTATACTGGCAAGCTGCAGGAAAAAATCATGAAACAGGTGAAAAAACCACAATGATTAATCTGTTTGAAAAAAAATATTTGAATGTATTTATTGATTTCATGAAAAAATACAACAATAGAAACCTTTGGTGTATTTTTGAAAATCTTCCTATAAAAGAAAAAAATAATGTAGAGCTACTTAACTCTATGAGGCATTTTGACCATACGGTAAACGTTAAATGGGTAATGGAGCACTATAACACCGCATCAAAATATTTAGATGGAGCACAAAAAGCAGAAAAAGCAACTGGAGGAAGTGATTGGAAAAAATATATGCACCCTAAGTACCAAAAAAGAACTTTTTTTCCTAAATTATGGACATCGGATGAAATTAAAAATTGGGGTGAACAAAACTTAGAAGGTTATAAAATACTTAGTAATTTTGAAGAATTAGAAATTTAAGTTATGGAAGATGAAAAAAAATTAGAAGAATTTCAGCAAAAAATTGATGCTAATATTAAAATTGAACCTAAAGATTGGATGCCAGAAAAATATAGGCAAACTTTAATACGTCAAATCTCTCAGCACGCTCATTCAGAAATAATTGGGATGCAACCCGAAGGTAATTGGTTGACAAGAGCTCCTAGTCTAAGAAGTAAAAAAATATTGATGGCTAAAATTCAGGATGAAGCTGGTCACGGCCTTTATCTTTACTGTGCGGCAGAAACATTGGGAGTTAAAAGAGAGCAATTTTTACAGTGGCTTCATGAGGGAAAAGCGAAGTATTCTAGTGTTTTTAATTACCCTACATTAACATGGGCAGATATGGGAGCTGTTGGTTGGCTAGTAGATGGAGCCGCTATTGTAAATCAAGTTTCTTTGCAGGGAACTTCTTACGGACCGTATGCTAGAGCAATGGTAAAAATATGTATGGAAGAAAGTTTTCACCAAAGGCAAGGTTTTGAGATAATGGTTGAATTAGCAAAAGGGACTAAGGAACAAAAGCAAATGGCTCAAGACGCTTTAAATAGATGGTGGTGGCCGTCTATTATGATGTTTGGGCCACATGATTCTGAAAGTGCTCATTCAAACCAATCTTTAAAATGGAAAATTAAAAGAGCATCTAATGATGAGCTAAGACAGAATTATATAAATAAAACTATCGAACAAGGTCATCATTTAGGACTAACTTTTCCTGACCCAAATCTAAAATTTAATGAAGCAACTAAACATTATGATTATTCTCCTATCGATTGGGACGAATTTTGGAATGTTGTTAAAGGCAATGGTGCGGGGAATAAACTTAGATTAAAACATCATATAAAAGCGCATGAAGATGGGAAATGGGTCAGAGAAGCTGCAAAATCTTATGGTCAAAAACAAAATTTAATTCAAAAATCAGCCTAATATGGATAATGATGACCAAGGTATTTTATGGGAAGTTTTTATTCAAGTAAAGGCTGGAAGACCATATAAACATATTGGGAGTTTACATGCTTATGATAAAGTAATGGCAATGCAGTCAGCTAGAGATCTTTATACTAGAAGAAATGAAGGGAATGGTATTTGGATTGTAAAAGCAGATGATATAGTTTCTTCAGAATCAAGCGATGGAGAAGCTTTTTTTGACCCTTCAAATGATAAAGTTTACAGACATCCCACTTTTTATAAAATTCCAGATGGGGTAAAGCATATTTAATGAAAAATGAACTTATAGATTATTGCTTAAGAATTGGTGACTCCTCACTTATATTAAGTCATAGAATTGCTGAGTATTGTAGTAAAGCTCCGTTATTAGAAGAAGATTTAGCAATTACTAATGTCGGCTTAGATTTACTTGGACAAGCAGAAAACTTCTTGACTTATGCTGCAGAAATTAAAGGTAATACCAATGCCGATATTCTTACTTTTAAAAGGAGAGAGCAAGATTTCAGATGTTTACATTTAGTTCAAACTCCTAATACAGATTTTGCATTTATTCTAGCTAGACAATTTTTTATTGATGTCTATCATAAAATATTATTTAGTAAACTAGTAAAGAGTGAAGATTTAAATATTAAAGGAATTTCAAAAAAAGCTATTAAAGAAATTAATTATCATTTTCAAAGAAGTAGTGATTGGATTAAAAGACTTGGATTAGGAACCCAAGAAAGTAATAAACGTTTACAGAATGCAATTAATGAACTCTGGATGTATACTGATGAGCTTTTTATTGACAATGAAACGGATTTAATTATGTCTAAGAATAATATTGGACCATTAAGTAGTAGTCTTAAATTAGAGTGGACCAAGATTGTTAACTCTGCGCTTAATTTTTCTGAAATTACAATGCCAGAGAGTGATGTCTATTCTTTATGGTATGGTAAAGATGGATTTCATACAGAGTATCTAGGATATATTTTAGCAGAAATGCAACATCTCCCTCTGCTTTATCCGGATGCAAAATGGTAAACTTCTCAGTTGCTTGATGATTAATTTAATTAATTATAATATCATTAAGCTCTTTGATACGGTCTTCAATTATAAAATTATTAAAAACACGTTTTTTACTAGCTTCTCCCATTTCTTGGATTAAACTTGAGTCATTTGCCAATGTCAAAACATGATTTGAAAATTTACTTGTATCGGGGAATGGAGCCAAAAATCCAGTCTTTTTATCCTTAATAATCTCAGGATTACTTGAAATATCAAAACATACAACTGGGACTTTTCTAGCCATAGCTTCTACTAAAACAAATCCAAATCCCTCCCATTCTGATGTTAAAAGAAAAACATCTATGGAATTCATAAATGCATTCATGTCATCTATAAAACCAAGCATAATGATCTCTTCATTGAGTCTATTTTCGATAATCAATTGCTTTAGTTCAGATTCCATCTCTCCAGTACCAGCAATGAATAAAGTAAATTCTAAATTTTTATTTTTAAGTTTTTTTGCAATATCAATCAAGTACTTCTGCCCCTTTTGAGCAGTTAGTCGACCTGCATTTCCAAGAATTATTCCCTTACTATTTTCTATGACTTCTTTCAACTTGGTATCATTTGATGATTTTATTTTTGACACATCAATGCCATGGTAAATAGTGTATAACTTATCATTAGAAATAACTGAACTTAAATTCTTCAAAATCATTCTTTTGGTCTCTTCAGAATTAGCTACTATGTGTGTGAAGCAAAATTTAAATAAGTAACGATTAACAATATTTGATTTAATAGGTGCTGCAAGTCCTCTTAGGTATACAATGTTTTTTAAGCCTGCAAATCTTGCTGCAATTCCCGCTAATTTAGAATCCTGAGAGGAAGAAAAAATAACAGTATCAATATTATTATTTTTAAAGAATCTTATACATTTAAAAAGCTTGAAAGGATTTAAAAAAGACAAGTTTAAAACCTTTAATGAGAAAACGTCTAGATCATGGGATTTTGATTTATCATAAAGTGGAGCTTTAGAATTTGAACAAATAATAATTTCATGTCCCAACTTTTTAAATTCCAAAGCAGTTTCAAGATGGAGCTTTTCACCTCCACCCCAAAAAACAATAGTATTAAAAAAACAAATCTTATTCATTTAGAGATGAATTTAATTAGAATTAGATTTTTTTAAGTGTTTAATTTTTAAACTTCTAACAAATACAGACATACTAGAAAGAATACATAAAATGAAACCGGTGAGTCCATCAAGAAAACCCAATTTGAAAAAATAATCTCTTGTAAATCTAAAAATAGGTTTAATGACAAAATGATAAAAATTTGGATTTTCTCCTTTTAAAAATCTTTCGTTTGCACTCCATGTAGTGTATCGATCCCATTTTTCTAAATAGTGATTGATGTCTTTAAATGTAAAGTGAGTCATTTTTGTTTTTAAAACACCAACTTTTCCATTACAAATAATTTCTTCATGGACATTTTTATCTTCATATCTACAACAATCCCTTTTAAATAACCTAATAACTTTATCTCCTTGCCAACCAGAAAATCTTATTTTTCTCCCCATAAAATGGTTTTGTCTTCTAATCCAGAATGCATTAAATGACGATTCTTTATTGAGAATATTAATTATTTCTGTTTTCAAATCATAAGGAATTCTTTCATCGGCATCAATTAAAATTATCCAATCATTTTTAGCTTGTGGAATGGCCCAGTTTTTTTGAGAAGCAGGATAGTTATAGACACGCTGAATCACCTTTGCACCTTTTTTTTTTGCTATTTCAATAGTTGAATCTGTACTGAAAGAATCTACGACCAAAATCTCATCAGCCCATGAGACTGAATCAATAGCATCAGAAATATTATGCTCTTCGTTAAATGTTGGGATTAAGGCTGATATCTTCTGCTTCATTCCGATCTTAATTTTGAGCAAAGGTATCATTTTATAATTTTGTTTTTATCTAAATTATAATTTACAAAATTGAAGATAAGTAGCTTTAATGTTACTGAAATATAAAAAACTATTTACTTATTAGGGGTTGGGAATGCTTTCTATAAAACCATTATATTATAACTTTATATAGTTTATAGAATCTAATTATATGAAAATTAATAAATTAAAATTATCATTCTATTTAATCAAAAAACCTTTTTATTACTAAATAAATTAATTTTGGAAAAAGCATTTAAAATAAATAGGATAAAACATGAAGTACAACTTAAGTGAAATAACAGAACTTATAAAGAATAGAAGAACGATTTACCCTAAATTTTACAGCTCTAGAAAAGTTCATAAAGAGATTATAGAGCACTTGATAAGAAATGCTACATGGGCTCCAACACATGGCAATACTCAGCCTTGGCGATTCAAAGTTTACAGAGAAGAAAGCAGAAAAGAATTGAGTGTAAAACTTGGAGATTTATATAAGGAATTAACACCAGAGAATTTATTTAAGGAAGAAAAACTAAAAAAAATAATAGCAAGACCTTTTTTATCATCTGTTGCAATAGTTATTTGCATGAAAAGAGGAGATAATGAAAAGATACCTGTAATTGAAGAAGTTCAAGCAGTAGCTTGTGCAGTTCAAAACATGTGTCTTACTGCTACAGCATATGGTCTAGGTTCGTTTTGGTCTTCACCAAAAATTATTTACAGTGATCAAATGAAATCATACTTAAAATTAAAAAGTGAAGATAAATGTTTAGGAATATTATACCTTGGTTATCCTACCATAGACTGGCCTAAAGGTCAAAGAAAACCTATTGAGTACTTAACCGAGTGGAATGACTAAATTTAAATTTTATGGATGATATGGATGAAGGGCTGATCAAACTAGCTAATCATAAAGATCATCCTACAAACAAAGCTTATAAAGTTTATTTTTTTTACAAAAGGTTTCAATCCGATTATTTCAAAGATTTACTTATAAAAGATAATGTGTTTTTTGAATACGCAGAGGAGCCCAATAAAAGAGGAACTATATTCTTATTTGGTGTTCGAAAAACTGATAATCAAAAAGTACTTAACCTTAACTACGTGACACTTGGGAAATTTAGATCACCTTTTATCACACAAAAATGGGGCCAATATGCGGTTATAATAATTAGTATTATAATTATAATTTTTTCATTGATTTCATTTTATATGAATAAATAAATTTTGAGCAAAATAATCTTTAATATATTTTTGTTTTTAGTAATTGGAAATAATACTATTAGTCAAAAAAACAGTTTAAAAAATCAAAAGGTTGGATTTTTACTTGGTGCATTAACTTCGGTTAATTATTTTGGAATTGGATCAGTAGAAGAGGCAGAAGAAAATTCATTTTTATCAGTTAATAATAAGCTTGGATATCAATTTGGAATGTTGTTAAAATCTGAATTTAATAAAAAAATAAGTTTAGAAACAGGAATAATTTTTTGTCGTAGAAACTTTCAAATAAATGGATCTACTTTAAATCAACCTGACATTTTGAAAGATAATAGTGATTTTGGATTTATTAACTATTCTTTTCCGGTTAAGGCCTTAGTTTATGTGCAGCTAAGTAAGGATTTATACATACGGAACTCTATTGGTTTTAATTTAGATTTTTATGCTTCTGCGGTGGCTAGTAAAGGAAAGAATTTTTATATTGACCATTACTCAGAAAGAGCTAGATGGATAAATGGATCAATAAGTGGGAATCTTGGAATTGAAAAAAGAAATAATAAAATAGGAGATTTTTATTTAGGTGGAGAAGTAAATATTTCAGTTAGTTCAATTGCGGTGACAAGATTAAAATTTTATTACGATGGACTACTATATGACAGCTATGAACCTATATTCTTAAGAGGTAATTATTTTGGGATTAAATTTAAATATTATCTGCCAAAAGAAATGGAAGAAAAGAAAGTTGACTAGCTCTTTCTTTCAACCTCAACTTCTTCAAAAGCTTCTACTACATCACCTGTTCTGATATCATTAAACTTATCAATATTAAGTCCACATTCATAGCCATGCTGAACTTCTTTTACGTCATCTTTAAATCTTTTTAGAGAGCCTAGTTTACCAGAATATATAACGATTCCCTCTCTTATGATTCGAACTTGATGATTTCTTTTAATTTTTCCTTCAGTTACATAACAACCTGCAATAGTTCCGAATTTTGTAATCTTAAATGTTTCTCTTATTTCTGCAGTAGCAACAATTTCTTCTTTAAAGTTAGGCGATAGCATGCCCTCCATTGCCTCTTTAATTTCTTCTATAGCTTTATAAATAATTGAATAAAGTCTTATGTCTATTTCTTCTTTTTCTGCAAGTTTTCTTGCTCCCGCAGAAGGTCTTACCTGAAACCCAATAACGATTGCATCAGAAGCAGAAGCTAGAAGAATATCTGATTCAGTAATTTGTCCAACTGCTTTGTGAATGACATTAATTTGAACTGATTCTAAAGAGAGTTTCAAAAGTGAATCAGAAAGGGCTTCAATAGAGCCATCAACATCACCTTTTACAATTACATTTAGTTCTTGGAAATCTCCAAGAGCAATTCTTCTTCCAATTTCATCTAGAGTAATATGTTTTGTAGTTCTAAGTCCTTGTTCACGTTGTAATTGCTGTCTTTTTGTTGCTATTTGCTTAATTTCTTTCTCATCATCAAGAATATTAAATATATCACCAGCACTAGCTGCGCCATTCATACCAAGAACTGAAACAGGTCTTGATGGACCAGCCTCTTCAACTAATTGACCACTTTCATCATGCATTGCTTTTATTTTACCAAACTCTTTTCCTGCAATTAAAGTATCTCCAATTCTCATTGTTCCATATTGAACTAATAAAGTAGTAACATATCCTCTTCCTTTATCTAGAGATGCTTCAATAACAGTGCCTTTAGCGTTAGTGTTTGGATCTGCTTTTAATTCAAGTAATTCGGATTCTAAAAGTACTTTTTCTAACAATTCGTCAATACCAGTTCCATCTTTTGCTGAAATCTCTTGGCATTGATATTTTCCTCCCCAATCCTCAACTAAAATATTCATAGCTGAAAGTTCTTCTTTGATTTTATCTGGATTTGCAGTGTCTCTGTCACACTTGTTAAGTGCAAAAACCATAGGAACTCCTGCAGCTTGAGAATGATTTATTGCTTCTTTTGTTTGAGGCATTACCCTGTCATCTGCAGCTATAATAATTATAGAAACATCAGTTACTTGAGCTCCTCTAGCTCTCATTGCTGTAAATGCTTCATGACCAGGTGTATCCAAAAATGTAATTAGTTTATCATTTCTTCTTACAGAATATGCTCCAATATGTTGAGTGATTCCACCTGCTTCACCAGCAGTTACATTTTCACTTCTGATATGGTCTAATAAAGATGTTTTACCATGATCAACATGACCCATAACAGTGACAATAGGGGGACGCTCTATCATTTTATCTGGATTTTGGGTATCCTCAACTACAGATGCAGTTACGTCAGCACTGACAAATTCCACAGTGAAACCAAACTCTTCAGCTACCATAGTTAAAGTTTCTGCATCAAGCCTTTGATTAATTGAAGCAAATACTCCAATTGACATTAAAGTTCCAATAATATCATTGGGAGACTTATTCATCATAGATGCCAATTCCGAAACTGTTACAAATTCTGTTAGTTTTAATATGCTTTTTTCTTGTTCAGCTCTTATAACTTCTTCCTCGATTTTTTCTGAAACAGCTTGTCTTTTTTCTCTCCTTAATTTAGAAGACTTAGACTTCCCTTTACTGCTTAGTCTTGCAAGAGTTTCTTTGATCTCTTTTTGTATTTCTTCAGGAGATGCCTCAGTTTTTTGAGGAGTTCTTGTTGGTCTCTTTTGATCTTTAAATGCTTTTTTACCTGCTTTTTCTACATTTACTTTTTTAATTCTTTTTCGTTTTCTTTTAGAATCTTCTAAGTCAATTGAAGCCTGGGATTTCACATGTGGTTTAGGCAACTCAATTTTCCCGAGGACTGTTGGCCCGGAGAGTTTCTTGATATTTGCTTTGATGGTCTCTGAATTCGGCTCTTTCTCTTGTGCAGTTTCTAACTTCGTCTCTTTAACTTCTTTATTGGATTCCAGTGCCTTTTCTACTTTAACTTCTTCTTTAATAGTTTTTGAAGGTTTCTCCTTAGGGGTTAAATCAATTTTACCAAGGACAGATGGCCCAGATAGTTTATCAGCTTTTGCTACTATTTTATCAATTTGTTTTTTGGGTTCTTCTTTGTTTATAGAAATTACCTTTCTTTCGGGTTGATCAATTACAACATTATCAGCTTTTTCTTTTTCAAATTTTTCTTTTTGAAATTCTTGAAGTAATATCAAATACAAATCTTCGCCAATTTTGGTGTTAGGATTTGAACTGACTTCTTTGCCTTGAGAACCTAAGTATTCTACGATAGTAGAAATACCAACGTTTAGTTCCCTTGCAACTTTACTTAGCCTTTTTAATATTGCCATAATAATTTAACTTTCAATTTGATTCTATTTGTCAAACTCAGAACTTAAAATTTTAATTATTTCGTCAACTGTTTCAACTTCTAAATCTGTTCTTTTTACTAATTCAATTTTACCAATTTCTAAAACACTTTTAGCAGAATCACAACCAATAGCCTTTAGTTCATCAATAATCCAATTGTCTATTTCATCAGAAAACTCGTCTAAATCAACATCATCAATATCTTCAGCACCCTCACGATAAACATCTATCTCAAGACCAGTTAGTCTAGATGCTAATTTGATATTATGGCCACCTTTACCAATTGCTTTAGAAACTTCATCTGGTTTTAAAAATACTTCAACTCTAGATTCCTCTTCATTGATGGTCATATTACTAATTTTTGCAGGATTTAAAGCCCTTTGAATTAGAAGCTGCATATTAGTAGTCCAAGGAATAACATCTATATTTTCATTTCTAAGTTCTCGAACAATTCCATGTATTCTAGACCCATTCATTCCAACACAAGCACCTACAGGATCAATTCTGTCATCATAAGATTCTACTGCAACTTTAGCTCTTTCACCTGGATTTCTAACAATCTTCTTAATAGTAATAAGGCCATCGAATACTTCTGGAACTTCTTGTTCAAATAGTCTTGCTAGAAATTCAGGAGCGGTTCTAGATAGAATAATAACAGGATTATTATTTCTTAAATCTACTTTTGAAACCACAGCTCTGGTAGTATCTCCTTTCCTAAAATAATCGGAGGGAATTTGCTCGGATTTTGGTAAAATTAATTCATTACCATCATCATCTAAAATAAGAATTTCTCTTTTCCATATTTGATAAACTTCCCCGTTAACTATATCTCCAACTCTTTCTTTATACTTTTGATAAATGCTGTCTTTTTCAAGCTCCATCACTTTAGAAGCTAGATTTTGACGCAATGATAAAATATTCCTTCTTCCGAAATCTTCAACTTTAACTTCCTGTGAAACTTCTTCTCCTATTTCGAAATCTGGCTCAATTTTAAGAGCTTCCGAATATTTAATCTGAGTACCTTCATCTTCAAATTCTTCATCTTTTACAATTTCTCTATTCAGCCAAATTTCTAAATCCCCTTTGTCAGGATTGATTATAACATCAACATTATCATCTGATCCATATTTTCTTTTTAATGTAGAACGGAAGACATCTTCTACAATTCTCATCATGGTGACTCTATCAATATTCTTTAATTCTTTAAATTCTGAAAATGAGTCTATTAGTTCTATTGCATTCATAGGGTTTAATTAAAAGGATATAATTAATTTAGTTTCTCTTATATCGCTCATCAATAGCTGATGAACTGTTTCTATTGTTTCTTTCTTCTTTGTAGCCTTATTTTTTTCTATTGTAATTTCTTTAATAGATAACTGATCTTCAGTAACAATCATTAACTCTCCTGAAAGTACTTTTTGATTTTCTAGAGTTACTGAAACTTGTTTTCCTATATTCTTTAAAAACTGTTTATGAACCATAAAAGGTTGATCTATTCCAGGTGAAGAAACCTGTAATTCAAAATCTTCAACTTCTCTATCAAGATTATGCTCTATATTTCTACTTACACTAACACAGTCTTTAACACTTACTCCACCATTTAAATTATCTATTTTAACAGTGATAGCATTTTTAGAAGAAATCATTACATCTACTAAATAATTCCCATTATCAAGTTCGTTAATTCTTTCTTGGGCTAATCTCGTAATTTCTTTTTTTGTTATCATTCCTAGAAAAAAAAGAGAGGACTTCCGTCCCCTCTCGTTATTATCATTCTATTTAAATGTAAAAGTAAGATAATTTAAGATGCATTACAAGTAAAACGTAAAAAAACTATGTTCTTAAATGATTTCTTTGAAAATAATGTTGCATACAATAAAATTTTCGTTGATTAAAGGTATTGGTTTAATTTCTAAAAGAAAACTAATTGACCAAGAAGGGTCTTCAGAAATGGCGTTTTTAAAACTAAAGTCTGAACTCTTAAAAACCCGTTCTAAAAAAAGTCTTGGAATCTTAAGACAAATGAATTCAAAATCACTTTCTCAACAAGCTCTAGAAATAGTAGAGGATTGTGAAAAAAATCATATTCAGATTATACCATATTGGCATGACTTTTACCCGGAAAATCTAAATCATTGTGTTGATGCACCGTTAATTATTTATATGAAAGGCGATAAGAATCCTAATGATTATCAATTAATATCGTTAGTAGGAACTAGAAATTGCTCAGAATACGGGCTTAGAGAATGTGAGAAAATACTTGAGTTCTTAAAGCCCTATCGTGTGGGAATTGTCAGTGGATTAGCTTATGGAATTGATATTTTTGCCCATAATTTATCAAATAAATTTAATATTGCAAACTATGCTGTATTAGGAAGTGGTCTAAATAAGGTATATCCTAAAAATCATATTAATGAAAGCTATCTTACAGAGAAAAATGGAATGATTATTTCAGAATATCTTCCCTGTACTTCGCCTTTAAGTTTTAATTTTCCAAAAAGAAATAGAATTATTGCCGGGATGAGTAAATGCACAATTGTTGTTGAATCTAGAATAAAAGGAGGCGCAATGATAACTGCAAGACTTGCAAATGAATACAATAGAGAGGTATTTGCTGTCCCAGGGAATAACCAACAAGTAAATTCGTCCGGAACAAATTTATTGATTCAAAACCACCAAGCAAACATTCTAAATAATCCAGAACAGATTTTAGAATTTTTAAATATTGATAAACAAATTAATAGCAATATCAATTATCAAAAACAAAAACTTAATATTGAAGAACAAATAGTTTATGACATAATTTTTAAAAATAAAGAATTATCAGCAAATGAAATTCAAATAAAAAGCGGAATTAAAACATCTATTCTAAATGCCTTATTAATAAATCTAGAAATAAAACAGTATATAAAGCTGAAATTTGGCAACTTTTACGAAATTAAATTTTAATGCTATTTTGGAATTATTAGATTAGTGGTAATGAATATTTCAAATTTTATTTCTAAAAGATATTTATTTTCTAAAAAATCTAGAAATGTTATTAATTTGATTTCTTTAATCTCACTAACTGGTTTATTAGTAAGTGCAGCATCATTAATTGTGATTTTAAGTGGGTTTAATGGAATTCAAAAATATGTAGAAGACATCTATGAAAAGTTTTCTGCCTCCATTTATGTTTACCCAAAAACAGGAAAATTAATTAATCAAACTGATTCTATTTTTTATCACTTAAATAACCAAAAAAAAATTAAATATTTCAGTAAAGTTATTGAGCAAACTGCATTGTTGAAATTTGAAAACAGATGGGTTACCTCAACAGTAAAAGGAGTAGATTCTAATACCTATAACTTAAAAAATTGGTCTTCAAATTTATTGGAAGGTAATGGGGAACTATATACCAAAACACAAGCTAAAATCTTATTAGGTTATGGAATTCAAAACGAATTACAAGTCCCCTACAACAAAGATTCCCCAAACGAAATTAAAATTTTTAGCATATCAAAAACAAAAAAAATTTCTATACAAAATAGAAGTTCTTTGAATAAAAAGAACTTAATCTTTGGTGGTACTTACACCATAAACCCAGAACTAGACTTCTCATCTGCAATTATAGACTACTCTGTAGCAAACAAAATTTTTGAAACGAAAAATGGTGCTAATTATCTTGAAATTTTTTTAAAAAATAATAAAGATATTTTTAATATTAAAAATGAATTAGCCGCTAAGAATAAAAAACTTTTATTCAAAACTCATAAAGAAAACAATCAGCTTATTTATGCTGCTAGTGATGCTGAAAAGTGGATTGTTTTGGCAGTCCTTATTTTTGTTCTTACTCTCTCTTCATTCACTGTTGTAGCCTCGATAACCATGTTAATTATTGATAAAAAGAAAGATATTAAAAGTTTAATTGCATTAGGGTGTAATTCTAATACCATAAAAAATATATTTCTCAAAGAAGGACTAATGATTAGCTATTTTGGAAGTATGGGTGGTTTAATTATTGGATTATTTATTTGCTTTATTCAAATGAAATTTCATTTATTAAAATTAGAAAATTCGGCTTTAGAGTATTGGCCTGTTGTAATCAAGTCTAAAGACATTCTAATGCTGCTGATTATACTTTTTACGATGGGTTTTATTTCATCATATATTCCAGCTAGAGTTTTAGTTAGAAGAATATTAAAAAACTAATCTTTTTCCAATATTTTAAGTTCTACACTACTTATTTTAGTCTCGTGTACTTCTAAAACTTTGAGTTGATAATTATCAATATTAAAGACGGCTCCGTTCTCAGGAATTGTTTCGGCAAATGATATTATCATTCCAGACAATGTCTCGTAATCCTCCTTAACAGGAAGTTTTAATCTATACTTTTCATTAATGAAATCAATCTCTAATCTAGCAGAAAATAAAAAAGTATTTTCATTGATGATTTTATGTGTAAACTCTTCTTGATCATGCTCATCATCAATTTCGCCAAAAATTTCTTCAATAATATCTTCCATTGTTAATATACCAGAAGTTCCTCCATATTCGTCAACAACAACAGAAACACTTCTTTTTTTGTCAATGAAATCTTCTAACAATTTAATTCCAGGCATAGATTCTGGGACGATGGACAAAGGAATTAACATAGATTTAATACTAACTGGAATTTTAAATTGTTCAATGCTATGAACATACCCAATTATATTGTCTATATTTTCCTTAAAAATTATTATTCTAGAATACCCAGAATCAATAAATGTTTTTTTCAGTTCTTCTATATTATCATTTAATTCTAAGGCAACAATTTCATTTCTAGGAACCATACAATCTCTAGCTATAACATTAGAAAAACTTAAAGCGTTATGAAAAATTTTAACATCGTGCTCCATTTCTTCATCATCATCTAAATCTTTTTTTAATTCGCTAATATATAAGTCAAGATCAGTTTTTTTAAAACTGACTTTATTTTCGGCTTCTTGATTGCCAAAGATTTTTAAAATTCTATTACTTAGAAAAACAACAAACGCTGTTAATGGCCACAAGAAAATATAAAATAAAAATAGAATTAGGCTAAAAAACCGAAGGGTAGAATTTGGGTTTAATCTAAATATTGATTTTGGTAAAAACTCGGCAAATAATAAAATGAAAAAAGTTGAAAATAGTGTTTGAAATAATAGTACAAGAGTAGAATTGAAATTTAGCATTATTAGATAAGGCTCAATTAAGTCTGTTATATATAATGTATAAACAACCATAGCTACGTTATTGCCAATTAACATAGAGGCAATAAACCATGCTGGTTTAGATGTGAAAAAAGAAAGAATCTTAGCGCTGAACTCTCCTTTTTTATTATCAATTTCAATTTTAATTTTACTTGAAGAAATGAATGCTATTTCCATTCCAGAAAAAAAAGCAGAAAATGAAAGTGAAATAATTGTAAGTAATAATAATGAAAAAGTTGACATTTTTAATTTTTAACGGCCCAATCTTTTACTTAGCCCTCTTCTAATTAAGTAAATTCCCCATGCCATAATTGATAATAAATAATAAACCTTAACCTCTTTTAAATTATCAATAATTGATATCACAATTGCTGCTACAGTAGATATTAAAGATATTATAAGCCAGACTTTTTCAGAGCGTTTATTCCATTTTTTTAAACTTTCCATTATTCTAAATTATAATTAATATGACTCTGAGAAACATTAGATAGTTTGAAAAAAGTGAAATTACTGTTGGCTATCAATTTATTACCAGTTATCCTACCTTCGCTATTTGAAAAGGTAACTAATTTTTCAGAATATACACTGTCTTTGATAAAATCAATTTCTAACTCTTCTGCATATAAAGTGTCTAATTTATAATTATTAAAAACCACATTTTCTTTGACTATAAAAAACTGTAGTTCAGAAAATAGTTTACCATAATCAGCTATTAAAACAGATTCAATATTTTTTAAAGAATCATAAAATATTAATTCTAGTCCATCTGGACATTCCATTATTAATTGATCGTTTAAATCTATAGTTTTAATAAGCTTTGGGGCTTTAAGTAAAAGTTTTGACCTTCCTAAGTCTGAGAAATTCAACGTGACTCCTGTTGCTGTTTCAGTAGATTGGAGCTCCTCTTGATAAAAGTTTAAATCTGAAATCTCTGGGTTTTCAACACATGAGAGTAGTAACAAAAAACACGAAAAAATTACTTTTAGATATAGTTGAAATCTGATTTTCAATCTCGAGTTTTTAATTCTACATCCTGACCCCAAAAAGGAACTTTTTGTGTGGAGTTACTTTTAATATCTAGCATTATTAATTCACTTTTAGGAAGCAATTGACCCTTCCAATTATTAATTGCTGAAGCACTTGTTTTACCACACGAATTAGAAGCATATTTTAATGCTAAGCAGTATATTAAACTTTTATTAAATGCACTATTTCCATATTTTGAAGAGCTTGCAGCTACAATTCTAGCTTTTTTATCATTAGAAATACATTTATCCGCAAATTTACCAGCAACTAACAGCCCTTTTTTAAACTGGTTTTTATTAAATGCAATATCATAAAGTATTTCATACATTTTTTGTTTTAAATTATCGTCATTGCATATTTTTATAGCTCGATTGAATCTTTCTTCTGCTTTTGAGAATTCTTTTCGTTTATAATTAGCTACTGCAGCATTATAAAGATCTTTTGGACTAGGTGGGTTCATAGGATCATTTAAAACTTTGTCAAGCAAAGTAATATACAATGGTGAATCTGTACATTTATTATTACTAAGTCTTTCAAAGATCTTTTTAGTTAAGTCCATATTATTGGGATCTAAATTATATTTTGAAGTATATATTTCTTCTAACTTATCACAACTAGCACAAGGACTAATTTCTTTGTCTAAGAATACTTGGACTTTAATATATTTATCTTCCTTGTTGCCAATAGAAATGTTCTGATCACATATTGAAGACAATATTTCATAATTTTCTAAAAATTGATCGCAATTTATTTTTTTTGTTTTAAGCATGTATTTACTAGCATAAACAAAATATTTAATATCGTTGTAAGAAGTAAATTGAGGAGATTTATCAAATACTTCCTTATATAAAATATAAGCTTTAGGGAATCCCTTAGAGGGGTCAAATGCCATAATATCTGCAGCTAGATCAGCTTTAATCTGATTACAGTTTCCAAAATTTAAAACCCAAGAATCGTAGATAGAATAAATAGTGTCTACATAAGAATTGAGCTCTGGGGATTTAGATTTTTTCTTTTCCTTTGCAATTTGCTTGTAAATATAAATTCCATTTTTGTAAAGGTTAGGTTTATATTGAGGACAAAAAATTTGAGTTTTTCTCCAAAACTTAGCAGCATCAGGATAAACTTTCTGCTTCATGAACTCAGTATAAAGAGAAACGTTTTTTCTACATTTTAAACTATCGTCTCCCCAATTTGCTTTACTCGCTTGAAAACAGTCTTGTGATGAAAAAGTGAGAAAAATTAAGAAATAACCTAAGGAAGTAAAAAATCTATTCATTTTTTTAAATTAATCATATTTTCTTTTTCTGAACCAACGGTCATATCTAGTGTCAGGTCCAAGGGAAAAACCAATAGAAAACTTAAAGTAGTTTTCTTCAATATTATTGGATTTTAAATCCCCTAATTTACCAAATTCAAATCCGAAGTTAATTCTTGACAAGGATCTTGAATTTAGCATTGGTATTGATACGCCAAAATTTATACCATTATTAATTAAAGACTCATTATCAACAATGATTTGTGATTTTGTTTGGTGAAGTCCAAATGAATAAGTCGACTTACTTATTAATGATTTATTAGAATTGGCCCAATCCAAGTTAGGAGACAATCTATAACCAAATGAAATTCTTGAAGAAGCCCCCATTGGAAAGTCAGTTTGTGTCGAATAAGTTGAATTATCATTAAAATTAGACCAATCTGTATTAGAATATTGAATCCCTAAATCCCATCTTCTTATATTCTTGTAAATTTTACCAATTGCAATCCCAACATCAAGTTTTTGGGGTATAACCATTGAGGATATTTCATTACTCATTTCTATAGTATCCTTAGCAATCTCTTGGACATTGAAGTTATATATAAATGAATAAGCAAAGAAGTCGTTATCCGATATTAAATCAGAACCTAAAACGTAATTCAGTCCTAAATTTAAGATTAATTTATTTTTTGAAGATGTTTCAATTTTTTTGTAAAACTGCAGTCCTAAATCAAAGCTCCATCCACTCAAAGAAGAACGGTACTGAATTCTTGAATTATTATAGTTATTAGAATTGTTATAAATAACAGAACTTGTTCTTTCTAAATTCCCAAATAAGTATGAGCAATTAATCCCAAATGCTAACCTTGTTGTATCCCCTTTATTAATAAAATTAAAACCATTACCAATCATTAATTTATTGATGGATCCATCACCTTTATAGATATAAGAAACAGTTGATGATTCAAATGGAACCGTATTAGTAATATTATAACCTTGTGAAGAAATTGGAGTTATTCCAAAAACTAATCCCCAGTTTTTTTTAATAGGGAGGCCTATAAATAAGGTGTTTAATCCAAAGTTATTCCCAGTTGAATTCGTCTCTTTTCCGTTATAATTAGAATTGTACAATGCTGACTTTCCAGAAAGAGACACATTAAAAATTGGGTTATATTGAATAAAAGAAGCATAAGAAGCTGGATTATTTATATTGATATTTTGAGGTTCTGATAATGCAGAACTAATATTTCCAAAACCAAAATAATGAGCTGATTGAATAGTATTTAATTCTCCAATACCATAACGAGAAAATGGTGAAGTATTTAGATCTTGACCAGCAGATGAAATAGCAAAGAAGAAAACGAAAACATATAGGGTATTATTTTTCAACATTGAATTTTATAATATTATTAAGACCTTTTAGGGTTAAATTTTCATCTGCAAAGATGCTGTTTTTTTTAATTGTTTCTATTGATTTTAGAAAAGTAGTGTCCCCACCAGTAATTAAAACGTTTATTTCAGAGTATAATTCTTCATAAGCAAAAATATTTTGAATTATTTCCCCAATGGTTCCATTGACTACTCCGCTTCTCATAGATTCCTCGGTATTTTTTCCAATCAACGAAGTTTTTTTAAGCTTGAAATTTATTGTTGGCAAGCTTTCTGTAAAGGTGTTTAAGGACTTCATTCTTAAATTAAATCCCGGAGAGATGCTTCCCCCTAAATATTCGTTAGAACTAGTTAGGAAATCATAGGTAATACAAGTTCCAACATCAATTACTAAGTTGTTATTATTTGGGAATATTGAATATGCTCCAACAACATTAGCTACTCTGTCATGTCCCAAGGAATTAATTGAACTATACTTAATTTTAATAGGCAACTTTAACTTATAATTCATAACAATTAGTTGGGGAAAGACCTTTAATATCCTTTGACATAAAGACTTATTTCCAACATTAGAGATTATTCCAGATTTGAAATTAAGTTTTTTCAACTCATTTAAAACCTCATTTTCTTTGAGAAAGACAACTTTTAAAAGTTCCTTATTTTTAAATTTAGCAACTTTAACTCTAGTATTTCCTATATCTATAACTAAGCTCATATATATGAAAAATCCGACATTTAGTCGGATTAAATTTAATGTAAAAGAATTAATATTATTTAATCATTTGCAGAAGATTTTTCTGCTTTTACAATTGAATCCATATTAGGATTTTCTCCAGTAATATTATTTTCTTTATTGGTTAAAGTGTCTCCGTCTTTTAAAGATGTAACTAAAACACTAGCTAAACTATCAGAACCGGAAGAAGTTTGATTAACATCGATATTTATAGTCAAATCTTTGTCGGGATAAGTAGAACAACAAGGCATTTTACAATCTGCTGAACATTCTTTAACTTCACTATTATTCATAACTTTATTTTGATTTAAATTATGCCCATCTCCTAAAATTGGAGCAATTACTAATCCTATTAAACAAGTAAGTTTAATTAGTATGTTCATTGAAGGTCCTGAAGTGTCTTTGAACGGGTCACCAACTGTGTCTCCAGTAACTGCAGCTTTATGAGCATCAGAGCCTTTAAAAGTCATTTCACCATTTATTTCTACTCCAGCTTCAAAAGATTTTTTTGCATTATCCCATGCTCCTCCAGCATTGTTTTGAAAAATAGCCCAAAGAACACCTGAAACAGTTACTCCGGCCATGTATCCACCCAACATCTCAGCAATAAGTAAATTATTTTCTGGATAAACTAGTTTTCCAAGTAATACAATTGCAATTGGAAATCCTATAGTTAACAATCCGGGTAGCATCATTTCCTTAAGAGAAGCTTTTGTCGAAATGTCAACACATTTATCATATTCTGGCTTTCCAGTACCTTCCATAATACCTGGAATTTCTTTAAACTGTCTTACTACTTCATTTACCATTTCCATTGCTGCTTTCCCAACAGCATTCATTGCTAAGGCAGAAAACACAACAGGAATCATACCACCAACAAATAGCATTGCAAGTACAGGTGCTTTAAAAATATTAATTCCATCAATGCCTGTGAAAGTAACATAAGCAGCAAAAAGTGCCAATGAAGTTAGTGCTGCAGAAGCAATAGCAAAACCTTTTCCTGTAGCTGCAGTAGTATTACCGACAGCATCTAAAATATCAGTTCGCTCTCTTACGATGGGATCTTGCTCACTCATTTCAGCAATTCCTCCAGCATTATCAGCAATGGGGCCAAATGCATCAATTGCTAATTGCATAGCAGTAGTTGCCATCATGGCTGATGCAGCTAAAGCAACTCCGTAAAATCCTGCAAGAGCATAAGAAGTCCAAATTGCTGCAGCAAATAATAAAACAGATGAAAAAGTTGAAATCATTCCAGTAGCTAATCCTGCAATAATATTAGTTCCTGCTCCAGTACTAGATTGTTGAACAATTTTTAATACTGGTTTTGAACCCAATCCAGTGTAATATTCAGTGAAAGCGGATATTCCTGCGCCAACAACTAAACCAACTAAACAGGAATAAAATACTCTCATTGAAGAAATATCTTTCAGCCCCTCACCAAAGAAATTCATTTGCATAGTTTCTGGTAGCATCCAAGCTACCAAACCATAACAAGCTATAGCAACCATTATAATAGAGGACCAGTTTCCAATGTTTAAAGCTTTTTGAACATCAGCCTCTTTAGCGTCATTGGATGAGATTTTGACTAATAGAGTTCCAATAAGAGAGATAATAATACCTACTCCAGCAATTGACATAGGTAATAGTATTGGTCCAATTCCACCAAAAATATCTTGAATTGCTCCACCCATATCCTTAATAACATAATTACCTAAAACCATTGCTGCTAAAACAGTGGCTACATATGAACCAAATAAATCTGCACCCATTCCCGCAACATCTCCAACATTATCTCCAACATTATCTGCAATAGTAGCAGGGTTTCTTGGGTCATCTTCAGGAATGTCAGCTTGTACTTTTCCGGCTAAATCAGCTCCAACATCAGCAGCTTTTGTATATATACCACCACCAACTCTAGCAAATAAAGCAATAGATTCAGCACCTAAAGAAAACCCAGCAAGTGCCTCTAGAACTATCGTCATTTGATCAGTATTTGTCCACTGACTCCCCATAAAAACTTGATAAAAAATTATAAAAAACATGGTAAGTCCTAGGACTGCTAATCCTGCAACTCCAAGCCCCATGACAGTACCTCCTCCAAAAGAAACTTTCAATGCATTTGGCAGACTTGTTTTGGCAGCTTGTGTAGTTCTAACGTTTGTTTTTGTAGCAATTTTCATACCCATATTTCCAGCAAAAGCAGAAAATATAGCTCCAATAATAAAAGCAAAAACAATATAGTAAGTAGTATCCATGAAAAAAGCAATGCTAGCTAATGCAAGACTTGAAATAATAACAAAAATTGTTAGCAACCTATATTCTGCATTTAAAAATGCCAAAGCACCCACATAAATATGATCAGAAATCTCCTTCATTTTTCCGTCACCGGCATCTTGTTTCATTACCCAAGATTTTTTAAATAGCATATAAGCTAATCCAAATAAAGCCATAGCGATTGGCATCCAAATCATCATTGATCCCATATATTTTTTTTTAGTATTAATTTTAGGACTGCGAAATTATATTTTTAAACATTATTCTGCAAATATGAAGAACTAAATATATTAATTACAGAGGAAATTAGATTAACACATATCAGCTTTTTAAGGTTATTTACACAAAAATGTCTTGTTTTTATTAAAATTTAACCAGACAATTCTGAAATCAAGTATATTTAATTCATTAATGAAAAGCATATTATATATAATTTTTAGCTATCCGCTCTTTATAATTGGCCAAAACAAGAATTTAAATAAATATATTCCTTATGAAACAACCAGTTATATAACTCATCCTATAATTGAAATTAAAGTTTGGGCACATATTATCCAAAAAAATGAAAAAAACACTCAAAATTTTACCAAAGACTCAACTGATATTATTAAACAACATTTTAAATGGATTAACGATATATATGCCTCTCTTAACCCGCCAACACTATCAAATTCAAAAGGAATTAAACCCTTCATTAAAGATAGTAGAATTAGATTTAATCTTGATACTATAACTTTTCATGTCAATGAATATGATTGGGATAGATTAAAAATAGTTCCAGAAGAAAATAAAAGTAAATGGCTTGAGATTTTAAAAATAGATCCTGATTCAAGCACATTACTAGTTAAAGCTAACCGTAATCTCTACAGTATAATTTCAGACAGCATCATGATAAAAGAAACGAGATTTAGTAATGGTTTATACCACGTAAAAAAAATATTAAAAGATGGAATTAATTCCTTAATATTTCTAGAAGAAGATCTTTACATTTCTGAAGATACAACTGGCTATGTATCTAGTTTTAAAAAAATTAATAAAAATTGTAGTGATGATAATTGGATTAAATATACTAATAAAAATAAAAATTATTTACACATTTTCTATACTGGATCATCTGCAGATGTCCCTGGGTTTGGTTGTGGGCCATCTCCGTTTTTTTTAAATATTTCAAAAGCGAATTACAGCGGGAAATATGCAACAGCACAACTAATAAGTCATGAGATAGGTCACTGTTTAGGACTAAACCACACAGATAATCCTCAATTTAATGATCTTCCACGCTCAGATAAATTTGGATGGATTAAATGTAATGATTACAACACTAGTAATAATATAATGGGTTACAATACGTGTAGACGAAATTTATCTCCACTTCAAATTGCCTATATTCATTATAGATATTCAACTTTTGAAAACCTTAATTATACTTTAAAAAATATATTACCTAATAATAATTTAACGCAAATAAAATATAATACTAAATGGGAGAAAAATATTATTGCTACTGGTACTATTGTAGTAAAAAAAAATAAAACACTTACGATTAAGAAAAATCTAATTATTCCAGAAAACGGAATTATATTTTTAGAAAAAAATAGTAAAATTGTTATAGATGGAGGGAAAATATATTCGCCAACAAAAAATTGGAAAGGTATCAAAGTGATAAATATTAAAAAAAGAAAAAAAGGAACCCATACGTCCCCGTTAATAGAATTGTTAAATAATGGGACAATACTTTACTGATCAATCTCGAATTCTGGTTTTGGCTTAACCTTTTCCTCTACCCCCAACTTTTTTAAAAATTTATTAAACTTA
>Ga0206682_10000745_pt1 | contig 33907 bp, 24 predicted proteins | sample M240m12015metaG_FD_155444 | JGI IMG/M metagenome (GOLD analysis project Ga0206682, IMG submission 155444) | Ammonia-oxidizing marine archaeal communities from Monterey Bay, California, United States - M2 40m 12015 | ecosystem: Environmental > Aquatic > Marine > Intertidal zone | place: USA...
TAGGTTCACGCGACGGTTTCCGCCGGTGCTGGACACGTTGATGAAGAATGTGTTGGATATTTTGTACGTGTACGAACGCGATCGAGAGGACGAAGACGCGACGCCGGAGTTGCCGCCGACGGAGCCGCGGGATTCGGAGACGGCGAACGATGGAGAGGGAGAGGGAGACGCGCGAGGAAGCGGCGCGGGCGAGAGCGACGAAGAGGAGGGGGAGGGCGAGGCGCGGAGTCAGGCGGGAGGGCGAGGCGGTGCGGGGGAAGAAACCGACGGGAGCGATAACGTCGACGAATTCGACGTGGGGATGGATGGCGACGACGGCGCGAACGAGGCGATGGAGCGGGCGAAGGAGAAGAATAAGGAGATCGTCTCGCGGCTCATGGAGGAGTTCAAAGAGCAGTGGGAACCGGCGATGGATAAGCTCGACAAGGCGGCCAAGGCATTCGAAGGATTAGATTTAGACGACCTCGCCGACGGCCCGGAAGGCTTCGACCTCACGCGAGGTCTGTGGCAGCAGACTGGGTGGAAGGAGCTCGATTCGCTTCGCAAAAAGCTGCAAGACTTGAAAGAGTTGCGCGACATGGTGCGCAGTTTGGGCCGAGGCAGTGGTCGCGGACCTTTGCGTCGCGCGCCGCGACAAAGAGAGCGCCAAGGATTCCCCATAGGTCTCGTGCGAAGTCCGATGGAGCCCGAACAAACATCCGGTTTGTGCCGCTCGGACGATTTGTCCCGCATGATGCCGAGCGAGATGGTGCTACTCGCGTCGAGTCTCCCGCAAGCGCGTCTTTTGCACTTTGCGCGTCGCGCCGAGCGCACTTTGCTGTCGTATGAGCGCGTGGGGTGGTCGGAAGAACCCGCGGTGACTGTAGAGGGCTTCGAGACGCGCCCCGCGGCGGAGTGCGGGCCAATCATCGTGTGCCTGGACACCTCGGGGTCGATGATGGGCGCTCGCGAGACCGTCGCCAAAGCCATGGTTCTCGAGTGCATGCGGCAAAGTCGCTCGCAGCAGCGCGCGTGTTATTTGTATTCTTTTAGTGGCCCAGGAGATTGCCAAGAGCTCGAGCTCAAGCTCAACGCCGCCGGTCTCTACGGTTTGTTGGAATTTCTCAGCGGTAGCTTCCACGGCGGCACCGACGTCGACGAGCCATTCAATCGCGCGCTCGCTCGGTTAAACGAGGCCGAATGGAGCAACGCTGATATATTGCTCGTCACCGACGGGGAAATCAAACCTCCCGACGAAACCTTGATCGCCAATCTCAACGAGGCAAAGGAAGAGATGGGATTAAAGGTGCACGGTTTGCTCGTCGGCGACGCCGGCAACGCCGAAGTCGTGGAATCGATTTGCACTCACGTACACGCGTTCAAGTCCTGGACCGCGGTCGGCGGCAAGCCATCGTAATTACGTACCTCACTAGTTTACGTATCATGATAAGCATTCTTTAACGACCTTTCGATCCCCAACCGTCGGTTCGCGCCGCGTCGTCCGCAGTGCTCGCAGCGATGCTCGCGCTCACGCGCGCGCGCAACGCCGGCATCCGCACCCCGCTCGCCTTTCGCGCCGCCGTCGAGCGCGAGCGAACGCTTCGACCGCTCGAGCTCGTCGAGCGCATCGACAGCGCGTGCGCGCCGACGTGCGTCGACCTCGACGCGTGCGAGCGTCGGTACCTCCTCGTCGGTGGAATCGACGGCAGCGTGCGCGCGTACGACACCGAAGCCGTCGTCGAGGGCGCTCGAGCGCGCGATGATGACTGCTCGAGAGCGCGGTCGACGCCCGAGCTCGTGTGCGTCATCGAAGGCGGCGGCGCGCGCGAGGCGAATCGCGCGGGCGCGAGCGGGACGGCGAGCGGGACGGCGAGCGGGGCGGCGGCGACGAGCGAGGAGATCGGACACACCTACGCGACCTCGTGCGTGCGATGGTTGCCGAGTGATACGGGGATGTTTTTCTCTGGGTCGTACGACAAGACGGTGAAGTGTTGGGATGCGAATAGCTTGCGCTCGGCGTGCGACGTCGAGCTGCCGACGAAGTGTCGAACGTTGGCGCTGAGCGACGCGGCGACGACGCACTCGCTCGTCGCGATTGGTTCGGACGATAACGTCGTGCGATTGTGGGATCCGGCGTCGAATGCGATCGCGCACACGCTTTCGGGGCATCGTGGAAGCGTGCACGCGATCGAGTGGTTACGATCGAACGAGCACGCGTTGGCCACGGGCGGCGCCGAGGGCGACGTTCGGTTGTGGGATATTCGAAGCGCGGGGGCGTACATGATTTTGGACAGGCACAATACACAACCTAGCGCGCGTGTGGACGCCATCAAGGATGCGATGTACGCCGGCGCGAGCACGAGCGGAACTATTGAGGCTGGGCCGAAACCGGCGTCCAGAAAGATGGCGGATTCCGTGCCCGACCACTTACGCGCGGACGCCGCTCGACGGTGCTCGTCGTCGAGTTGGGGGCGCTCGAACGACGGTGGTGCGAGTTCGAGCTCAAAGCGCGGACGCAACGGTGGGTGGGGAGGCTGGGGCGTGGGATTTCGTGGGAACAAGAGCGCGAGAGGTCGCGACGAACGCGATGACGCCTCGCGATCGCGTCTGTTCCCCGCGGGTGACGGTTACTCGTCTATTCCCGCTCCCGCGCACGACGGACAAGTGAGCGGCTTGAGAACCACGCCGTGCGGGATGTTCATAGTTTCCACCGGCGCCGACGGTCGCATTCGTCGCTGGGATTTATCCAATGGATTGAACACGTACACGCCGTACGACTCCGCCGGTGCCGCGCCGACGGCGAGCGCGTGCCAAATCGCAATCACGGCCGACGGCGAGCGTCTGTACGTCCCTTGCACCGACACACGCGTGCGCGTCTATCGCACGCACACCGGCACCCTCGACGCAGAGCTCAAAGGCCATCTCGACGACGTCGTCGCGTGCGCCTACAAGGATGGCGGCGACGCCGAACTCTTCACCTGCGGCAAAGACGCCAACGTCCTCGTCTGGGCCCCCGTGAGCGCGTCAGCGTCGTCAAAGCACTCGGGCGACATCGACGGCGATGCGTGGAGCGACGACGACGACGCGGATGGCGCCGCGGACGCGTACGGGCGCCCGTCCGCCGTGGCGGATCCCAATCGCTCGCGCTCGGCGCCGCGCGGTTTGGGATACCGTTCAATCCACACACCCCGCGCGCGTTGACGCGCGCGAACCCTCGTTAGGCATCATAGTCTAGTTTTTAGCCACACAGTCTTTAGCCACGCACGCAGCGTCGGACTCGCGTCAACCTCCGCGCGCCGTCGACGCCGCCGTCGCCGACGCCGACGTCAACTGCACATCGCGTCGGGCGCGAACGCACGTCGCGCCGACGCGATGCCGTCGAAGCGCGCGTCCGCGAACGGACGCGTCGATCGCGCCGCGACCGACCGTTCGCGCGCGTCGACGCCGCGCGGCGTCAAAACGTTGAAGGTTCGCCTCGCGCGCGCGACGAAATTCCGCGATGAAAATCGCATTCCCGTGCGCGACAGACTCGGCGACGGCGCGAAGACGACGAAAAGCGCGGCGAAAGACTTAAGGCGAACGATCGAACGGGCGACGACGACGGGCGACGCGCGGACGCGCGCGAAGGGTGACGTCGGTCCCGGGGATTTGCGGCGCCGGTTGCCGCGGCGCGACGACGGCGCCGCGGCGAACGCGAAAGCGAAAGCGACGCGAACGTCTGGAGATTTGAGAAACGCGTTATCGGGGAAATCGGGGAGAAAAGGTGTCGCCAACGCGAAGGGGCGGGGAGACGCGCGCGTGAACGCGCTGTTGCGACGATTGAATCTGTCTTCGTACGAGGCGGCGTTCGCGCGAGAGGAGATCGATTTGATCGCGCTGCGGGCGATGCGCGACGGGGATTTCGACAAGCTCGGCCTGCCGTACGGGGTCAAGGTCAAGCTCGCGCTCGCGTTAGGACGGCGGTGAGCGATGAACGATGTGACATTAGCGCGCCGCGCGCACAACCGACTGCTGTATTATTACGACGCCGATTCGCAAACGCCGATTCGCCTCGCCGACGCGCGAGACGACGACGAGGACGAGGAAAGCACACCTCACTCTCACGCGCGCGCGCGCCCACGCGTTCCCATGTCCGTCGAGCACTCGCGAACCGTACGCCTGAGCGAGGATTTGTCCTACGTTCAACCCACGGCGCCGCTTCCCTCCTGGCTCAAAGGTTTCTTCGTCACGGCGGTGAGCAAAGGACAGGATTCGGTGGTCCAAGCCGCCATTGAAGCTTCAAACATTCTGAACGATTACTGGTTCAAAGTGGCGTACGACGCCCATCGCATCGACGGGGAAAAGCCGTACGAACGCGCCGAGGCGATGTGGATCCCCGGTTGCGACGCGTGCGCGTTCGTGGCGCTTCGGCCGGACGACAACGACGCGAACGTCTACATGTGCGCGAAAGCCATCGTGGAGGAGTGTCGAAAGGGCGCGGATTGGAAGCAACCGACGCACGTCGCGCGGATCGTTCCGGTTGAGAAAAGCTCGAGCGAGCTCGAACTAGACGCGCTCGCGCGAGACGTTCTGTCGAAGCACTTTCCAGAGCGAGGCGGCGACTCGGAGCCCGTTACTTTCGGCATTCACTACGAAGAACACTCGCCGATGAGACATTTCTCGAGCACGGACGTGAATCGAGTCGTCGGCTCGCACGTTCCAGACGAAGGGTACAAAGTCGATCTCAAGAATCCAAGGTTCACGATCTGCGTCGTCAACGCGGGCGGTTCGATGATGATGTCCGTCGTCGAAGCCTACGACGCGCTCGGGCACTTCAACGTGCATCGCGCGGCGTTCGAGGACAAACTCAGCGATACCGTGCCGGCGCGCGGCGACGATTCCGCGCAGCCCGCGGCGTGAGCGCCGCGCGCGGCCTCGCCAGGGGCTTCGCTTCGCGACATTTACGCCGCAATGTTTGATGCGAGTCCGAGCCGTGCGACATGTACGCCGCGATGTGTGATACGATTCCGAGCCGTTCCCGCCGTCGGCGCAAACCCCGCGCGGAGTGGATAGATCGTCTCGCCGACGCACCGCCCCACTGTGCGACGCCCGTCGACGCGCACCGCCACCGAACGCTCGAACGCCGAGCGTACGCCCTCGAAACGCGCTCTCGACCGCTCGATCGCGCGCGCGACGGCGTAATCGACGCCGATCTTTGACGAATTCAAAGACGACTGGAATCGCCATGGCGCTCTTTCACGAAGTCGTGCACGCGCTCAAGACGTCGCCGGCGCACTTCACCGTCCCCGCTGTGCTAATGACGGTGGTTATTTTCATCTTCTTGCTCGATCAGCTCTCGCACGGACCGCTGAAGGGACGAAAGTCGCCGCCGGTGATCGACGTGGCGCCGGTGTGGGGCGGCATGTTGGCCTTTTTGGCGGGACCGATGAAACTCATGCGCGAGGCGACGCCGAAGTACGGTGAGGTGTTTACCGTGCCGGTGTTTCACAAGCGGATCACGTTTCTGATCGGGCCCAAGGTGAGCGAGTTTTTTTTCAAGGCGAAGGATACGGAGATGTCGCAAAAGGAGGTGTACGAGTTCAACGTGCCGACGTTCGGTAAGGGCGTGGTGTTCGATGTAGATCACACGACTCGTGCGGAACAGTTTAGATTTTTCGCGGATAGTCTCAAGAGTAACCGATTGAGGATGTACGTGGGGATGATGGTGAAGGAGGCGGAGGATTTCTTCAGCAAGTGGGGAGACGCAGGCGAGGTGGATTTGCTCGAGCAACTCTCGGAGTTGATCGTGCTCACGGCTTCCAGATGCTTGCTCGGAAGAGAGATTCGCGAGACGCTCTACTCTGAAGTTACCGATCTGGTGCACGATTTGGATAAGGGTATGGTGCCGTTGTCGGTATTTTTCCCGTACGCGCCGATCGAGGCGCACCGCAAGCGAGACGCGGCGCGCAAAAACTTGGCCAAGATTTTCGACAAAGTTATCCAAGCTCGTCGCGAGAGCGGCGCGAGTGAACCGGATGTCTTACAAACGTTCATCGACGCCCGGTACAAGGATGGTAGCAGGCTCACGAACGACCAAGTCCTCGGTATGTTGATTGCCGTGCTCTTCGCCGGTCAACACACGTCCTCGATCACGTCCACGTGGACTGGTTTGCTGGCCATCGCGAACAAGGAGCGCGTGATGCCTGCGCTCGAAAAGGAGCAAAAGGATATCATGAAGAAGCACGGCAAGGATTTGGATTTCGACATCTTAGCGAAAATGGATGAGTTGCATTTTGCTGTGAAGGAGGCGCTTCGAATGCACCCGCCTCTCATCATGCTCCTTCGCATGGCGCAAGTGCCGTTCGAGGTCGAAACCTCTACGGGTAAGAAGTACACCGTCCCCAAGGGCCACATCGTCGCCACCTCTCCCGCGTTCTCGCACCGCTTGGACAATGTCTACAGCGACCCGAACGAGTACAAGCCTGAACGATTCCGCGAACCGAACCCCGAAGACAAGGCCCAGTTCGCCTCCTTCATCGGTTTCGGCGGCGGACGTCACGGTTGCATGGGGGAAACCTTTGCGTACATGCAAATCAAAACCATTTGGTCCATCCTTTTGCGAAACTTTGAGTTCGAAATGGTTGGAAAAGTTCCCGAACCCGATTACACCGGCATGGTCGTCGGTCCCACCGCGGGCCAATGCAAAATCCGCTACAAGCGCCGCGTTCTGTGAGCGCGCGTCCATGAACCTTAGCGTGTTGCACAATGTCGATATCTATAATCTATTTCCATTTCACACGCGCGCCAGCGCGCGCGTCGCACCGTTTCGCGCGTTCGCGGCGCATCGTTCGCCTCGCCGACGTCATCGCCGCACTTCGCGCAGCGCGGCCACCGTTCACATGCGTCGCGCCGCCCGACTCGCGCGCGACGCCCTCGCGCGCGCGCGCGCGTCGAGCGCGTCGTTCGCCGAGACCTCGACGAGCGCCAGCGCGTTCGCACCGCGCGCGCGCGTCCCGAACGCGCTCGAAACCTCGCGCGATCGCTCTCTCGCGCGCGGTTTCACCGGCGCCTGGCGCGCGTTCCACGCCTCGGCGTCGATCGAGAAGCGAAACAAACGCCAGACCGTGCCGTTGACGCTGGAAGACATGGAGTTCGAGCGCGTGGAGGCGGTGGAGGACGCGAGACGGCGGTTGGCGCCGACGGAGGGGACGCTCTACGGCGTCGCGCCGAAAACGTGGACGGAACGCGAGCGCGACACCTTGAACGCCGACGAAGAAGCGAAATTGGACGCGCTGTTGTCGACGTACGTCGAAGGCGCGTACGTCGAGGGATCGGGGATGCCGACGTTCGAGGAAGTGTTGGCGGGCGCGGAGGCGAGCGCGGCGAACGACGACGACGACGACGACTTCGCGCGAGACTCGAGCGAGGGCGAGGACGAGGACGGGGACGAGCGAGGCGGTGATCACGAATCCATGGTTCGAGTTCCCATTCGTGACGTCGCGGGAAGGAGTTACGGCACCGGGAAGCGTAAAACAGCCGTCGCGCGCGTGTGGCTCGCCCCGGGCTCGGGCGAACACAAGGTCAACGGCAAGCCCTACGACGAGTACTTCTCCTCTCCCGCCGCGCGTGCGGACATGGTCGCGCCGTTTTTCGTGAGCGATACGTTAGGTTTATTCACCGCCGTCGTCGACGTCAGGGGCGGTGGGATCTCCGGCCAGGCGCAGGCGGTTCGTCACGGCGTCTCCGTCGCGCTGCAAAACTACGACCCGGCGTTTCGACCGGCGTTGAAAGCCGCGGGGTACCTGAAGCGCGATCCGCGCATCGTCGAGCGCAAGAAACCGGGCAAGGCCAAGGCGCGCAAATCGTTCGCCTGGGTCAAGCGTTAGCGCGTCGCGACCGATGTAGTACAATTTAGAGAAGCGACGTTCGCCGGCGCGTCCCGCCCGCGCGCCGCACATCGACGCGCGCATGACGGTCGCCCGCGCCTCGGCCCGCGCGCTCGCTCGCGCGCTCACCGCGCTCACCGCGTCCTCGTCCGCGGCGTCCGCGCCGCTCGCGCGCGCCCGCGCGTCGTCGCGCGCCGTCGATCGTTCGCTCGGTGTGCGCGACTTCATCGCCGCGTCGCGCGCGACGCATCGCGCGTACGGCGTCACGGACGAGCAGGCGTTCGGCGTGGACCCCGTGGACGTCGCCGCGACGAACGCGGACGACGCTTCGCGGACGAACGCGCGCGAAGGACCGACGAAGCGGAAGAATCACATCAAACGCATGAAGCAGCGCGAGGCGTTTCGACGGTCGAACGCGAAGACGCACAAGGAGAACGAACGAAGGAACGCGATCGAGAGGCAGGAGAAACGATTGGCGCGGTGGCGAGCGGGGGTGGCGATGAAACGGGAGTACGAGATGAAGTACGGGGGAGGGCTCGGCGAGACGACGGCGCGAGGCGAATGATTAGGTTCTTCCGCGGGACGGATTTTGTAATAACAGTACAGTAACGACTTGATTTCGAACGCGCGAGAGTCGACGAACGCACGGCGATGAAGTACAGGTTGTGTGCGTGATCAATACATGCATGCGGCGGAAGCGTTCGCGCGTTACGATTTGCGATTGGAGTCTCGCGCGGACGAATCCCAAGGTTCCGGGACCCACGACGCATCGAGTTTTTCCGGAGCTTTGAGCGTATTGTTGCCAGCGCCCGTGGCGCGACGAATGGGCTCAATTTTGTTCATTGTGGTGTGCATGGCGTGCGCGAACGTTTCCTTAGCTTTGTCGCCGAGAGACGGGTTGACGTCTCGCGGGCTCAACTCGGCGGCGTCTAGGAATCGATCCGTCGCGGCTTCCCAAGACAGCCTGTACGAGTCCTGCGCGCTCAGAGGCGCAGGTTCGGACGTAAGCGCTTGCTTCACGCACTTGGTGAACTCTTGCGGGGTGTTATACACGAGGCAGTTGGGGAAGGTGGAGAAGAACTCGTTACTCGGGTGCTTGGCGCACACGACAAACTTGCCCATCGCCAACGCCTCCGCGGTCGTCGTGGCGACGACATCGGAAAGCGATGGGTTGACGAAGACTTTGTAGTCATGAATGTCCGACGCGGCGTGGTCTTTGCGGCCGTGGAAATGCAGTGGCAGCTTCATCTTTTCGGCGTTGGATTTGACTTCGGCGAAGTCGTCGCCGTTGCCAAACACGTCGAGCTCTAGCGGGCACTCGCGTCCGTCTTCACTCACGTTGTGCTCTGAGACGCGGTCGAGAAGCTCTTTGTAGCCCTTTCCCCACACAACCTTGCCGAGAAAGTACGCTCCTTTCGTGAACACGGGTTTTTTACTTCTCTTCTTTTTCGTCGACGCGCTCCCGATGGACGCGAGCGGCCCCTTTACCATCTCGACGTCTTTCTCTTTCGTCGCCTCGATCGCCTTCTTCGCGCCGACGTCTAGGAAGATCGGCGAAACGCCGTGCACGTTCATCGTCGTACTCTTTGGAAACTCTTGCACCGCATCAGAGAGCTTGATCACCTTGTGGCAATGCACCGACGAGACGACGTTGTTCACAAACTTCAAAGCCTTCTCCTTGATTTCGCCATTCTCTTCGAGTCGCACGTAGTCCAGGTAGTTTGTGTGCACGATGCCCACGACGTGCTTGAACTTGTCCGTCCATCGTTCGCCGGAGTGGTACCAGTTGAGATGTTCGGGCTCCTCCAACACCGCTATGTCTGATTCGCGATCGCCCGGAATGTACGACGTCAAATCGCCAACCGGAATGATGCTGTACTTGTCCGTCGCGTATCTCCCCGGGTAGAACGACAGCTTCATTTGCGGCTTAAATCCGCAACGTTCTTCGACCCACTTGTTGACGTACTCGCCCTGTTCCTCCGGAGTGTTGAAAATCATTCCGGGGTGCACGAGCTTTTGCTCGTTAGGCGCCAGAAAAGGAATGACGAGCGTGACGTCGTGAATTCCTCGTCGAGCCAGGTACGCGGCGCGAAGCAATGGATTCACCGCCGTCCCGGTCATCCACGGCAACGTAGCGGTCGTGACGATGGCGACCGAGCGTCCGGGCTCTCTCACCGAACGCGGGGCGTCTTTGCCGCGAGACGCCTTCTTCAACGCCTCGCTCGCTTCTAGCTCAGCCGCGAGCTCCTTGCTCTCTGCTCGCTTGAGCACGACCCCGGGGCTCGACAGGCTCGCATCGTACGGCGATTTCACCACGATTTCCTCCGGTTGACCCGCGAATCGTCGCACGGCGTTTTGCAAGTCCGTCGTGAGCTTCGGCAGGCTCGGCGGGCGAGGAAGTCGCGAGGCGAGCTCGTCCTTCTTCTTCGTGATTTCCTTCTTCAAGCTCTCGAGCACGTTCGCACCGCCCTCGCGCGGACTCGACGTCTCAGAAAGCGCGCGCGCGCCGTGATCGGCGTCGCCATCGCCCATCGCCGTGAGCGCATCCGTGGACGAGCTGCGCGACATCTCGCGAGGCGAACGCGCCGTTTCGGGCGCCTCCTTCGGCGACTTTCGCGGCGACGTCCCCGGCGATCGGTCGACCACGGTCTCCGATTGCGCGCGCCGACGGTTCAGCGTGCGATTGGGTCGCTGCGGTGTCTTCGCCAGCGCCCCGTCGTCTTGGTTGAAATTCGTACCGATCGCCTTGAACACGTCCCACTCCTCGCCCCACTTTGGAATCGCCGGCGCCTTGGGTATATTCTTCGCGATCAACGCCTGCAAGTCCTGCGTCGACGTCGGTCGACTCTTTCGCTCGTCTCGCTCGCTCTCCGACGTCCTGCGCCCGTCTCCTCCCGCGCTTCGTCTCGGCCTGCGCAACTTTTCAAACCGTTCCATGAACTTGGCGTCGTCCAGCTTGGCCAACGAGTCTTGGCTCGCTCGCCTCGCCATCTCCCTGAACGCGCTTATGCTCAGCGTCTTCTTCCTCCCCGCCCTGTGCGCGCGCGCGTCGTCCCCCTCGTCCCCGCTCTCTCGCGCGAACTCTCCTCCCGCGCTCCCTCGTCCGAAACCAAAGCTAAAATTACTCTCTCTCCACGCCCGCTCCACCTCGCTCGAAAAGTGTCGATGGTGCCTATCCACCGCCGCGCGCAGCGCGTCCACGTTGAACACCCCATCCTGCCCCGCCGCGCCCTGGCTCGTCGCCCGCGCGCGCTCGCGACCCAACCCCGCGTCCGTTCGTTCGCCCTTCACCGCGCCGCTTCTTCGCTCGACGTCCGTCTCGCGCGTCGTCGTCGTCGTCGTCGTCGCCGCCGCGCGCGCCTTATCGCGTCGGCTCGCGTCGTCGCCGTCCCGGCCCCGTCCCGCGTCGCGCATCCGCGCCGTCGCGACGCCCCGCGCGCGAAAACCGTCGCGTTTTCGCGCGTCGCGTCGTTCGCGTCGTCCTTCGTCCCGTCGTCGTCGTCGTCGTCGTCGTCGTCGTCGTCGCGAACGAATGCGTGAATGAACGAATGAATCTCTTCGTCGCGTCGCCGTCTCGCGCGTTCGCGGACTCGCGGCGCCGCGTCGCGCCCCGCCGTCGCGCCCGTGCCGTCGCGCCGCGTCCGCGACGACGCGCGCGTCGGCGTGTGCGGCCGCGGTGAATCGATTCGAATCGTAAAGATTCGCGAAAAGACGCGCGCGGCGTCACATCGCGACGCGCGCGCGCCGGCGAAGCCGCGCGTCGACTCGACGTCGGACCGCGCGCGCGCGACGTCGCGGGACGACGCGCGCGCGACGCGGCGGCGCCGAACGACGCGTCGGAAGATTTAAAAGATGCGCGGAAACAGATGCGCGGCGACGGCGCGCGCGACGGACGATCTGGGCGCGCGAACGGCGGCGGCGGTGTGCGATGACGATCCGTTCGCGTTCGGGGCGCGCGCGCGGGCGCTGTTCGAGGACATCGACGGGGAGACGCTGGCGGAGGACGACGACGACGACGACGACGACGCGAGACGCGGCGACGCGCGAAGGATCGGTCGGGGGGTGAGCGTGTTCGAGAAGATGCGACGGGAGAAGGCGGGGACGACGATGACGGCGACGACGGCGACGACGGCGACGGCGACGGCGACGGCGGAGGAAGAGGAAGAGGACGCGTTCGACGAGCCGAGGGCGAAGGCGAAGGCGAACGCGAAGAAGCCGGCGAAGGCGAAGGCGGGACGCGAGAGAGCGAGGGAAAAGACCGCGCGGGACGGCGGTGATGACGACGTGATGGTCGTGGACGACGACGTCGGGGAGTGCGCGAGGCCGGCGGAGGATTTGTTTGACGAAGTCGCGGCGACGGGCGATAAGCGCGCGAAACGCGAGGTGAAGACGCTGGCGCGGCCGAAGAAGCGCGTCGTGGAGGCGCCGGCGGCGGTGGTCGAGACGCATGCGGTGATGCCGGCGCCGTCGGCGCGCGCGAAGGCGTCGACGACGGGGCGAATCCGGGCGTCGACGTCCGCCGCGGCGTCGGCGCCGCCGCCCGCGAAGAAGAAGAAGGTGTCGCTCAAGGAGTTCGCCGGGGAAGAAGACGGCGACGAGGGAGGGTTCGACGACGGCGAAGGCGACGACGACCACGGTCTGGTGCCGCAATCGGGCGCGCAGTTGGCGGACATCGATGAGGCCAACTACGCGGTGTCGGGGTTGTCCACCGTGAGGGACGTCAAGGAGAAGATGCGGTGCGTCGGCGTCTTGGCCAATTTGATGGGTAATCAGCGCACGCGCAGGCTGTTGGCGTCGTACGGCATACCGATGAAGATCATCAAGGCTGCGCAAGACGCCGCGATGGCGCCGCACGCGCCCAATGCGTTGAAGTTTGGCGCCGCGGCGCTGTTGTATCTCGCCGCGAGCGATTTGCGGGCGCCCGCGACGGACGCGATGCGCAGCGTCAAGTCGGCGAACGCGATTCGCGCTTTGCTCCGTCCAGCGAGTTCGAGCGATGACGCGCTGTACTTGAAAACCGCCAACACGGTTCGCTCGGCGTTGAAGGCGTTGAAGTTTTTGCCGAACGAGGCCAAGGACGCGCCGACGCTCGCGCTCCTCGTCGCGCATCAAACGCTCAAGGGTGAGCAGGACGCCGTGCTCGCCTCGGGATCGGGTCCGGGCGCGGGTGACGTTGAAAATAGCTTCCGAACGATTTTGGCGAATCAAGGCGCGGTGCTCGCGACGTGTGAACTCGTCGCGCAAGCCACGACGACGTTGAGCAAATTCGGCGGCGCGTGTTTCGTCGCGTCGGCGTCGGCATCGACGAACGATAGCGTTGACGACGAGTCCACGATCGAGGAGTACGAACAGAGTGCCGCGCGCGTGATCGCGCGTCTGTTCCGCGCGTCGCGTGTGCTCGAGTGTGTGAGCTTTGAATCGCCAGCCGCGTGCGCGGTGATTTCGACCTCGGCGCTTGGCGGATCGAAGAGAGACGACACGAACGCCGATGTGCGCCCTCTCGACTTGCTCGCCGTGTCCACGACGCGCCTGGCGCCGGAAGACGGTCTGAACTCGTCGCGTGGCGATGGGAGAGGGGTTGAATCCGCGACGACGACGGCGGCGATTGATATCCCGTCGCCTTCGCCCGTCAAATCACGCATCCCGGGTGGAATCACGATGACCCCGCCGAGCACGCCCGGCGCGGTGCGCGTCGCTGGAACATCCTACGACGACAACGATGGTTTAACCCCGCTTTCGTCTCCTGTACCGATCGGGTTGATGCAAACAGCCGCGACGCGAGACAACGCGGCAGCGATTCAGTGGTTGGCGGATAACGTGCGCACCCCCGTGAAGGGTGGATCGCACAACGCGCGAACGGCGTGTCGAGCACTCGTGGAGGCGCTTCCGACGCTTGCGGCGGCGACGACGGCGTCGGTCGTAGGCGCGAAGAAAGGAGACGTCGTGCAAGGCATCGAGATTCGTTACAACGCCGCCATCGCCGTCGACCACCGCGTCGCCGTCGGCGCGTTGAAATCCGCGTTGTGCACGCTGACGAACGTGACGAACGAGAATAAGGAGGGTTGTGACGCCGTCGTTGGGGAAGATAGTCGTGGATTACTCGTCATCGCGAGTTTAATTCCCTGGTTGGCGTTATCGATTGAAGGATTCACGCTTCGCGACGCGAAGGAGCGCAAGCGCACCCGAACGCCGACGGATGATTCCGGATCGTCACTCTTGAATGCCGCGCTGGTGTTGCTCGTCAACATCGTCGAAGCAGATGCGACGACGGCAGATGTCCTGCGCAACGCAATGGTGCGCTTACCGGGCGACTCGTCTCGAGGCGCGTCCTTCGTCGAAGCGCTCACGATGTTGTACCTGCAGTCGGGCGGCGCCGACGAAGACGAAGACGAGGGCGAAAAAGAGACGGCCGAGGAGGCGCAACATCTCACGGCGGACATGATTAAATCTTACTCGTCGAAAACCAACGGCGACGATTTGATCTTACAGGCGTACTGCGGATTGTTGCTCGCGTTTTTGATCGAAGACGACGCCGCGTTGCGCGCCGAAGTCACGTCGACGTTTCCCGAAAAGCCGCAAGGCACTTCGCGTCTCAAGCCGTTGGCCGACACCCTCGAGCGTTTCCACGCGTTTCACGAGAGTTTGAATAGCATCTCTGCCGCGTCCAGCGAGCGACTGGTAAAGGTGGTGACCTGGCTCCGATGACGAGACGATTTCGACGCCGATCGCGTAGCCGTGTGCGTTTTCTTGTGATAAAAATGAAACATCGTCGCCTTCGAAGACGACGCGGAGTGGTGCGATGCAAGCAAGGCAGTGCTTTTTCTTGTGCGCAGCTCGTAAAAAAACTTTTGCTCGCCAAAAGAGAAGTCGCTTTTCCGATGACCCAGGCAGGAGTCGAACCCGCAACCTTCAGATAACTTCAACGGCGTCCTCGCGTTCGCGAGGAGACTCTCGAATCACTGGAGTCTGACGCACTACCATTGTGCTACCGAGCCATACATATTAAAGACACATTTAAGTCCATATGATATGACTAAATGAGCGATAAACTCCAAGGAATCCGCCCTCTCGCTGGGATCGCACATGTGTTACGGGCGCGTCGACGCGCGACGCGTCGCGCGCGAATTCGCGGTCCACGTTCGCGCGCGCCGCACACTCCGCACGGATCTCTCACCCCCACCACACCTCTCGAGCGCGTTCCGCCCTCGTACGGTCGATAAAACGCACGCAGTTTTATCGTTTCATCGTTTCATCGCAGTTCAGGTGCGGGATTCGCGCGCGCGCGCGAGAAGGACGACATCGGGCGACACCGCGGGATTCGCGCGAGGGGTCGGTCGCGTCGCGCGGTGGATGCGCGACGCGACGCGACGCGACGCGACGCGAATCCTCGTCGCGGTCGCGCGCGCGCGGGTTCGGCGATACGTTTTCGTCGACGTCGAACGCGCGCGCGAGGACGCGCGCGAAACGATCGACGAGGCGCGCGCGCGTCGATCGAACGCGACGAGGATTCGAGGGAGAGATAAAGATGGGAGCGAAGGCGGGAGCGAAGGCGGGAGCGAGCGAGCGAACGACTGACGCGATCGATCGTCGCGCCTGATGTAGACTACGAACACACAGAAGAAGAATGCCCGGCACGCAATCGGTATACGTCTCGCTGTCCATCCTCGCCCTGACGGGACTCGTCGGGACCGGGGTCGCCATCGGCTCGGGCGTGTCCATGATGTCCATGGCCATGGTCGAGGAAGAGCAAAAGCAGCAAGCGGTCGTGGCTTCCGTGAAGGAGGCGTCGGCGCGCGTGCCGTCTCGCGGTTTCGCCGCGAGCGGTAACTAGACGGCCCGCCGTCGGTAAACATGTACCTACCGCCTTTACTTCCGGACGTCTCAAATCCGCCGTTCGTCGTGTTCGATACATTCTTCACCTCCATCGTGTACCCGTAAAAGTTACTCACTTTCCTGATCTGTAATAAAAAGAAGCGGATGATGAAATATTAATTACACAAGTTTGTTTCGCGGTTTATTTCACTGCTTACTTGATTTTCATGACGTCCACGCGCGTGCGCTTGGCGACGTCGTGCGGGTGCGATTCGCCGTCGTCTTGTCCATCCGTCGTCGGGTGCACGACGATTTTCGCCAAGCCGCCGCCGACGGCGCCGCGCGCCAATCGACCGGGGTTGACGCACACGACGCCGTCGATGTCTTCGGCGAATGTTTTCAAGTCACTCGGCATGATCAACACGTCCGGGGTTTGCTTAAACGTCAGATCCTCGCCGTAACGCGCGTCCAAGCACGCCGACGCGTCCGGCGGGTACAGCGGGTACGCGCAGCCTTGCGTCAAGACGTGCTTGGCGAGACGCGCGAGGCGGTCTTTGGGCACGAATCCCTTGGAGATTTCTTGTGCGCTCAGATGCTTCAACACGTCGTGCGAGCACGCGGAAAACACGATGCCGTTGATGGTGAACGTCCCGGGATTCGAGGCGGAGAACGCGCGCTTGGCGCGCGCCGCGTCGGCGCTCACGTACGCGTCGAGCGACGCCGCGGGTTGCGGGAACACGGGATCGAGCGTCACGTCGCGGATGCTCGGGACGAAGATCACTTTCGTGCGGATCGTCTCGTCCTTGAAGAGCTTGTCTTCAATCTTATCCACCACAACCTTGGCCACTTCGTCGTACGTCAACCCCCCGCACTCGGCGCGCTTGACAAAGGCGTTTTCGGCGTCCACGAGCGGGCCACACAAAACCAACGCGTCGGGATTTTCTTCGCGCACGTAATCCAACATATCGTTCAATGGCTCGTACTTCAAATCGCTCGAGCACGAGAACGGCCCGCTGGCGACGATGACTTTCGTCCCTCTCGCGAACGCCGGCGACGTCTTTTTCGAACGCGCGGGCGCTCGCGCGGAGACGGCGTCGATGGATTTCGCCACCAAGCAGTGCCCCGCGGGGTTGCGCCCGCACACCTTGACGACTTGTCCCGGGAACAAGCTGTACTCTTTCATGTCGCGAAGCTCCAAGCGCACGCGCGCGCCGAACGAACCCTCGGTCGAGCCCTCGATGGCGACGGTTTTCTCCGTCAACTTGGCGTCGCCGGCGTGCGCGCTCACCACGCGCCCGACAAAGTGTCCATCTTCGTCGCCAGTCTTTGACCCCACGGCGGAGACGCGCACGACGTCGGACGCCGAAGTCGTCGTCTGCGTCGCCTCGGTCGCCTTGACGTCCTCGTCGTCGTCCGCGTCGCCCAAAACCTCGAACAAATTCTCCGCGTCTCGAATGCGCTCGTCGACGACGCGCACGCGGTCGGAGATCCTATCCCGCATGTATCGAAATTTGTCCGCGCTCACGATTTGCGTCATCGACACTTCGCTCTCTTCCGCGTCGTCCCGTTTCACCACGTCGCTTCCCAAGTGCGCGTTCATCACCGTCCCCGCGCCGCCGTCGCCCCGACTCGCCAAACTCCCCGCGCTCCCCGGCGTCGCCGCGCGTTTCGCGTACTCACTCGTCTGCTCCCCCCCCACCGCGTTCAGCGCCTCCGACCACTCCCTCTTACTCCGCATCGGCGTTTTATACGTCCCCGTCGACGTCGATTCGCGTCTATCGCCACCCTTCGCGCTCGCCGGCGTCGTCGGCGTCGTCGGCGTCCCGCCCCGTCGTCGTTTTCTTCCGAATTCGCTCGTTTTCTGCGCCGTTTTCGTCGCGCTCTGCGATTCGCGCTGTTGTTTCCACGTCATCGCGAATCGTTCGAACGTTTCGATGCGCTCGATCGCGACGCTCTGGCGGTCTCGCGCGTCGAGCGTGTTCGAGAGTTCTAAATCAAACATCACCCAGCAGTCGGCGAGATCTTTCGACGTGAACGACAGCGCGCGCGCGACCGACGCGAGCGCGTCGCGGGCGACGTCGTTCGGGACGTCGAAGCCGTGCTCTTCGAAGCGCTCGCGGATGTCGGGCGGGAGGGCGGTCGTCATGGCGCGCGACGGCGTGTGGCGATCGCGCGGCGAGGCGTTTGAAAATTTAAAATCCGAGCTGTCGGGGGTGTACGAACGCGCGACGACGCGACGCGACGCGACGCGAAGCGCGCGGAATCGCGATCGATCACTTCGGGCCGTCGCCCTCGCCCAGGACGGTCTTTTGGCGCTTCGCGTCGCGCGCGTCGCCGACGCCGAAGACGTCGTCGAAGGTTTCGAGCGCGTTTAAAAACGCCTGGTCCATGTTGAAGTACTTGTAACTCGCGAGGCGGCCGACGAAGACGACGCCGGGCTCTTTCGCCGCCATGTCGCGGTACTTTTCGTATAACTCGCGGTTGGCGGGGTTGGGAACGGGGTAATACGGCTCGCCGTGATCGCACGAGTACTCTTTGAAGACGACGGTGCCCGCGTGCTCGCGCGCCTCGCGCGGCTGGTTGGGCTTGTGCTTGTACTCGACGACGCGCGTGTGCTCGACTTCCGGACCGGGGTAGTTGAGCTGTAAGCACGGTTGGTAGAAGAATGGTTTCGTTTTGTCCTCGCCCTCGTGGTACTCTTCGAAGAAACGCAGACTTCGGTACTCGAGCTTGGGCAAACCTTGAGACGCGTACCACGCGTCGATGGGGCCGGTGAAGACGACGAACTTTCGCGCCTTGCTTCTCAACATGTCTTTGTGCTCAAAAAAGTCGGTGTTCAGGCGCACGGTGATGTTCGGATCGCCCATGATCATATTTTCGAAAATCCTCGTGTACCCGTGCTTCGGCAACGCTTGGTGCGGATCGCTAAAGTACCTATCGTCGACGTCTTCGCGCACGGGTATCCTCGCCAAGACGCTCGCGTCCAGCTCCTCGGGGTACTTATCCCACTGCTTCTTCGTGTAATGCTTAAATATCGCCTCGTACAGCTCCGGCCCCGCCCTCGTCAGCGCGCTCTCTTCTCCGTTCTTCGGATTCTCGTTCACCGACCGTCTGGCGTCCAACCATCTTCGCGCGTCCTCGTCCGTCTTCAAATCCGCCTCGGGAAACAGCGCGTTGATCGTGTCCCTGTTCGGCGGCACCCCCACGATTCGGTACCGCCTCCCCCCGTGTTCGTACTCCCCGTCCTCGCGCTCGATCGCCGCCTTCACTCGGTGTTCGTACGGCGTCCACTCGCTGAATCGATTCACGTATTCCCACACCCGCGCGTGCTTCGTGTGAAACAAGTGCACGCCGTACTGCGACACCCTGAACCCCTTCGCGTTCACGAAGTCGTAGCAGTTCCCGCCGACGTGATCGCGCTTGTCCACGAGAAGCGTCTTCATCCCGAGCTCTCGCGACGCGCGGCTCGCGAAGACGCAGCCCGAGATGCCGGCGCCGACGACGACGAGGTCGAACTCGCGGTCGCGAATCCGCGCGTCGCTCGCGACGCCGGCGAACCAGCTCGGATCGTGGTCGTTGCCGCGACGGACGGAGACGTCCACGCCCGCCCACTCGTCGGCGTCGGCGCGCGCGGGCATGGCGACGCGACGCGGCGCGGGGTGCGGCGGATCGGTCGGACGTCGGCGAACGACGACCGGTCGGTGACGACCGCGGCGTCGCGCGCGACGTCGAGCGACGGCGCGCGCGCGTCGGCGCGTCGTCGACGTCGCGTCGGCGCGCGCGCTCGCGCCGTCGCGCGTCGCGTCGGGACACCGCGACGGCGTGAAGAGTCGAATCGTCACTTCGGCTCGCCATGGGCGCCGCGCCGTCGTCGCCGTCGTCGCCGTCGTCGCCGTCGTCGCCGTCGTCGCCGTCGTCGCCGCCCGACGCCGCGCGCGCGTCGTCGTCGCCGCCCGACGACGACGCGCCGACGCTCGCGCGCGCGCGCGAGGACGACGCGACGCTGCGAACGAGCGAACCGTTGTTGACGCCGCGCGTGGCGCGCGCGCTGCGAGCGCGCGTCGCGCCGAGGGCGGGCGCGGTGACGTGGACGCGCGCGTTCGATTCGCGCGCGTGCGGATTGGCGAGTCTTCGTCGCGTCGTCGAGCGGTGCGCGGGCGTCGGACGCGCGCTCGTGCTCGTGCAACCCGAGGCGGCGGACGAGGACGAGGCCGAGTACTACGTCGCGCACGTCTCACCGGGTTTCCAAGCGAAGCCTCGGCACGATTTCCACGGCGACGACGCGTGCAAGACGTTTCGCGTCGACGGAAAACGCGGCGTCGTCGTCGACACGTCCGGAGTCTCCGTCGCGCCGCTGTATTGCGCGTACGGCTACTCCCGACACGGCGACGTCGTCAACGGGTTCGGGATGTTCGGTAAGATCGGGCGCCACGCCTTATTCGTGGACGCCGCCCTGGAAAACGCGCACGCGGACTTCGGCGCGCGTCGCTTCTCCGTGCGTCGCGTCGAAGTCTGGGCGCTTGAGGCGCGCGCGCCCGGAATCGACGCCGGCGCTTCGCCGCGCGCGGCGACGCGCGATCGAGCGACGATGGCGCAGTTTACGTCATCCGCGATCGCCCGCGACGTCCTCGACGCCACGACCGGCTGACATCAAGACCGCGACGGAACGTCGAGGAAAGATCTCGTCGACGCGCTGTTTCGCGAGTGCGGCGGACCAGAAGGTGTGGGAGGCGCTGACGGATACGCGCGGCGTACGAGGCGACGTTCGCGGCGATTGAGGACGCGCGTCGCGCGAGATAGATGATAGATTGATACTAGATAGATCTGATGCAGCTCCTAGGCAGTCTCCTACGCGGTAGGAGACCTTGTTGTAACATACGATGTACGACGGATCCAAAAAGTGCGAGCACGTCACCGTCGACGACCCGTCCTCGAGCGCGCGAGCGCGACGCGCCGTTTTCAGTGACAAAAAAGAATGGCAACTTTGTTACCTCACCGGGATTCGAACCCGAGTCTATTGTTCGTGGAAGCGCGTGGCGTGCCCGTCAGTGTCGCGTTCACAATTTTTGGTGTCAACGTGTCCGTTCGCGTGTTCACGTGCGATGGGCGCGAAGATGCGTAGAATACGTACCTCTAGGGTGAAAGCCTAGCGTGATAACCATCTACACTATGAAGTACCGCTCGACCCCGCAAGGGGCCGCAGCGATCGATCTCTCCGATGTTTCGGAGTTCACGGGATGTACTCATGTTTCAGCTCGTCCACACTTTCGTGTGGCTAGATAGAGATGTGTGCGGCTTGACACCGCACATCTGATGAATGCATGTGCGCTAAACTTTTTCACCCAGAAATCGCGTCGACGGACGCGCGAATGTTACGGTCGGGCGTAACGTGTGTTCGCACGACGCGCGCCGCGCGTCGTCGCATTCCGCACTTCGCGATGCCGCCGCGAAAGCGCGCGCGCGAGGCTTCGGGCGTGCCGGTCGAAACAGAGGAGGGTTCAGCGCGCGCTCGGGATTCGACCGAACCGCCGTCGACCACCGCGCGGTCGGCGCCGTGCCCGTACCTGGACACGGTGAACCTCGCGAACCTGGATTTTGACTTTGAGAAGCGGTGCGCGGTGTCGCTGTCGCCCGTGCACGTGTACGGGTGCTTGGTCTGCGGCAAGTACTTCGCGGGACGAGGAAAGAAGACGCACGCGTACGCGCACGCGCTGGAGTGCGGACATCACGTGTTCATGCGCCTGGCCGACGGCGCGGCGTGGTGCCTGCCGGATGGGTACGAGGTGGTGGACGAAGGGACGACGCTGTCGAGGATTCGAGACGTGCTCGCGCCGACGTACGCGAAAAAGTACGTGGAGGAAGAGATCGAGGGCGCGCGACCGATGTGGCGGCGCGCGCTGGACGGCACGGAGTTTCTCGTCGGCGTCGTCGGATTGAACGCGATTTGGAGCAAACGCGACGACGGCGTGAGCGCGGTGCTGCAATCGCTGAACAGAGTGGCGCCGCTGCGGCGCGCGCTGTTGCTCGACGACGCGAGGGAACGCGAGGACGTCTATCGCGCCTTGGCGGACATCACGAAGAAGATTTGGAACGCGCGAAATTTTAAAGGTCACTCGAGCCCGCACGAGTTCATGCAAGCGGTTCGAAATCGATCGAAAGACGCGTTCGGCGCGGAGACGGGGAACCACGACGCCGCGCAGTTCTTGCGTTGGTTGCTCAACGAATTGATTCGCGACGAAAAGAAACGCGGCGAAAAGCGATCCGTCATTCAGTCGTGTTTCCAGGGAGAAGTGGAAATCATCGACGATTCGTCCGCGTCGCGCGCGTCGCCGTTCCTCATGCTCTCGATGGACCTCCCGAACGCGCCGCTGTTTCAAGACGTCATGGAGAAGAACATCATCCCGCAAGTCTCCCTCGAGCGCGCGCTGCTGAAGAAATTCGACGGCGTCACCGCGGACCCCAAGACGCGGCGCAGGTTCAAGATCACCAAGCTCCCAAACTACTTGATCGTGAATTATTCGCGCTTCACCAAGAACAACTTCTTCGTCGAAAAGAACCCGACCATCGTGACGTTTCCGACGCGGGGGCTGAACCTCGCCGATCACATCCCGGTGCCGAGAGGGGACGAAAATTCGGCGACGTACGATTTGATCGCCAACATCGTGCACGACGGCGCGCCCGACGACGGGTCGTATCGCGCCATGGTGTACCACGCGCCGGATAAAAATTGGTACGAGACGCAGGATTTGCGCGTCGCCGAGGTGTTGCCGCAACAAGTCAACCTCACGGAGACGTACGTGCAGATTTACGAGCGTCGAGACAAGCGACGAGACGCGTAGGACTCGAAAACCACATTTAGAATAATAATAGAAAACAAACGTCTCGCGATGACGAATACAACGAATACAAATACAATACACACGTCGCGCGTCGACGGACGCTAATCGCCCTCGCCGCCCTCGCCCTCGCCCTCGCCCTCGCCGTCCCACCCGAGCGCTTCCATCGCGTTCGCGAGCTCCGCCTCGAGCACGGGCGCGTCCGCCGCGCGCGCCGCCGCGCTGTTCTCCACCGTCGCGTGATCCACCGCGCTCCGCATCGAATACATCACCCGCCACTCCAACGCCCAAGCGTCCACGGGTCCGAACGACCGCGAGTCCTCGTGTCTCCCCGCGCTCTTCGCCGAATCCGTCTCCGCGTCCGCGTCCGCCGTCACCCACGCGTGATCCTTCGGCACCACGTACACGCTCGCGTTCGCCGCGTCCACGAGTTCGTCGCCCTCCGTCGCGCTCACGCGTCGTATCAGCGTTCGCGTCGCGTCGCTCGGGTGCGCGAACGCCACCACGTCCCCGATCGCGGCGCTCCGAAACGGGTGCGCCAGCCTTCGCGCGAGCACGTACTCCGTCCCGGATCCTCCTCGCGCGCTCGACGGTCCCGGCGCGTCGCGCGCGCCGCCGCGCAGCGTCGGCGTCATCGCGTCGCCGCGAAACGCGAACACGCGCGTCATCGCGTCCTCGCCGATCGCGCGCACCGCCTCGGCGAGCGGCGCGCGCGGCGCGCGCGGCGCCGTCGTCGGGTCGTCGTCGTCGTCGTCGTCGTCGTCGACGTCGCGCGAGCGCGCGGTCGCGGCGACGGGGCGCGCGGCGGCGGACGACGCGGCGACGAGGGCGGGGACGAAGAGCGTCATGATTCGCTCCCAGTGGTACGACAGGCGGAGGGCGCCCATGACGGGCGTCGGCGCGTCGACGAGTGGCGCGGGCGCGGCGCGAGCGGGCTCGATCGGCGCGTACCGCTGTCTGTGAAACGTGGCTAATGATTCGCGACGATCTCGAACGTCGAGTCCTAAACGCTAGGTTTTAATTCGCGGTTTCGTCCGCCGTCGCGTCGATCGCGCGATCCTCGATGCGCTTTTCGCGGCGATTCCACTGGGCGCGGTCGCGCGCGGCGAGGAGCAAAGGTATCTCCGGCGGAACGGGCGCGTCGCGCCTGACGAAGCAATCGCCCATGAACTCTTTCTCTTGTTCGTCTTTGCACGACACGCGCTGGAGGAAATCGAGCGGTGATCGCGGCACGCCGGTTTCGTGGTGCTTCGAGCGAAACCGCGCGGCTTCGATGTAGGCGCCAAAGTCGCCGTGTTTGACGCCGAGAAGATCGGCGTCGGAGGAGCATCCGCCCATTTTATCGGCTTTGGGGAACACGGTGGGGCCTTTGGCGAGCACCGCGCACAGGCCAACCTTGATGTCCGTGCTTTGCACTCGCAAGAGCTTGCGGAAGCCGGGAGACCACGTGCTCGGATGATCGTACCGCCAACTCGTGTACTCGTTGTACCTCGACTCATCGCTCGCGATCGCCTCGAGCTCGGCCGCGAGCGCCTCGAAGCTATCGTAGTCGCGCAAATCAATGTATGATTTCTTCGTCGGCATGAGCTCGGTGAACGAATCGTGACCAGTGTATATCGGAATCGAGCCGCGGGCGAGCGCCATCCACACCTTCTCCGTCATGTACCCTTGGCACATCGGTGCGTTCTCCACGGCGAAATAAAACATGTAGCGCGCCATCTTACTCTGATACTCCAGGTTTTCCACCCCGCGGCCGGGCAAGTTGCGCGGCAAGTGGTAGTTATTGAAGCAATTCCCCATGGAAAACGTCGGAAAGTGTTCGGCGAGACCGACGATGATGCCGGGTCGCGGCGGAAGGCAATCGATGGCGATCCAAGCCACCGCGGGAATCCTCTCCGAGTGAGGAATCGTGTACGCGGGGAAATCTTCCGCCATCGAATCCAGCGACGGGCCGAACGGCCACCAAATAGCCGACCGTTTCTGATCGAAATACCCGACGTAATCGAACTCTCTGACGACTTTCGGGTTTTGCAAATCCTTCCCAAAAGTCGCCACGGCTTCGTGCGCCATGTACACGTCCACCTGACCCGGGTCTATCTTTGCAGGTTTCGCGTACGAACCGTCTTTCCCTTTATTCTTGCCGCGCCACAAGTACCCCGATTGACTAAACACTCTCACGTCGGCTCTCTTGTCGCCGTCGCATCCGATGACGACCTTCTCCACGCACGCGCCGGGAGTGAACAACCTTCCGAACCCTTTCACGTAGGTCGAGTCCCAGGCATCCGCCGGCATGTCCACGCACATCGTGAACCCGGTCTCCGAGCGCGTCACCGCCGGCGCGTGCGCGTACGACGACACGTCGACGTCGGCGTCGTAGCCTCGAAACGCGTCCGGCAGATACGCGTGCCGAATCGGATCCAACGCCGCCGCCACCGCGAGCTGATCCACCTTCCCGTGCGCGTTCCTGTAGTACGCCTGCGCGATCATCGCCTTCCGAGTCGCCCTCGCGTCGCCGAGCTTCGCCGCGCTCGCGCCGAGACCGCCGTCTCGCGTCGCCGCCGCCGCCGCGCCGATCGCCGCGCACGCCGCCAGCGCGCCCGCCCCGACCCGCGCCCGCGTCCACCGTCCGCCGCGCCTCGCGTCGTCGGCGTCGCCGCCGCCGCCGTCGCGTCGCGCGCGCGTCGCGTTCGCCGTCGTCGTCGTCGCGCGCTCGACGTCGTCGAGGTGTTGACGCCATCCTTCGTCATCCGTCGCCGTCGCGCGCGCGCGCGTCAGCAGGGACGCGCGCTCGGCGCTCGCCGTCGACGCCGTCGGCATCGCGCGTCCGACGCGCGCGTCCGTCGCGACGCGCGACGCGTCGTCGTGTGTCGTTCGGTCGCGACGACCGACGAAGGGTGTTGACGCGCCAAAGCTCTAAACCCTACATCGCCGCGCGCGGCGGCGCCTCGCGCATGCGCGCGCGCGCGCGCGGCGCCCTCGAGCGCGCCGAACCCTCCGCGCGCGTTTCCCGCGCCGCGCGACGGCGCTTCCCGCGCCCTCGCGCGCCGTCGCGCGCGACATCGCGCGCGAACGACCGATTTCGCGACGCGCGCGACGACGACGACGACGACGACGCGCGCGCGCGACAGTTCCTCCGACTCGCGCGCGACGCGCGCGATGGATCGTGGGCGCTGCAGAGCGCGACGGTGACGCTGCGGCCGCGCGACGCGAGCGCGCGAGCGACGCGGACGCTGCGGGTGTGCGCGCTGGTGCACTACGGCGAGGCGCGGTACTATCGCGGCGTGGCGAAGGACTTCGAGACGCGCGAGAACGACGCGACGCTGGTCGAGCTGATCACGTCGAGGAAGCACTTGGAAGCGAGCGACGAGCGAGGGCTGAAACTGTGGCGGTTGAGCGAGGCGCTGGCGCCGACGGCGGAGGCGCGAGCGCTGGCGAACGCGCACGGGTTGCGCGCGCAGCTGGACGCGCTGGACGCGAGGGCGCGAGGATGGTACGTCGCGGACGTGACGCGAGAGGAGTTGATCGCGCTGCGACGAGAGGCGGGAGAGATGACGGCGAAGACGGCGGAAGAGACGACGCGAAACGCGAAACGGAGCGCGGTGTCGATGGGAGGGAATCTGCCGCCGGCGCTCGAGGCGCTGGCGGTGACGGCGTTCGGAAGGGCGTCGGAGGGCGATCCCGCGAGGCTGTTCGCGCGGTTGAGCTGTTGGTTCGTGCCGTGTCCGGAGGCGCATTTGTTGCTGCTCGATTGGGTGTGGGCGGGCGGGCGTCCGTCCGAGGTCTTGGGCGCGATGGTGGACTGTTGCGCGTCGGGTGATTTAGAATCCGCGCGTCGCTTGGCGTTCGCGCAGATGATCGTGAGCGCGCAAGCCGAGGGGCCGGCGGGCGGCGGTTCGACCGAGCCCGTTTTGGTCGCCCGACGCAACGACGTCGCGATGGACGGGGTGAACAAGGCGTTCAAGGCGCCCGAAATCGACACCGTCAACCTGTTGTACGGCGGTTTGCACGTCCCGGGACTCGTGCGGTGCGCCCGCGAGCGTTTAGACATGGAAGTCGTCGACGTGGCGTGGCGAGACGCCTGGCGCGTGCAACCGCCGGAGAACGCGTCGCCTCTCAGATACGCCATAGTGCCGCTCATTCTCGGCATCGACGGCACGGATTGGGCGCAAACGCTTCACGACGCCGTCGCGCTCGGCGCGAGCGCCGGTATTCTTTCCACGTTTCTCTACATCGTTCGTCACGGCGCGCTGTATTACGCCCTCGGCAAGTGGCTTCTCGAGTGGAATCGCCAACTCTTCGACGCCGACGTCGGTCCGTCGCCGGAGAATGTAAAATATCGTTAATCGCCTAGCCAACGACTTCGTCGTCCGTCGTCGCGCGTCGACGCCACACCATGCCTCGCCCCACCCCCGCGCCGCCGCCGCCGCCGGCGGCGCGCGACGTCGACGTCGAGCGCGACGCGCTCACCGCGATGCGCAAAGACGGCACGCTCGACGCCCTGCGCGCGCGCGCGGTCGAGCGCGTTCGCGCGGACCCAGAGATGAAAACCTTCACGGAATTCGCGGCGCGCGCGTCGCAGACGCTGCGCGACCCGCGAGCGAGGCGCGCGTCGAGGAAAGATCTCGTCGACGCGCTGTTTCACGAGTGCGGCGGACAGATTTTGAAGCAGGCGGACCAGAAGGTGTGGGAGGCGCTGACGGATACGCGCGACGAACTCGGCCGCGCGGCGTACGAGGCGACGTTCGCGGCGATGGAGGACGCGCGTCGCGCGAGATAGATACCGATAGATAATAGATTGATAATACATAGATCTGATGTAGCTGATGCCGCCGCCGTCGCGTCGGACGGATCGCCTCGGTCGCCTTCGGTTCGCTTCTCGGCGGCGTTCGTCGCCGCGCTCCCCGGGCGACGGGCGAGCGACGCCGGCGAATCGAGCGACGCTGAATGCCCATGCGCTGGAATCGCGCGCGAACGCTGACGCGACGATTCGTCCGAGTGGGTGGTTAGGCGCGCGCGGCGGCGGCGGCGGCGGCGATGCCGTCGCCCAACGCCCAGCTCGCCTCGACGTCTCGACGCCGGTAACGAATCTTGTCGAGCGCGCGAATCGTCTCGTCGTCCGCGGCGCCGTGACCGACGGTGAGGAGGGCGTACACGTAGACGAGGTCGAGGCAGAGGTAGTTGACGTCGACGGCGTCGCGCGCGGCGACGGGGAAGCGAGCCTCGAGCTCGGCGGCGGGCGTGGAGCACGCGCGAAGGGCGGCTCGCTTCACGTCGCGCGGTGTCATGGTCGCGATATCGGTCGGGCGCCTCGGCGGCGGCACCGCGCCGCCTTGAATCGCGCGTTCGACGATGAAGGACATGACGAAGAGGGGCGTTTTGCGCGGCGTCGTCCAAGCGCCGGCGAACGAACACGGTGCTTTCGCGCAATTTCCCTCGAGCGCCTGCGTCGTGGCGAGCAGACACCGTGTAAAGTCGCTGCCGTCGCTGGATCCGATGGCGGCGTACGTCTCCCCAGGCTCGAGCCCGTAGCAATCTTTTTCGCACGAATCCGCGAACGCGTTCGGTAAGCACGGATGCGAACCGTCTTTATTCTTCCCCACGCTAAATATCTTCGGCCGTACGGCGACGATACCGTAGCCCTTAAACGAATGCACGTATGTCCTATACGTCGTCGACGCCGCCTCGATGTCGCGCACGTACCCTTTCGGCGCGTCCTTCGCCGCGCCCCCGCCCACCGCGTACGCGATTTGCGTACTCCCGCCGCCTAAATCTACCACCGTCACAGTCTTCTCCGGCGCCCCGCCGAGATTCCCTAGCAAATAATTTACACTCACCCACGCGTGCGCGCCCTCGTCTTCGCCGTCCATGATGCTCACGAACGACGCCGACGACGGATGAAATCCCGCGTTCGCGATTTTTCGTCGCACCGCCTCCACGATGGCGTCCGCCGCCTCCCGCCCTTCGGGCATCAGTCTCAATCCCGCCGTCGCGCGCACACTAAACGGTGTTTCTCGTCTCGCGCTCTCCGGCACGACTCCTTTCGCCACGTCGATCAGCGCCTCGATCGACGTCGCCGCCGCCTCGGCGTCGCCGCCGTAGCTCTTCAGTCCCGGTTCGATCGAGCGAAACGTCTCGTCTCGCAGCGCCTCGCCGCCGCTCGCGAACGCCGATCGAGAGAACGTGAACACGTGCACGCGCGTGCCCGTGGAGCCGGCGTCGATGACGACGGCGTAGCGTGTTTTCGCCGCGCGCGTGCTCTCAAAGCCGGTGACATCGGCGAGCGCGCTGAGCGCGACGAGCGCGACGACGAGGACGGTGAAGGCGACGACGAGGGCGAGCTGGCGGAACGTTCTCGCGCGCGCGTACTCCTGGGTCTGGGGGTACGATTGCGCGCGGGGAAGAGGCATCGCGACGCGATGTAACCACGCTCGACGCAGGCGAGCGGGACGCGCGAGCGGGACGCGAGAACGCCGCGGATCGATCGGCGTGTCGCGCGAAGGACGACCAGTAGTACACGTATTTTACATTGACGATGTCCGTTACGTGGGACAACGAGCCGCGAGCGGCGCGCGGGCGAGGCCGAGGACGAGGGCGACGGCGCCGGCGATGAGTGCGAGCGCCGCGAAAAAGCCACTCGGGGAGTCAAAGGATGGGTACGTGGAGCCGAGCACGCCGCTGAAATAGTTGCCGAAGAAGTATGAGCCGAACCATAAACCGATTATGGCGCTGAGTAAACCATCCGGAGCGATTTTGGAAATGTAAGAAAGCGCCACGGGGAAGGTGAAGAGCTCGCCGGCCGTGAGGAAAATCTGATTGAGGACGATCCAAAACACGCTCACGCGAGTCGGCGAGGCGTGCGAGTCGATCGGTAAAGCACCGAACATCAGCACCGCGAATGATGAAGACAGAAGCGCACACCCGATGGCAATTTTCGACATCTGGTGCGGCTCCGCACCGCGTCGCGCTTGCCAATCCCAAAGCGCCGTCACCGCCGGCGTCAGCGAGAGGACGAGCAACGGATTCAACGCGGCGACGAACTCGGTCGGCATCCCGTGTAAATCGACGTGCTCGTCCGAGAACAACATCAGGGTGCTTCCTGATTGTTCATAAACCATGCTAAATCCGATCCCAGCCACGCAAACGATGGCGACGGCGAACATGGCGTTCGAGTTTTCGCGTATCAATCGCGCCATGTCGTTGAGACTCTTGCGTGATTCGCCGTTTGAACGCCCGTTTTCTTCTTCAAAATCTTGTTCGTTCGATCCCATCCGACGCAGCGGGCTTCTGGACTCCTCGTCATTGTCGTTCGCCGACGCTGGAATCATGGCGTCCACGACGTGCCTGCGGTTCAAGGCGTAAATTGCCAACGCGCACCACATTCCCACGGCGGCGCTCGCGAACGCGGCGCCGTAACCAAAGTACACGCGCACCGTCCCAGCGATCAAGGGCGAAAAGAACGCCCCAACATTGATACAACAATAAAAAATACTGAATCCCGCGTCGCGTTTCGGATCATCCTTGGCGTACAACGCGCTCAACTGCGTGCTAATCGAAGGCTTAAACGCCCCGTTTCCGACGCACACCAACGCCAACCCGATCAAAAACGCCCACTCGCTCGCCATGGCGCCGTACCCTAACGCCATCACCACCGCCCCCACCACTGCGCTTCGATGCGCCCCCAAAACCGCGTCGGCGACGATCCCACCGAACACTGGCGTCAGGTACGCCAAACACGCGAACGCGCCGTACGTCTTCGCGCTCGTCGCCTCCGCCGCTCGCGTCCTCTCCATCATCCCCACCGCATCGCTCGCGTTCACCGCCATCGCGAAATCATAATTCGAGAACGTTTTCCCCACCGTTCGCAGTCCCAACACGCGCTCGACGTCGAACGTCGGATCGCGCAATACCTTCGTCACGTACAGCGCCAACAGCGCGCGCGCGGCGTAGTACCCGAACCGCTCCCACATCTCCGTCGCGCCCAGGACGACGAGTCCGAGCGGGTGCGCGCCGCGCATGATCGTCGCGCGCGCGCGAGCTCCCGCGTCCCGCGCGCGCGGCTCCAGCAGCGGTCGCGCGTCGTTTTCGTCGTCCGAGGGCGCGCTCGAGGTGCCTTCGCCGCGTCGATCGCGCGTCGTCGCGTCGTCGCGCGACGCCATCGCGCGCGCGCGTCGGCGACGACGATTCGCGCGCGCGCGGTCGTCGCTCGACGACGCGGCGTCGCGGCGCGGTGTGGCGACGGCGCCCTCACCGACGACGGTTTGAAATCCGAGTCGTCACTCCTCGAAGCGACGCCGACGTCGCGAGCGCGCGCGCGCGATGGCGTCGAGCGCGGTCGCGGCGCGGTGTGGAACGCTCGCGGCGCCGACGCGCGGCGCGCGGGACGGCGCGCGCGCGCGAAAGACTCGCGCGAGGGCGATGAAGATGACGTTGATGCCGCTGGCGCCGGGCGATCGCGCGACGCCGCGACGCGCGAGGGCGTCGTCGTCGTCCGCGGGGGGCGCGGAAAGTGAGAACGCGACGACGACGTCGTCGAGCGGGCGAGAGACGCGCGCGAACGGTGGCTTGGCGGCGGTGACGGCGGACGTCGAGCGTCGCGTCAACGAGGCGCTCATCGGCGTCGCGGTGACGGTGATCGATAATCTTTACGGTGGACGCTCGTACGCGCGATTTCACGCGCTGGAGACGGTGGCGAGAGTGCCGTATTTTAGCTTTATGTCCGTGCTTCACCTGTACGAGACGTTCGGGTGGTGGCGAAAGGCGGATTATCTCAAGGTGCACTTTGCGGAGACGATGAACGAGTATCATCACTTGCTCATCATGGAATCTCTGGGCGGGGCGGAGCTTTGGAAGGATCGGTTCGTGGCGCAACACATCGCGGTGGCGTATTACTGGATTTGCGTCGCGCAGTACTTGGTGTCGCCGAGATGGGCGTACAACTTGCTCGAGCAGGTGGAATCGCACGCGTACGCGACGTACGACGGATTTTTAAACGCCAACGAGGAGGTGCTGAAGGCGACGCCGCCGCCGCGCGTGGCGGTGCAGTACTACACCAAGGGTGATTTGTACTTGTTTGACGAATTTCAAACCGTCGATCGGGGCGAGAGACGACCGAAGATTGACAATCTGTACGACGTCTTCGTCAACGTACGAAACGACGAAGCCGAACACATGAAGACGATGGAATTTTGCCAGCGTCCTGGCAACGGCTTACGCTCGCCGTCGAGCAAGGAGGCGATGGTATTGCTCAGTAAAGACGCTTGCGAGGTGGACGAGGACTTCCAAGTCGATGAAGATTGTGAGAAGGCGTCCATCGCGGCGAGCGCCGAGGACGAGCGCGTGTGCGAAGGCTTGGTCGACTGCGTCGTCAACTTTGGCACGGGCGCGATGAGTTACGAGCCCGAGGTCGATCGCGAGTGATTTCAATCCGGTCGTCGATTTTACCGTCGCGCGCGCGACGACGCCGACACACTACCCATAGTACAACAATTACGAGCGACGAATTTCTAGATTTTAACGACGCGCGTCGCCGCGTTTCACACCCGTCGCGTCACTCCGCGCGAACGACGCGCGACACCACCATCTCAAACGTGTCCTCGACCACCGCGCGCTTAATCTCTTCCCTCACCGCGGACTCTCCCACCACCTCGCACTCCTCGTCGACGTCCGTCGTCGACGTCGCTCGCCACCCCTCCGGCGCGTCCTCGCTCGTCGCCTCCGCGACGATCTCAAACTCCACCCGTCCCTCCCTCGCCGTCGCCAGTCGCGCCTTCCGCGCGCCTTCGTCCGCGACGAACACAAACTTCGTCGCCGTCGCCGCCAGCGCGTCTCTCGCGTCCCTCTTCCGCGCCGCGCTCGGCGTCTCGCCGCCGCGCGCGTCCACCCGCGCGTCGAACCGGTACGCGTCGAACGCCGCGTTCGCGCGTCGAAACACGACGCCGACGGACGCGCACCGTCCTCGCGCGACGTCTCGTCGCAGGCTCGCGAATATTTCGTCGCAGTACGCGCCGACGTCGGCGCGATGGCGCTTTCCGACGGTGGCGAGCTTGACGCCGAAGAGGTCGGACTTGGCGCTTGAAGCGTCGTCGTAGACGCCGTACCGCGCGACGGCGTGCTGCGCGAGGGCGTTGATGAACTCGAGGAGGACGTCCGCGATCGCGATCGCGGCGTCGTCGCTCGAGTCGGGCATGCGCGGCGACGTGCGGCGGATGATGATGATGTACAGCGTTACAGCGCGGCTCGACGACGAACGAAGACGACGACGCGGCGCGGAATCACACGACCTCGGCGTCGAGTAAACGCCACTCGTTCGCCACGCGCGGACTGGAATGGTCGATGGGAGGTAAAACCATCGGCGCCGCGACCTCGCGCGCCTTATCCGCGCCGAAGAGCTTCTCCGCGAGCGCCAACGCGAACTCGAGCGCGGTGCCCGGACCGCGCGAGGTGACGACGTCGCCGTCGACGACGACGCGACCGTTCGCGCTCGCGTCCGAGGGTAAATCCTTCACGAACGCGGGATGCGCGGTGCACGCCAAACCGTCGAGCATGCCGCGCGGCGCCAACACGACGCCCGGCGACGCGCACATCGCCGCGACGAGCGCGCCCGGCGTCTCCATCTGCCTCGTCAGCGCGCGCGTCAACCGTTCAGATTTCGCCAGATTCGCCGCGCCGGGCATCCCTCCCGGCAGCGCGATCAGATCCCACGCCCTCGTCTCCACGCGCGCGAGATCTCGCAGGCGCGCGTCCGGGACGATTCGCACCCCTCTCGAGCACTCCACCGCGTCGTCGCGTCTCGCGGCGTCGTCGTCGTCGTCTCGCCGCGTCTCGTCGTCGTCCCCGGGTTCGATCGACGCCACCGTCACGTCCGCGCCCGCGCGTCGCAGGACGTCGACGATGATCACCGTCTCCATCTCCTCGCTGCCGCGCGCGATCGGCACCAGCACCGTCGGCGCCGTCGCGCGTCGGCGCGCGTTCGATTGCGATTGCGTTCGCGATCGCGTTCGCGTTCGCGTTCGCGCGCGCATCGCGCGTCGCGCGCGCGTCGGTCGTCCCGTCGGTCGTCCCGCCGATCGTCCCGCGCCGAGCGCGCGCGCGCGCATGGCCGCCGCGGTGCGCCGTCGTCGGCGGCGGCGTCGCGTCGGCGTCGCGGACGCGAGTCCCTTCCGATCGACGAGTGCTGACCCACGAACACGTATTTAAGCCACAAAACGCCCGCGTAATCGAACCGCGCGACGCGAGTCCCTTCCGATCGACGAGTGCTGACCCACGAACACGTATTTAAGCCACAAAACGCCCGCGTAATCGAACCGCGCGACGCGAGTCCCTTCCGATCGACGAGTGCTGACCCACGAACACGTATTTAAGTCACAAAACGCCCGTGTAATCGAACCGCGCGACGCCGACCCCACCCGCGCGCGC